>JAABUH010001246.1_pt1 | contig 29940 bp, 33 predicted proteins | sample 5559121 | NCBI WGS metagenome assembly JAABUH01 (sample SAMN10711871, study PRJNA513364) | rock metagenome | isolation source: Antarctica rocks | place: Antarctica: Victoria Land, Battleship Promontory nord | collected 2015-12-28
GAGGCGGTTGCCGAGCGCCCGCAGGGCGGCGTGGTGGGTGTCGCCGGCGCCCCGGTGGGCGTCGTAGAAGGCCCGGGCGCCTGGCGAGGCGGTGAGGGCGGCGAACGCCCACAGGTAGACGGCGTCGGCCAGGCGCTGGTTGCGGGCGTAGCGGGCCAGCACGACCCGCTTGGTGCCCGACGCGCGCGTGATGGGTGACGTGCCGGCGTAGTTCTTGCGAGACTTGGCGTTCGTATAGCGGTTCGGCTCGTCGCCGAACTCTCCGAGCACCCGGGCTCCGAGGACGGTCCCCAGTCCTGGCAGGGATCGGACCACCTCGGCGTCCGGGTGCGACTCAAAACCCGCTTCGACCTCCCAGCCCAACTCGGCGATCTGAGTGACCATGGCGGCGATCACCGCCACACTGGCCGCCACCGAGGCGCCCATGGTGGTCTACACGGCGGCGGGCGCGGCGAGCTGGGGAGACCGCAAGACGGCCCGGATCTCGCCAGCGCGTTCGTCGATGCGGCGCTGGCGGCCGCCGCGGCGTAACGCAGCAGCGATCCTCGATGTCGACAGGCCCCAGCCCAGCTCGGGGGTCGGAGCGACTCGGAGCACTTCGAGCGCGTCAGCGCAGCTCAGGTCGTCGAAGGCGGTCAGGGCGGCCGGGTAGAACTCACGCAGGGTGGAGCGCAGCAGATTGGTCTGCCGGCTGATCCCGGCGGGACCTGGACCAGGCTTCGAGGGCGCGGGCCAGGGCGTCGAGGCCCGAGTTGTACGCCTCTTTCGAGTTCTCGCCCCACCACGGGGCCACCTCAGCTTGGCCTGGTTCCACTCCGGCGCAGCGCCGGCAGGTTCCACGGCACCAGCCCGGCCAGCTCTGTTGCCAACGACCCGGCCCCCTGCGCCCTGGCTCCCTGGCGCAACGCCAACACGGTCAGCGCCCGGTGGGTCTCCATGCGCTCGATGACGGTGGCAGCAGGTCGAAGCCGAGCAGTCGGGTGATCCCGAAGCCGACCCCGGATTGGCCGTGGGAGTCGACGTAGTTGGCGTCGACGTTCAGATCGGTGCCATGGCGCATAACGCCTTCGACCATGGCCGCCGCCTCAGATGCCGAGCAGCTGAGGTGGGAGTACACGGCCATGGAGTGACGCTCGACGTGCCAGTAGATGAGCACCCCCGCCCGCCGTAGCGGACGTGCCATTCTGGAAGAACATCCGGCCCAGCGCAGTGGAGGTTCGATGCCCTGATCCGACACCACCAGGTCGATCCCGCGGGTCTGCAGGTCCTTGGACAGGGCGATGAGGCGCTCGAGGGATCGGCCGAGGCGGTCCAGCTTGGTGACCACCAGCTGATCCCCGTTGCTGGCCACGAGCAGGGCCTTGTCCAACTCGGGCCGACGGGCCAGCTTGCCGCTGGCCTTGTCGACGAGGACCTCGTCGCAGCCGGCGCCGGTCAGGGCGTCGTGCTGGGCGTCGACGTTCTGGTCCCGGTGGTCGAGACCCTCCCGTAGCCGATCCGCATGCCCGCGTATCGCGAACGGGGGAGACCGTTACAAAGGTGCTTACACACCATCCGTTACACGTGCGACCTGGGAAGACGCTCGCCGAGGTGGTGGTGTCCGTGGACCTTCGTTTTCGAGAGGTTTGCGAGGGCCCCGAGCGAAGCAGATTGATCTCATGACCGGACGCCTGTTCGTAGCCAAGGCGGGGCAGTCCGAGGTCGGGTCGCGTTCAGAGCACCTTCCGTGTGGCTTTGACGGCGCCCGAGCATCTGTCGTAAGCGTTGCTCCGGCCCCCGGCAGCGCCCGTGCCCTACGGATGCCTCTAGGATCGGGGAAACGAAATGACCTGCCTTGTTGGACCCTCTCCCCCGGCCTTGGGTCGATCGCGGATTTGGGAAGGTAACCGGGTCAGCGAGCGGGCGGATCGCACCCCTGACGTTCGTCCCTTGCGATGAGCGGACCTGTTCGCAATGAAGGTTTTCAGCCGGACGCCACCCCCGAGTCAGGCTTCCCGCCGCCTTCCGAGGTCACGCCTGAGATGGTGCGCGGCGAGTTGTACAGGCTGACGCCTGGCGAGGGAGTGATCAGGCCGGCGACTTGGGCCGGCTCGGTTCCCCAGGTCGGCGGTATAGCCCCCCGGCTGCGAGTCGGCCGCACGAAATGGTTCAATCTGTTGTGGCTGCTGCCGATCGGATTCGTGCTCCTCATCGCCGCCGTCGCGGTGGCGCAAGGGCTGCGGAACGTGCCGTCGGTGGAGCGGTTCATCGCCGCCCACCCCGGAACAACCAAGCCGGCAGCCGGCGCTGCGACAGGGTTTCCGTCCTGGCTGCGCTGGCAGCACTTCTTCAACGTGTTGTTCATGATCTTCATCATCCGCTCCGGGATCCAGATCCTCTCCGACCACCCCCGCTTGTACTGGACCCGGCACTGCACCCCGGGCCGGGACTGGTTCCGCGTCCAAAAACCGGTACCTGATGACCCGTTGTGGACGGCCAAGCAGGACTCTATTGCCTTGCCGGCCCAAGTCGGCCTGCCCGGCCTGCGTCACACCATCGGCCTGGCCCGGTGGTGGCATCTCGGTGTGGACACGTTGTGGCTGGCCAACGGGACCGTCTTCTATGTCCTCCTCTTCGTCACCGGCCAGTGGCAGCGGATCGTGCCCACCAGCTGGGCGGTGTTCCCCAACGCGTTGTCGGTGCTCATCCAGTACCTGTCGCTGCACTGGCCGCCCGAGACCGGCTTCGTCGCCTACAACGGCCTGCAACTCCTCGGCTATTTCTTCACCGTGTTCGTGGCCGCCCCCCTCGCTCTGATCACCGGGCTGGGCATGTCTCCCGCCCTGTCGACCCGGTTCAAGCGGATCAGCCGGCTGCTGAGCATCCAGACGGCCCGCTCGATCCACTTCTTGATCCTGACCTGGTTCGTGTTCTTCATCGTCGTCCACGTTGGGCTGGTGTTTATGACCGGCGCCCTGGGCAACCTCAACCACGTCTACCTCGGCACCGACGCCCACGGTTGGGGCGGCTTCGTGATCTTCGCCATCTCCATGGTCATACTCGTGGCCGGGTGGGTGGCCGCCACCCCCTTCACCATCCGTCACCCCCGAGTGGTGCAGCGCGCTGGCCAAGCCCTGGTCGGGCCGACCCAACATCTCTTCGAGCACGTCGACCCCACGGCCGGCGAATACTCCGAAGACGACATCTCCCCCTACTTCTGGCACAACGGCCAATACCCCGACTCCGACGAGTACAAGCACCTCTTCGACACCGACTTCGCCGACTGGCGGCTACACATCCACGGCCTCGTCGAGCGCCCCGCCGAGCTGTCCCTCGCCGAGCTACGCGCCCTACCCCCTCACGAGCAGATCACCCAGCACTTCTGCATCCAAGGCTGGTCCGGGGTGGCCAAGTGGGGCGGGGTGTCCATGGCCACCATCGTCGACCTGGTCAAGCCCCGACCCGAGGCCAAGTGGGTGGTGTTCTACTCACTCGGTGACGGGGCCGACAAGGGCACCTACTACGACGCCCACCCCATCCACCACATGGGCCACCACCTCACCATGCTTGCCTACGACATGAACGACCAGCCCCTCAGCTTCGGCCACGGAGCCCCGCTCCGGCTCCGCAACGAAATCGAACTCGGCTTCAAACAAGTCAAATGGATCGCCGGGATCGAGTTCGTCGTCCACTTCTCCGAGATCGCCGGCGGCCACGGTGGCTACAACCAGGACCACGAGTTCTTCGGGTACCGACAATCCATCTGACAATAACGGAGGCAACCGAGTGCGAACCTGCGTAGGCCTTGAGAACAGCAACTGCCAGGTGTTGACCTCATGCCCACCCGGTTGCGCGCCCGGCCCCTGGTGTCCCAGGTGCACGTCGACGCCTCGTCGGGGTGCTTGGTGGTCGACCACGACCACGACAACCCCACCGTGCTCGTCCGTGGCCAGCAGCCCGAGCAGGCCGGTGGTGGTCGGCTCGTCGAGCCGGGATGTGGTGCGTTGGCAGAACCGAGCCTCGAACGCCGACCTCGTGGCACCGCTGATCCTCCCTGGCGACTCGATGTGCTCGGCCCGGCAGCGCACCAGCAGCGCCTCGCGCAGGGCGTCGTCGCGAGCTCGACCGGGCAGACCTCCTCGGCCAGCCGCCCGGCGAGCTTGTCCTCAGCGCCGCGGGTGAATTCCCGGAACCCGAAGGCCTCACGGACCTGCGCGCGGCGATACTCGATCGTGCGCCCCACCCCCAGTAGCCGGTGAATTCGCCAGGAGCCACCTTGACCTGCTCGGCCACGTTGGCCAGCCTGGTCGCCCCGGTCTTGTTGCTCACCAGCGCCCAGTCCGCCTCGACCAACGTCCACGCGGAGATCATGTCGTCGGTCGACCACTCCTGGCGCATACGCGCGCACCGTAGACCGAGATCAACGCCGCGTTCAGCAGGGTGTCGCTACCTTGCGGCTCGGGTCAGCTTCGGGAGTCCTGGGCCGACTTCGACGCCCACACCGACTTCGACACCGACGCCGACCCGCGTCCCGGCAGCTAATGCCCATCCGCTTGGCCTGAGGCACCTCCGGGCCGAGGTCTACCAACCGCCTGACCCAGGGCGACCAACTGCGTCTCGGTCCCGATCACGATCAGGATGACGCCGGCCCCGATCCGGGTGTCCGGGCTCGGATTGGTGGTGAAGACGCCGAGCTGGTCGCGCATGGCCAGGACCAGCGCGCCGGTGCGGTCCCGGATCTGAGCCTCGCGCAGGGTGGCTCCGGCCAGGGTCGACTCAGGCGGGACCGGCACCTCCTCCAGGCGGAACTCCAGGCTCCCGTCGTGCATGATGACATCGAGGAACTCGGTGACGTGGGGTGCCACCGCGAAGGCAGCCATTCGGGCGCCCCCGATGCCCTGCGGGTTGACCACCCGATCGGCACCCGCCTGAATCAGCCTGGCCTCGGCAGCCGCCACCCGGGCCCGGGCCACGATGAACAAATCGGTCCGCAAAGATCGAGCGGTGAGGGTGACGTACAGGTTGCCGGCGTCGGTTTGCAGGGCGGTCACCAACACCTTGGCCTTGTCGATGCCGGCCTGGCGCAGTGTCGAGTCGTCGGTGGCGTCGCCCATCACGCTTGGGTACTGCACTGTCTTGATGCGCTCCGGATCGGAGTCGACAATGACCACTTCCAGGCCAGCACCGGTCACGTAGCGACTGATGGCCCGGCCCACCCGCCCCCATCCGCACACGATCACGTGGCCGCTCATGGCTTCGATCTTGCGCTCCATTCGCTTCCTTCCGACCAGGTCCCTTACCTGACCCTCCACAAAGGTCTCAATCAGGACGCTGAAGGTGTAAGCAGCTGTACCCACCCCCACCAGGATCAGCACAATGGTAAAGATCTTTCCGCCGCCCGAGAGGGGGTGCACCTCTCGATACCCCACCGTGGTGACCGTGGTCACCGTCTGATAAATGGCATCGAGCACCCCGAAGCCGAGGGCCAAATATCCGAGAGTGCCGCCCAGCAGGACCACCACCAAGGCCCCCAGGCCGACCCGCAGGCGACGTACGGCATCGGGCCGGTCGCCACCGGGAACGGCAACTGGCTTCACTTGACGATGGACCGGATTCGGGCCTGGGCCTGCGCCAGACCAGCTGATCCCTTGGCCATCTGGGCAGCAGCCTGGCCGAGGGCCCTGCCCTCGCCCGGGCCAGAGCGACTCCCACCAGAGCCGCCCGGGCCGGTGTCGAGACACAGCTGGCCGGCGCGGTAGTAGGCGTCATAGGCACGGTTCAGCTCGGCAGTCAGCATTGGGTCAGGCGTCGGGAGGCCGGCCGCTCCCATGGATGCGTCATTGAGCAGATCGGTGCAAGCACTCTGCAGCACCGCCTGGTCAAGCCGGGGCCGCCCTACGGCAAACTGGGCCGCGTCACCAGACAGCTGCGAGGTAGTACCCGACAAACCGACACCGCTCGCCCAAGCCCTGACCCGCTGGCCCGGGGAACCACTCTGGTCCGGGGCTGAGCATGCGCCCAGACCCAGGCAGACAAGCAGGAGCACGGCCACCCCTCGCAGGCCGGTCACCCTGCGCACGTCAGTCACCCTGCGCACGTCAGTCACCCTGCGCACGTCAGTGACGAAGGGCGGACAGGAACTGCCACATGAGCCCTTGGACCGGCACGGCCACCACCGCCGCGAAAGGAACTGGCACGGCCGTGGTCGAGCCGGGCCAGGAATGACTGCCTCGGGGATAGGTGACCAGCTGCACCGACTTCCCGCTGCCACAGGACGACCAGGTGCTGACGCTTACCGTGCCGTGACCCTCGTCCAGGAGGTGGTGCGTGGCAGAGCAGCCATTGCGGACCACCAGGGTGGACACTGCCTGGGTGACCGACGGGAGCTGTGCCCCGTTGATGGCCAGCGGCCCAGGCACGGCATAGGGAATTTCAGCGTCGCCGGTCGAGGCGGCCAGCAGGACCGGTACCGGCGTCCCGGTGGCACAGTCAGTCAGCGGTACCGCGCCAAAGGTGGCCACCGCGGCAAACGGTGCCGGGTCACTACAGGCAATTCGCAGTGCCATCTTCCCGCCGTTGCTGTACCCCACCAGGTACACCCGATGGGGGTCGATGCGGTAATGGGCCATGGCATCGGCCACCACCGCATGGACAAAGGCCACGTCGTCCAGCCCATTGGCCTCGGCCAACCCGCAGCAGCGCTGCCCCGCATTCCAGCTCTCGGCGTAGCCCGTCGGGTACACGAGGACGGCGCGGCCGGCGACCGCGAAAGGATCAAACCCGGTGCGTTGCTCCTCCAACGCGGGTGTGACATGCGAGCCGTGGAGCACTACCACCAACGGTACGGACCGTCTGGAGGGGTGGGAGGCCTGCACGCCCAGGTAGCTCCGGGTCATTCCCCCCGAGCTGAGGTAATGAAGGCGCCCCTGGGTACCGCCCTGGAGGGGCACCGCCTCAGTGGAGGGAAGGGCGGATCTGGGCCGGGGCACCGGGCGCGGCCGGGGCCCCTGGTGGGAAGAGGTGAGTGGTGGGCGCAACGTTGCGGGAGTCAGCGACGCCCTGGGCGGGCTGGCTCGGGCCGGCCGTATGGCTTGCACTGGCTCGGTGGTGTCAGGTCGCGCCGCGACCTGAGCCTGGCGCCCTCCGGAGGAGTGGAGGACGGCCCATGCGATCCCCACCAGGCACACCAGCAGAGCGGTACCCATCAGCACCCTGACCAGGCGGCGATGGGGCGACACGGCGTCGGGAATCGGCGCCTGGGGCACACAAGTCACGGTACCGTGGCTTGATGGCCGATGACGTGCAGCTCTCAGTGTCCGCCGGACCGCCCGAAACGGTGCTCCCCACGCCTCCCGTGGTCACCAGCCAGCGCCTCGAGCAGGCTCTGGCCCAGGCCCCTGACCACCGCAGGGATGCGGTGGCCGAGGTGGTGGCCGCCTTCCCGCGCTTCCTGGACGCCTGGGCCCACTTGGGTGACCTTGCTCGCGACGACGTGGAGGCCTATGCCTGCTACCGGGTCGGCTACCACCGTGGGCTGGATGCCCTGAGGGCGGCGGGATGGCGGGGCTCAGGGTACGTGCGCTGGGCGGAGCCCAGCAACCAGGGCTTCCTGCGGGCCGTCGAGGGACTCCGGCGGGTGGCTGGGGCCATTGGCGAGACTGACGAGGAGGACCGCTGCGCCCAGTTCCTGCACCAGCTCGACCCGTCGAGCCGACGCGGCGGGTTGGCTAGCTGACTCGGGCCGCCACCGGGCCGCCAGCTGGCGCCTGAGCACCATAGATGGGCTGATTGATATTGGTGGAAGTGGATCCGGCGAGGGCATCGAAGGCCGCTCCACCCACCAAGGTGGCGCCGGCAACGCTGACCGAGGCGATGACCATCCCCAGGCCCCGACGAGTCCGGGGGGACCGACGAATGCGCACCGCCGCCACCGCGGCCAGCACCATGGCGATGACCGCGGGCACCAGTGCGAAGAACAGCGGTACCGAGATGACGGCGATCACCAGCCCGGCCACGGCCAGCGGATCGGCCCGCTGGGTGTCAACCGCGGCGGCCTGGGCCCGAGCGGCAGATCGGCTGCCGGGCGCTGATCGGGCGCCAAAGCAGGGAGGACCCGTGTAGGCCGACCGAGCACCGGGGCAACCAGGGCCGGCGTGACCGTCCCGAGCAGCGGGGGACGGCGGAGCAGCGAGCGGCGGGGTGGCGCCCGGCACTGAAGCACCGGCCTCCGCTGACTCCTCGGGGTGACCTTTAACAGGCGTGTGCTCGCTCATGCGGGGATCGTTCCATATTAGCGTCGGCCCGGTGGGGGCGGCTGCTGGTTGCTTGTTCTGCTCCATCGCCGCCGATCAGGCTGCCGCCCACGTGGTTCTCCGGGAGGCCGAGGTATGCGCCTTTCTGGACAACCGGCCCCTCTTCCCCGGCCACGTCCTGCTGATACCGCGGGTGCACCACGAGCAGTTGACCGATCTGCCGCCCAGCCTGCTGGTGCCCGTCTTCGACGCCGCCCAGCGCCTGGCCGGCGCGCTGGTCACCGCGGTGGGTGCCCAAGGCTCGTTCGTGGCCATGAACAACGTGATCAGCCAGAGCATCCCCCACTTCCACATCCATGTGGTGCCCCGGCGCCGCAAGGACGGGCTGCGGGGATTCTTCTGGCCCCGCCAGCGCTACCCGGACGAGGAGTCCGCCAGCCAGACGGCCGCGGCCATCCGCTCAGCCCTGCGCCCCTGAAGCCACCCGTCGCCACCCGCCCGCCAGCCCTGCGCCCCTGAAGCCACCCGTCGCCACCCGCCAGCTACGCGCCCCGGCACCCTGGGCCCCCGACCTACTCGCAACGCAGCAGGTGGTGGTCTCGCCGCCCCCTGCGCAACAAGACGTACCGCCCCCACAACAAGTCGTCAGCTCCCAGCGACCGGTCCAGATCGTCCTGGCGACGATTGTTGACGTAGGCGCCGCCCTGGGCGATGGCAGTGCGGGCGGCTGACCGAGAAGGCACCAGTCCAGACCGGACCAGGGCCTCGACCAGACCCAGGCCATTGCCACCCAGCTCCGAAAGGGCCAGGGTGCTTGAAGGCGCGTCCCCCAGCACCTCTAACAGCGTGGCCTCGTCCAAGGAGGCCACCTCCTCTCCGAACAGGGCCACCGCTGCCCGCTCCACCCGGCGGGCGTCGTCCTCGCCGTGGACCAGGGCAGTGACCTGGTGGGCGAGAGCCCGCTGCGCCTCCCGACGCTCGGGATGCTCGGCCACCGCCTGGTCCAGCTCCTCGAGGCGCGCCCGGTCCAGCCAGGTGAAGTAGCGCAGGTACGCACCCACCACCGCGTCCTCGCTACGCACCAGCCACTGGTACAGCTGGTAAGGACTGGTCCGTCGCCGGTCCAGCCACACCGTGCCCGACTCGGTCTTGCCGATCTTGGTCCCGTCCGCCTTCACCACCAGGGGCGTGGTCAGCCCCCACACCTCGGCCCCTCTCCGCCGGCGCACGAAATCCACCCCCGCGGTGATGTTCCCCCACTGGTCACTCCCGCCCAGTTGCAGCCGACAACCGTAGGTGTCGAACAGGTGCAGGAAGTCGTAGGCCTGCAGGCACATGTAGCTGAGCTCGGTGAACGAGATGCCCTGCTCCCGGGTCTCCAAGCGGGCCCGCACCGACTCCTTGGCCACCATCTGGTTGACGCTGAAGTGCTTGCCCACGTCCCGGAGAAACTCCAGCAGGCTCAACGGCCACAGCCACTCGCCGTTGTCAGCCAGGATGGCCCGAGCCGGGCCGGCCGACGCACCGAAGTCACAGAACCGCTCCAACTGGGCCCGGATGCCCGCCACGTTGTCCGCCAGCGCCTCTCGGTCCAGCAGCGTCCGCTCGTCGCTGCGCCCCGAGGGGTCGCCGATCATCCCCGTCCCCCCCCCGACCAGGGCGATGGGCTGGTGGCCGGCCTCCTGCAGCCGGCGCAGGTTGCACAGCTGCACCAGGTGGCCGACGTGGAGGCTGTCGGCGGTGGGATCGAAGCCGCCGTAAAAGCACAGTCGCTCGGTGTCCAGACGCCGGGCCAGGTTCACCTCGCTCGTTTGTTGCACCAATCCGCGAAATTGGAGGTCCTCCCACAACTGGCTCATTGCCCACAGCTTGCCATCCCGCCGGACAAAGGGTTTCCTGCTGCGGGCCGGATGGGTAGATTTGGCTTGCGTGCTCGAGCTCGATGATCTCACTCGGAGGTTCGGCCCGGTGGTGGCCCTCGACCACCTGTCGCTGCAAGTGGCCCCCGGAGAGCTGGTCGGCCTCCTGGGGCCCAACGGGGCAGGCAAGTCGACGGCCATCCGCATTGTCTTCGGCCTGTTGCGGGCCCACGCCGGGGAGGTCAGGTGGGAGGGACGTCAGGTGGGCCAGGCCGACCGGCGCCGCTTTGGCTACCTGCCCGAGGAACGGGGCCTGTACCCCAAGATGGAGGTGCGCGAGCAATTGGTGTACCTGGCTCGCCTCCACGGGCTGGATCGGGCCGCCGCCTCGGCCGCCACCGACGGCTGGCTGGACAACATAGGGCTCTCCGACCGGGGCGGCGACAAGGTCGAGCAACTCTCGCTGGGGAACCAGCAGCGGGTCCAGCTGGCTGCCGCGCTGGTCCATGACCCGGTGCTGGCCATCATGGACGAGCCCTTCTCGGGCCTGGACCCGGTGGCGGTCGACGTGCTCAGTGCCACCCTGGCCGAGCGGGCCGCCTCCGGGGCGGCGGTGGTGTTCTCCAGCCATCAGCTGGACCTGGTCGAGAGCCTGTGCCACTCGGTGGTGGTCATCGACCACGGTCGCCTGGTCATGTCCGGCCCGGTGCGCCAGCTCAAGGAGGGCTCGGGGCGCCGGCGCCTGCGGGTGCGGGTGGAGCCCGATGCCAGGGCCGGGAGCGATGGCACAGCGGGGGGCGACGGCCCGGGTTGGGCCGAGCGCCTGGACGGGGTCACGGTCACCGGTCACGGTGACGCCGGCACCACCATGACCCTGCGCCCGGAGGTCGACCCGTTGGCCGTGCTGGATGTGGCTCGGGCGGCCGGCACGGTGTCGGACTTCGGGCTGGAGCTGCCCAGCCTGTCCGAGCTGTTCCGCGAGGCGGTGAGCCGATGAGAGCGAGGGCCGATGAGAAACCGGGCGGTGGACCGATGAGAAACGGGGAGGCGGTGGACCGATGAATGGGCCAGGTGTGGTGAGGATGGTGGCCGGGCGGGAGATCCGCCAGCGGGCCCGTACCCGGGCCTTTCGGATCTCGACCGCGGTGCTCTTCGTCGCCGCCTTGGCCGGCGTGGGGGTGCCCCACCTCATCGGCCACTCGACCACCACCTATCGCATCGGGTTGGCCGGCGCCGTCCCCTCGGGAACCATCTCATTCCTGGATGGCGCGGCACGGGCCATGGGCGCCAGAGTTCACACGACCAACCTGGCCAGCGCCTCCCAGGCCAGCTCGCAGGTCAGCGCCGGGCACCTGGACGCAGCCCTGGTCGACGGCTCGCAACTGATCACCCAGAAGGACTCCTCGTCCAGCGCCACCCAACTGGTGGACCGGGCAGTGGCCAGTGCCCGGCTGGCCGGCCGGCTGACGGCGGCCGGCGCCCCGCCCCCAGAGGTCGCCTCCCTGATCAGACCCGCACCGCTCCCGGTCAGGGTGCTCAAGCCTCCCTCGCCCTCCACCAATGCCAACCGGAGCCTGGCCCTGGCCGGCGGCATCCTGCTCTACCTGATGCTGCTCAGCTACGGGATGGCCACCTCCTATGGCGTGCTGGAGGAGAAGACCAACCGGCTGGCCGATGTGCTGTTGAGCATGGTCCGACCAGCCCAGCTCCTAGCTGGCAAGATCGTCGGGATTGGGGTCATCGGGGTCATGCAGGTCCTGATCCTGGCCGTCCCGGCCGGCGCCTTGGCTCTGGCCCTCGGCTCTCTGCACGTTCCTGCCGGCACTCCACTCACCTTCTTGGCCGTGCTGGCCTGGTTCCTCTTGGGCTACGGCTTGTACAGCTGTGCGTTCGCCGCCCTGGCCTCGGTGGTGGGCCGCCAGGAGGACCTGGCCTCGGCGCTCACGCCCCTCAGCTTCTTGTTGCTGGGGGGCTATGGCTTGGCCTTCAACGCCGCCCTCGGCAACGCCGACGGCACGCTGGCCACCGTGACCTCGTTCATCCCACCCTTCGCCCCCATGGTCATGGTGGTGCGGGCGGCCGTCGGCCACCTGGCCCCCTGGGAGGTGCCACTGTCCATGGCGTTGGTGGTCCTCACCACCGCCGGCCTGGTGGTGGCCGGCGGACGGATCTACAGCGGCGCCATCCTGCGCACTGGGGCCAAGGTCAAGCTGCGAGACGCCTACCGCTCCGGTACCACCGAGTCCCGACCGCTAAGCCAGGATGAGCCCATTCCAGCCTGAGCGTCCGCCGAACCCAGGATGACAGGTGATGTGCCGTCAGCTCGGCCAGTTGATCTGCTTGGCCATGTCGGTGGCAGTGGCCCCCAGGAGCCGGCTTGAGTCAACCTGACGATATCCGTCCCCACCAAGGAGGAACCAGGCCACCTGGCGGCGTCCCCGGTCCACGACTAGGACCTCCTCGACCTGGTGGGTGGCGTAGAAGCCAAGCTTCTCCCAGGTCTCGTCGTCGGGCGACAGGATCTCAACCACCAGGGCGGCCGTAGGGACCCATGCGCTGCGTGGTAGGTGGCGGTGCAGGCCTCTGTCGGGAACGCGGTAGTCCTCCGGCGTTCCCAGGTTGAACGGCCCGGTACCAACCAGGCTCGCTCGCTTGGCCAGCGGGCGAAGGAGCGCAGCCACCTCGTCATCGAGGTAACCATGAAACGGATGGGCCGCCGGTGCCATGTGGTATTCGCCCTCCCACACCTCGTCGTACAGATCGCCCCCAGTGGCCCGGCGGCGCTCGATCATGGCCACCAACTCGACTGGGCGCGACCCGAGAACGACGGTACGCACGGGATTCAGGCGGCGGTGCGGGCTACCCGGCGGGCCCGGCGAGTGCCCGGGTCATAGGACACCCCGGTAGCCCGCTCCCGCAGGCGCCGGGGCACTATCGGCACCAGCATCCCGTAGGGCTCACCACCATAGAGGTGGTGGATGGCGTGAGCCTCCTTGAGCCTTTCCAGGAGGGCGTTACGGGGCAGGCGACCCACGCGGGCATGGATGTAGACGTCGTGGACGAACATATAGGCCAAGCCGTAGAGGGTCACTCCCACTCCGGCCACCTCGACGGGGTGGACCGCGGGAAGGGTCGCCCCGGCTGCCATGGCCAGGATGGTGATGGCGGCGAAGATCACCGGGAAGGCGTCGTTGGCCTCGAAGCCACTTCCTGCCGGAAGGTGATGGCTGCGGTGCAGCACCCATCCCACGCTGTGCATGACGAAGCGGTGGGCCAGGTAGGTAACCGGCTCCATCACCACGAAGCTCACCGCGATGATCAGGGCAGTGTGCACTGCCGTCCAGGATACTCGGCCGCAGTGGAGTAGGTAGGTTGGCAACATGGCTCGGGGACGGCATCCAAGTAAGGATGTCGAGCAAGCCGTCCAGTACGCCGAGCAGCGCGGCTTCGTCCACGTCACCTCAGGTCGGGTCCTCCCACGCGTGGGTCTATCTTCGATGCCCCGGCGACTGCCCGCAGGTGTCCGTCTGGGCGACGCCCCGCGGGCCCGGGAGCCACGCCATCGAGATCGTCCGTGCCGTTAACCGTTGCCGTTGCGGCTGAGTGAGCGCTGGTGAGCCCGGCTCATGCCGCACCCCTCTCGGGGTTGATCGGCCCGGCGGGTGCCGGACCTCCCTTCCGCGTGTCCTCGCCAACTGCCAGCAGAGTCCTGGTCTTACGCTCGGCTCCACGCTTCACCGGGGCGGCAGCTCCACCCAGGTCATCCAACCGGGCAAGATTGATCGCGGCGTTATCGTCGGCCGAACCCAGCTACCTGCCCATTTTCACCGGGCTGACCTCAATCCTGCCGTCGCAGGAGCTGAAGGGACCGAAGTTCGCGGTGCCGCTGTTGGCAACAGTGAAGGTGGCGCCCCCAGAAAAGGCCACTCGGAGCGCCGCTGGTTGCTCTTGACGGGTGGAGGGGCAGGGCTGGTAGTCCCGTGTGAGGTTGGTCCCGCTGAGCACAAAGTCGGCATATTGGGTCGTGGGACCGGTCGTAGGCACTGGTGGTTGGGAAGCCGGCAGGTTCACGTCCATGGGTGTGTCACTGGTGTGGGCGACATACTGGGAGAGGACGCTGCCATTGGCGCCGAGGAGGGTAACTGTCGGAAATCCCTGTATCACGCAGGCTGGTCCGATGTTCCGAAGATAAATGGGACCGGTAATGCTGTTGTGCGATCCTTGTGCCTGGGGTGGGGTGCCTTGAACCTGGCCCGCCTGGCAGCTTGTTCGAGCCGGGGCGGGGGCGGACCGAGAACTGGTCGTTGCACCGGTGGAACCTGTTGGAGCGTGCGCTGAAGGCGCCGAAACCGGAACTGATGGAACGGACGCTGAGGCCTTAGCTGGGGCGGTGTTGTCTTGCTTGCCTCCCCCACAGCCAGCCGCAAGGCCGGCGACAGCCAGGACGCTCACGCCGAAAAGCAATGGGCGATTGCCGTGGGTACGGCCGTAGTGATCCACGGCTCCGACGCTGGAGGACCTCACCTCAAAGCACGGGGGATCTTGCCGAGGTTTGCATCGTACGGCTTCGGCCATCCGTGCTCTCCCAATAACGGTTCACCCAAGGTCGCATGAAGCGAGGGAACCAATCAACTGCAGGACCTTTGCCATCGAACGGCGCCATGCTCGAAGACTAGGTCCTGACCTCAGGTTGCCGCCCAGCGCCACGAGATCTGTCGGTGAGACGGTGAGCTTTCCGAGAATGACCACTTACAGGATGGTCCGACATCAGTCGCCGAGGTGGTCAGCCGGCGTAGTCTTGGCCCCATGAGCCCAACTGAGTGAAGACCACGTCGCCCTCCTCCGCAGGCCCATCTTCGCCCATGTGGCGACGGTGATGCCCGACGGGCAGCCACAGTCCACGCCGGTGTGGATCGACACCGACGGTGAGGCCGTCATCTTCAACACCGCCAGGGGGCGGGTCAAGCATCGCAACATCGAGCGCAACCCGGCGGTGGCCATCTCCGTCGTGGATGACCAGAACCCCTACCAGATGCTCGAGATCCGTGGTGATGCCGAGCTGGTGGACGAAGGGGCGGACGAGCACATCGACGCCATGGCCAAGAAGTACCTGGGCAAGGACGAGTACCCATTCGGCCAGCCGGGCGAGGAGCGGGTCATCGTCCGGGTGCGCCCGACAGCGGTCGCCGGCTGACTCTCATGCCCGGGGCGGTCACCGGTGCCGGCCGTGGCCCTGGGCGCTACCTCCGACCCGCTCCCACGCCAGTATGGCCAAGGTGACCAGGGCGAAGCCATAGAGAAAGTCCTCTACCGGGATGCTCAAAGGAAAACGAACCCCGCTGAACTGGCTCGACCGGTAGATGACCACCGGGGCGCTCAGCTTGGTGAGCCAGCCGTCCACCGGTACCTGGAAGGCGAAGACGATGGCCAGCGTCACCCAGTACGACCACCGGCGAAAGATCCCAGTCCTCAGCCAGGCCACTTCCAGCACCACCACGCTGGCGGCGGCGGCCAGGGCGGCCAGGGTGTACTCGCCCATCGCTGACGCTCCGCCCGTCAGCGGTCGTGGAGGACCCGGCGCACCACCTCGAAGGTGAGCAGGCCGCATATCGGGATGACCACGAAGAACACGACCTCCTCGACCGGCAGGTGCCCCGGCAGGTCCCAGCCGGTGGTGTAGAGGCGGCTGTAGGTCCAGTGGTGACGGGCGATGGCCACCACGTCCCAGACCGAGAAGAGGACCACCACCGGCCACAGGGCTGCCAACAGCCGCTTGGGCCGGCGCCACACCCGCGCCCCCAGGAGGAGCTCCAGCGGCAGGGTGACGGCCACGCAGATCCCCATCAGGATCAGGTACTGGTAGCGACCCATGCTCGTGGCAGCCTACGCGACGACACCTGCCCCTGGGCCTCGACGGCTAGGTTGGGTTACTTGGAGGTACGTCCCAGCCGATGATGCTTGACCGAATAACGTGCCCCGCCGACCTGAGGGGCCTCACCTCCGACGAGCTCGAGACCCTGGCCGGGGAGATCCGGACCTTCGTGGTGGAGGCGGTGTCACTGACCGGGGGCCACCTCGGCTCCAACCTCGGAGCCGTCGAGCTCACCCTGGCCGTGCACCGGGTCTTCGAATCCCCCCGGGACATCTTGTTGTGGGACACCGGCCACCAGACCTACGTCCACAAGCTGGTGACCGGGCGCCAGGCCGGGTTCGCCCAGCTGCGCCAGGCCGGTGGCCTGTCGGGCTATCCATCCAGGGCGGAGTCCGAGCACGACTGGGTGGAGAACAGCCACGCCTCCACCATCTTGAGCTACAGCCACGGCCTGGCCACCGCCATGGAGCTGGCCGGGGATCGTGAGAGCCGCCGGATCGTGGCCGTGGTGGGCGACGGTGCCCTCACCGGTGGCATGGCCTACGAGGCCCTCAACAACCTGGGGCACAGCGGGCGCCGGGTGGTCATCGTGCTCAACGACAACGGTCGCTCCTACGCGCCCACCGTGTCCCGCCTCTCCGAGAGCCTGACCCGCCTACGGCTGAACCCCTCTTACATGCACGCCCGCAATCGGGTCAAACAGATCCTGGGGGAGCTACCCACCGCCCTCGGAGGTCTGGCCTACTCCAGTGTGGCCGCCCTCAGCGCCGCCGTGCGGGAGGCGGTCGAGCCCCACGTCTTCTTCGAGGCCCTGGGTGTGCGGTACACCGGACCGATCGACGGCCACGACATCGCCACTATGGAGCAGGCCCTGCGCAACGCCGCGGAGTGGGACGGCCCCATCGTGGTCCATGTCCTGACTCACAAGGGAAAGGGCTACGCACCAGCCGAGGATGACGACGTCCAGTGCCTCCACGACCTCAAGGTGCGCCCTGCCCCAGCTCCCCTGGGCGGCGCGGTGGGCGCCGAGGCCAGCTCGGCAGGCACAGGCCCCGACCAGGCAGCCCCCCTCATATACACCGACGTGTTCAGCCACACCATGCTGGAGTTGGCCGACCGCCACCCCCAGGTGGTGGCCCTCACCGCCGCCATGCCCGGCTCCACCGGCTTGCTGGCCTTCCAGGGGCGCTTCCCGGATCGGTGCTTCGACGTCGGCATCGCCGAGCAGCACGCCGTGACCGCAGCCGCAGGCATGGCCATGGGGGGCCTGCGCCCGGTGGTGGCGGTGTACTCCACCTTCTTCAGCCGGGCCTTCGACCAGGCCAACCTGGACGTGGGCCTGCATGGCCTGCCGGTGGTCTTCGCCCTCAGCGCGGCCGGCATCACCGGTGACAACGGCCCGTCCCACCACGGCCTGTTGGACCTGGTCCTGTGCCTGTCCATCCCCGGGATGACCGTCTTCGCCCCCTCCTCGGCCCAGGAGCTGCCGGTCATGTTGGCCAGTGCCCTGGACCTGGAGGCGCCAGCCGCCATCCGCTGGCCCAACACCCCAGCGCGCCAGGTGCCCCCTGGCCAGGTCGGCTCGGGCCTGGCCGGACGCCAGGTCAGGCAGGGGGATGGCTCGGTGTGCATCTTGGCCGTCGGCAAGATGGTCGAAGCGGCCGAGCAGGCGGCGGCCGAGCTGGCCGGCCAGGGGGTGGGCGCCACCGTCTGGGACGTCCGGGTGGTCAAGCCGCCCGACCCGGACATGCTGGCCGATGCCGCCCGCCATCGCCTGGTGGTGACGGTCGAGGACGGCCTGCGAGTGGGAGGGGCGGGCGCCTTCCTGGCTGACGCCATCGGCGGCCTGGATGACGACCGGATCGCCCCACCGGTGGTGGTACTGGGTACGCCGATGGCCTACATCCCCCAGGGCCGGCAGGGCCAGCTGCTGGCCGAGCTCGGCTTGGACGGTCCCGGCATCGCCGCGTCGGTTCGCCGGGCCCTCCTCCCTGTGGCCAACTGACTGATCCCACGCCGAGCAGCCGCGCCCGGTGACGTTGGTAGAAAGGAGGCCCACTGCGGGTAGATTTCTACCATGGGATTGAGCATCAAGAACCCCGAGGTTGAGCTCCTGGCGCGCCAGCTGGCGGCCGCCACTGGTGAGACCGTCACCCGGGCGGTGGCGGTGGCGGTCCGTGAGCGTCTCGACCGGTTGAGTCACGACGACCACTCGGCAGCCGCCCGACGCGCCCAACGCATGGCCGAGATTGCCACCGACGCCGGTCGGCGCTGGGTTGAGCCCTATCGCAGTGGCGATCATGGCGACATCCTCTACGACGACCATGGACTGCCGCGTTGATCGTCGACACCTCAGCAATCATCGCCATCCTCCGTGACGAGCCCGACGCCGACCAATACGTCACCGCCCTCGCCGAAGCGGACGAGGCGGTGATCTCGGCCGGTACCTACCTGGAGACGGCAATCGTCGTCGACGCCAACCGTGACCCGGTCCTGAGCGGCCGACTCGACGACCTGCTGGCCGTCACCCGCATCCGGATCGAGCCAGTGACCGAACGCCACACGGAGATTGCTCGTCAGGCGTACCAACAGTTCGGGAAGGCGAGCGGCCATCCCGCGAGCCTGAACTTCGGGGACTGCTTCGCCTATGCCCTGGCGCGCTCATCCGCCACGCCGCTGCTGTACAAGGGGGATGACTTCTCCCAGACCGACATCACGGCCGCGTCCGACGCTATGGGACAGGACAGGCCACCTCCACTACCGAGGTCGGCCCCCTGAAGGTGGCTCAGGACCCTTCTCCGCCCGCGGTAACCGACGCCAGGGGCTCGGCCAGCTCGGGGCCGTCGTGGCGGGCGTCGTTGACCGCATTCCCCACTGGGTAGTGCACCAGGGCGTCGGTGGGCGCCGGCCCCAACAGGGCCACTGCCGCCTCGGCGTCGAGCATGTCCGAGTCCAGCCATCCCTCCCACGCCTCGGGGTCGAGGACCACCGGCATGCGGGGGTGAATAGTGAGCAGGTCGTCATTGGCTCGGGTGGTGACGATGGCGCAGGTCCGTAACCACTCATCCTCTGTGGCGTCAGGGGCCCGCCATGACTCCCACAGCCCGGCCAGGGCCATGGGCTCGCCGTCGGCCCGGCCCACCAGGTACGCCTGCTTGAGCTTTCCCCCACCCACCGACTGCCACTCGTAGAAGCCGTCGGCCGGGATGATGCATCTCCGGCGAGCCAGGGCGTCACGAAAGGCCGGCTTGCTCGCCACCGTCTCCGCCCGGGCATTGATCATCCTGGCCCCAACCGAGATGTGCTCGGCCCAGTGCGGCACCAGGCCCCAGCGCAGGGTCCCGAGGCGCCGGGCGCCCGTCCGCCGGGACCGCACCACGGCCCGGACATCGGCCGTGGGAGCCACGTTCCAACTCGGCGGGGGCCCCTCGTCGGCGATCTCGTCCACCGAGAAGCGGGCTGCCAGCGCCCCCGACGGCGTGGTGGCCACGAAGCGTCCGCACACAGCTGCCAACCTACCGGCTGTCCAGCGAAAGATGCCTCTCCTCGCCAGACCGTCTCGCCCACTCAGGTCGCTCCCAGCCGCGCCGGGCACAATGGGTGCATGACGGCCGCGCCGCCACGCGTCCTGGTGGTCGATGACGAGGCCACCATCACCGAGCTGGTGGCCACCGCGCTGGGCTACGAGGGCTTCGAGGTGCAAACGGCCGGGAGCGGACGCCAGGCCCTGGAGCGAGCCGCCACCTGGCGGCCGGACCTGATCGTGCTGGACGTGATGATGCCCGACCTCGACGGCTTCGAGGTGATGCGGCGCCTGCGGGCCGATCGGGTGGACACCTCGGTGGTGTTCCTGACTGCCCGGGACGCCACCGAGGACAAGATCGGCGGCCTGACCCTCGGTGGTGACGACTACGTGACCAAGCCATTCAGCATCGGTGAGCTGGTGGCCCGGGTCAGGGCGGTGTTGCGCCGGACCGGCCGGGAGGCACCCGACGTGGCCCGCCTGTCCTTCGCCGATCTGGAGATGGACACCGACACCAGGGAGGTCTGGAGGGATGGCCGGCTGATCGAGCTGACGGCAACTGAGTTCAACCTCCTCCTCTATCTGATGCAAAATGCCAGGCGGGTGCTGTCCAAAGCCCAAATCCTCCACCACGTCTGGGGTTATGACTCGAGGGGGAGCGACTTCGCTGGAGACGCCAACCTGGTGGAGACCTACATCTCCTACCTGCGTAAGAAGGTGGACTCGAACGGACCGCCGCTCATCCACACCCTGCGCGGCGTCGGGTACAGCCTGCGCCTTCCTCCCGGCCGTTGAAGCGGGCCGGCCTGGCGGCCCGGCTGAAGGCCATCTTGGCGGGTCGGCGGTTGGCCAGCCTGCGGGGTCGGCTGTTGGCCAGCCTGCTCGGCCTGGTGGTCATCGGCCTGCTGATAGCCGACGTGGCTACGTGGGGAGCACTGCGCTCATTCCTCTATCAACGGGTTGACCAGCAACTGGTGGCCGCACGGATACCGGTGGCCGCCGAGCTGTCCCTTTCCCATCCCCGGCCGCTGCGGGCATCGACCCAGGCCGTCGTCCCGACCGGTACCTATGGGATCTTCCTGGATCCGAGCGGCCATGTGATCAGGGCCATCGTGGTCGGCTCGCCCACCCAGGCCGATTCCTCCTACCCAGAGCCGGACCTTCCCTCCGGTCTCCCGGCTGGGCCCAACGCTTCGAGCCAACCGGCGTTCGACACCGGGTCTGTACGGCCAGGGGCGACGGACCCGGGATCGGTGACCAGTGGACCAGTGCACTACCGGGTCCTGGCCACTCCGGTGTCGACCGGCACCCTGGTGGTAGCCATACCGATCGTCAGCGTCGACCAGACTCTGGGCCGCCTGGTGCTCATCGAGGGCCTGACCAGCGCGGCGGTGGTGGCGGCGGTGGGCCTGGCCGCCCTGTGGCTGGTGCGCCTGGGGCTGCGCCCGTTGGCGCGCATCGAGGAGGTGGCAGGAGCCATCGCCTCTGGCGCCCCGATGGCCGGTGGAGACCTGAGCCGGCGGGTGGAACAGGCCGAGCCCAGCACTGAGGTCGGGCGTCTCGGGCTGGCCCTCAACGAGATGTTGGGCCAGATAGAGGGGGCCTTCTCCGCTCAGCGGGCCTCCGAGGAGCGCCTCCGCAGGTTCGTGGCCGACGCCTCCCACGAGCTGCGGACGCCGCTGACCAGCATCCGGGGATGGGCCGAGCTGTTTCACAAGGGCGCCGCCCAGCGGCCAGACGACCTGGCCACCGCCATGCGCCGGATCGAGCAGGAGTCGATCCGGATGGGGGACCTGGTGGACGACCTGCTGCTGCTGGCCCGCCTGGACCAGGGCCGTCCCCTCGAGCGTGCGCCGGTCGACCTGGCCCAGCTGGCCCGGGACGCGGCAGCCGACGCCCGAGCGGTCGAGCCCGATCGACCCATCGAGGTCACCGCCGACGGGGCCCTGGTGGTGGAGGGTGACGAGTCACGGCTGCGCCAGGTGGTGGCCAACCTGCTGGCCAACGCCCGCCAGCACACCCCGCCGGGCACGCCGGTGCGAATTGCCGCCTTCGCCCGAGACGGATCGGCCGTGCTGGAGGTGGCCGACGAGGGCCCGGGCCTTGATCCCGAGGCGGCCGGCAAGGTCTTCGAGCGGTTCTACCGGGCCGAGGCGTCCCGCTCCCGCGACCACGGCGGAGCCGGCCTGGGGCTGTCCATCGTGGCCGCGGTGGCCGAGGCCCACGGCGGCCGGGCGCGGGTGCACAGCGTCCCCGGAGAGGGTGCCGACTTCCTGGTCGAGCTGCCACGCTCGGTACCTACGCTGTAGCTGTGCAGGCCCGTGACCGCTGACGCCCGGGCAGGTGCCGGCTCAGGTGAAGGCCCGCTGCACTATTGGGAGTGGGACGGGCCAGGGCCGGGCGCCCCGACCATCGTGTGCGTGCACGGCCTGGGAGCAACCCATGAGATGTGGGGCCCGGTGATCCCGTCCCTCACCGCCCAGGCCCGAGTGGTCACCGTGGATTTGCCGGGATCGGGTGCCACACCCCTCGGCCACCACCGGGCGACAGTGGAGGGGATCCAGCGAGCGCTCTCGGACTTCCTCGCATCGATGGGCGCCGGTCCGGTGGTGCTGATGGGATCCTCCTACGGGGGGGTGATCTGTGCCCGCCAGGCCGGGGTCGAGCCGGCGTCGGCCCTGGGACTGCTGCTCTCCAGCAGCTATCTGCCACCTCTCTACGGTGGCTGGCGAGCTCCGGGCGTGGTCGGGGCCCTGCTGGCCGAGCAGTTGGGCCGGGCCGGCAAGGCGCTGCGGCAATCGTGGCTCAAGCCGGCGGTGAGGGTGCCCCCGGCCCAGCGGGCCGATCAGGTGGAACGGGTGCGGGGCGAGGAGCCGCCACCCGACCAACATCGGTTGCCCATGGAGAGTGAGAGTTCGTGGCGGCGGGATCACCTGATCGCCCAGGCGCAGTCATTTGCGTCCCTGATCGCCCTCTCGTTGCGCCCGTCCTCGGTCAACCTGCTCTATGACCGCATCCGCTGCCCGGTCCTGGTCCTGCACGGGGAGGACGACTCGTCGGTCCCGGTGGAATGGGCCCAGTTCGCCCAGCACCGCCGCCCGACGTGGGAGCTGCACACCTTCCCGGGCGTGCCCCACCTGGTCAAGCTGGGCAATCCCGAGTGGTGGCTGCGAGTGGTGGAGGAGTGGCTGGACCGCCTGGGGGATTGAGGGACGCTCGAGACCCCGACTCCGACTGCCACGGCTATAGGCCCTAGCCAGGAAGTGTGCCCTGGATGACCACGCCTGTTTCGTAGATCTCCACCGCGATTGGATCCCGGCGGCGGAGCTGGGTTGCCAGCTCATTTGACGTCCATCCCAGCGCCTGTACCCGGCCCACCGGGGAGCTCACCAGTACCAGGCGATCCGCCAACCGCTCGGGGAGGTCGTCCGCCACCACCAGCACGTCCACGTCACTCCCGAGGTTGAAGTCTCCCCTGGCCACCGACCCGAACACCACGACCGCCCGAACGCCGGCTAGACCGAGCCCGCGCTCGTAATCGCGGGCCAGCTCTACCAAGTAGGCCTGCTCAGCCCGTCGCCGGGCCCAGATCCGAGCCCGGTCGGCGGGCAGCAACTCCACCTTCGTGCCGGCCATCAGCAACCGCCTTCCAACAGTGAGGCCCAGGCATCGCTCACCGCATCCAATACCGTGCCTGCATGACGGCAGGCGGCCTCCGAATCCTCGGTCCCATAGTTCTCGGCCGGGGTGCCCCCTGGATGAGCGTCCGGATAGCGCGTCGGGATGTAGTAGCGAGAGAGCTCGACCAGTGCACGGTCCAGCTCAGCCGGCCAGGACTGCCCGAGCTCAGCTGCGCACCGGCGGCCAAGATCGATCAGGTCGTGACCCCACGCTGGCAGACCCAACCCGTGCAGCAGCGCCTTGAGACCGAGCTGAGCCGCCTGCTCGGCATGGAAGCAGGCGTCGCTGTGCCTGCCAGCACGGGCCAGCAAATGGGCGGTCTCTGCTGCGTCGCCCGCGGCCGCCCGCCAACGGGAGAACTCCTGGGTATCGAAGGGAGGTCCCACGGTTCTCATGGTGGATCGAGTCTACGGAACTGGCAACAAAGGCAGGGCGAAGCTTGGCATCAGCTCCTGGCCCACGGGGTAGGGACATCACCATGCCTGACGCGGTGGTGGTGGGGGCCGGACACAACGGCCTGGTGGCGGCCAACATCCTGGCCGACGCCGGCTGGCAGGTGGTGGTGTGCGAAGAGCAGGACCAGCCCGGCGGGGCGGTGTCCAGCTCGGACTACCTGGGCCCGGGCTATGTGGCCGACGTCTGCAGCGCCTTCTACCCCTTGGGCGCCGCATCCCCCCACATCCGCGGCCTGGGCCTGGAGGATTACGGCCTGCAGTGGTGCCATGCCCCGACCGTGCTCGCCCACCCCTTGGCCGATGGGCGGGCTCTCATCCTCTCTCGCCAACTCGACCAGACGGCCGCCAGCGTGGAGGCGCTCGGGCGGGGCGACGGTGACGCCTGGCGGCGGTTGTACGGCATGTGGCAGGACGTCGGCCATCCCCTGCTCGACGCCCTGCTGGCTCCCTTTCCCCCAGTCCTGGCCGGGGCCCGACTGGCCGCCCACCTGCGGATCGCCGGGAGCCTGCGCTTCGCCCGCTTCTCCCTGCTGCCGATTCGCCACCTGGCCGAGGAGGAGTTCCGGGGGCCGGGGGCTTTACTCCTGGCCGGCTGCACCCTGCACACCGACCTCAGCCCGGAGTCGGCGGCCAGCTCGGCCTTCGGATGGCTGCTGGCCATGCTGGGCCAGGAGGTCGGCTTCCCGGTGCCCCGCGGCGGGGCCGGGCAGCTGACAGCCGCCCTAGTCCGTCGCCTCGAGAGCCGCGGCGGTCAGGTCCTGTGCGGGTCAGCGGTCCGCTCAGTGGTGGTGCGACGGGGCCGGGCCGTTGCCGTGGTCACCGCCGACGGCCAGGAGATGGGCGCCCGGCGGGCTGTCCTGGCCGACGTCACCGCTCCCCTCCTCTACGGAGGCCTGGTGGCCTGGGAGCATCTGCCGGATCGCCTGCACGACGACATGCGCCGGTTCCAGTGGGACTTTTCGACGGTAAAGGTGGACTGGGCCCTGCGGGGCCGCATCCCGTGGGCCGCCCCCGAGGTGGCCGGAGCTGGCACCGTGCACCTGGCCGAGAGCATGGACGAGATGACCGGGTACTGCGCCGACCTGGCCATGGGCCGGGTGCCGAGCCGACCCTTCGTGCTGGCGGGGCAGATGACCACCTCCGACGCCTCCCGTTCCCCAGCCGGCACCGAGGTGGTGTGGGCCTACACCCACGTTCCCCGCCAGGTCCGGGGAGACGCCGGAGGGGACGGCATCACGGGGAGCTGGGACGAGCGAGAGCGAGAGGCGATCGCCAGGCGGGTGGAGCAGCGAATCGAGCATTTCGCGCCCGGGTTCGCCGACCGGATCACGGCCCGCCACATCATGACCCCACCCGATCTCCAGGCCCACAACGCCAACCTGGTGAATGGGGCCATCAACGGTGGCACGGCCGCCGTGCACCAACAGCTGGTGTTTCGCCCGACTCCGGGATTGGGCCGACCAGGAACCCCGATCCGGGGCCTTTATCTGGCCTCCTCGTCGGCCCATCCCGGTGGAGGGGTCCATGGCGCCTGCGGCGCCAACGCCGCCCGGGCCGCTCTCCGCCAAGAGCAGGGCGTCGGTCGAGTGACCAGTCGACCCGTCCGCCTGGCTGCTCGCCACCTGGTCAGCGGGTATTGACAAGCCCGGGCCTACAACCCCGGTCCCGGGCCTGCCGGCTCCGGCTCATCCTTCGTCAGACCCCTGAGCCCGACTCTCGACCAGCTTGGCCAGGTTGTGAGCCATCCGCCGGTTGCGGAGGCTGAGCACCATCTCCGACAGCGGGTTGTGCAATAACCACCCCAGCCCGCTGAGCGGATGCTCGTCGATGACCACCACCGACTTCTCGCCCCAGGCCAGCACCTCGACCAAGATCCGCGCCGTCCCCATGGGCCGGGCATTGGCCTCCAGCTCCAGGCGGTGCAGGGGCTCGGCAATGCGCACGGTCGTGCGGTCCTCCATGTGGATAGGTCCGCGGCCAACCGTGTAAGCGAGGTTGGCCCCCTCGGCCGGGAACCCGGGATCCACCCGGCGGATGTCGGTGGTCCCCACCACCCACTGGTCATAGGACCATCCGTCCGCCAACACGTCCTACACCTGCTGGGGCGTCGCGCTCACCGCGGCCATGTGAGACCAGACCAATGCCACGTTGCCCAGCGACTGGGTGTTCTCGGCATCGGACTCCTCGGCCATCAGCCGGGGCAGGGTGGTGCACAGGGCATCCGCCTCTCTCGGGCCTCCGTGACTCGACCAACGGCCGCCAGGGCGGCGACCGCCCACCACGACATCGGTACAAAGGTTGCCTCTCGAACCGAGAAGCCGTCGTCGTCTCCGGGCTCGTAGCGGTACAGGTGGGTCCATGCCCCCAGATCAGCGATGGTGTCCCTGACCAGGCGATCAGCCACCTCCCCCTTGACCAGGCCGAACATGGCCGCCATCAGCTCCGACACATCCGAGTGATAACGGCACTCACCGTAGCTCTGGGGGAGGCCGCCATCGTCTGTGATCACAGAGCGGACTCGGGCCGCCGTGGGCTTGGCGGACCAGCTTCCACCGGCAACGATGTCGCAGCGGATGGCGCATCCTGGCGATCCAGATGGCCCGGTCGAGGACCAGCCAGCGACCGATGTCGGCGCTCACCAGCTGTCGGGGTCGGCGCAGCTCCCAGATGCCATTGGACGCACTCACGCCCTGTTCCTCCTCCTCGGCCACCTGGTCGGCCACGGCGTGGACCAGGTCCCATGTGGCTCCACGCAGAAGGTCGCAAGGCCGTGGCTCACAGCCGTCCGCTGCCTCCCGCCATGAGCGAGATCGACGCCCGTCCGAGCTTCCCAGAGTTCCCGGACATCCCTGGCTTCTAGAGGTTCTCAACCGCCGTGGTGTGCGCTTCGTGGTCATCGGCGGCAGCGCGGCCCAGTTCTGATCCCGGCCGCCCGGCGATCAATCGGTCGGCAGCTCCTGCTGCCGCCGGACCACTGGCTCGAAAAGATCTCCCTGCTGCTCCACCCGATCGAGGACCTGGGGCGCCTCGAAGACCAGGCGCTCGGATTCGCCGGCGGCCAGAGCCTGCTCCACTTCATCCCAGGTGACCGGAGTTGAGACGGTGGGCCGGGTACGGGCCCGCAGCGAGTAGACGCTGACCGTCGTCTTGGAGACGTGGTTCTGGCTCCAGTCGATGAGGACCTTGCCCCGCCGCCGAGCCTTGTCCATCTTCTCGACCACCGCCTGAGGGTGCTCCTTTTCCAGCCGCTGGGCCAGGCGGTGGGCGAAAGGCTTGGTGTCGTCATAGGTGCAAGAAGAGTTGAGCGGGACATAGACCTGAAGGCCCTTGGACCCGGAGGTCTTGACCCAGCTGGCCAGGCCTGCCTCGCCGAGGGCGTGGCGGCACCACTGGGCCACCCTGGCGCAGTCGAGCAACCCGGCCGGTGGACCGGGATCCAGGTCGAAGACCATGGCCGTGGGCACATCGACGTTCGCCCCCAGGGCCAGCAGCGGGTGCAGCTCGATCACCGCCAGGTTGGCCAGCCACACCAAGGTGGCCAGGTCGTCGGCGCTGCAGTAGTTGACGGTGGCCCCTCCGGAGCGAGACCGGACGGACAGGGTGGCCACCCAGTCAGGGTGGTGGGGCGGACATCGCTTCTCGTAGAAGAAGGCCGCGTCGGTCCCGTTCGGATACCGCTTCAGGGTGAGGGGCCGGCCCCGGAGATGGGGCAACAGGACAGGGGCTATGCGGGCGTAGTAATCGACCACCTGGCCCTTTGTGAAGCCAGTCTGCGGATAGAGAACCTTGTCCAGGTTGGAGAGGGCCAGGCGCCTCCCGTCGACCTCGACCTCGGTGGCGCTCGCCGCCGTGGCCTTGCCTACTGGCTCCGAGGGCGGCGCGGACCGGTAGTCCCCGACTCGCTCGCCTGGTCGGACAGTGACACAGGGATATCGCGCCCCAGCCCTTTGGTCGCATCAGAAACGTGAGTAACGGTCTGGTCGACGTGGGCCAGGAAGCGGGTCAGCAGGTAAAGGAGCAGCGCGAGGAACAGCACCACCACAAAACCGATACCGATGGCCACCCACCATGAGTTGAGTTGAGCGTGAGTCAGGGCAACGATCACCACGGCTGCGTCCCCCAAGCCTGCGGTTCGCTCGTCGTTCGTGGCACCGATCCTGCCTTCCCAACGGTCGGGGCTAAAGTAGGGGTCCATGACCCAATTTGTCAACGCGGGTCGCCCCTCGCAGGAATCTAGGCAACAGCAAGGCGATGGTGCTGATCGGTAGCGGGGCTAGCGCCCCTGAGGCTGAGACCACACCACCTCATCCCGAGAACTCCGATCCGGTCATCCCCGGACAACCCCAGCCAGCGGCTTCCCCACCTGATGTCAACCAGTCTGGGTTAAACGCACCTGAGGCCCACCAAACTGAGGGCACGGTCCAGCCCCTGAGTGAGTCAACGCCACCTCCTGCCCAGCCGGCGGTGGCCCAACCCCAGCCACCGGCTTCCCCCCCGGTCAGCAGTGCGGTCCCGCCGGTGGCTGCCGATACCGTCCAGACGCCCAGCAGCCCGGCCGCCCCGACCGCCACCGCTCAACCGGCCGATGGGGCGACGCCGACCCTTGTGGTGATGCCGGGCGCTGTGACGCCGGGCGCCGCGACGCCGGGCGCCGCTGTCCAACCAGCCGCTGTCCCACCGGCCGCGGTGACGGCGGCTGCTCCGGCGGCGGCTGCTCCGGCGACGGCTGCCCCGGTGACGCCAACCGCTGTGATAGCGCCGGACACCGCGGCGTCCGATACCGCGGCAGCACCCATATCCCCAGACACAGAGAGGGCGACCCTCCTGCGCCGCCGGGCCATCATGGCGGTCGTCGTCATCCTGGTGGCGATCGGCCTGGGGGCGGGCGCCATAGTGCTGGGGCGTCACTCCGGGGCTCACAAGGCGGCCCAGCGAACGTTGAGCGCGAGCGTCCCCGCCAACTTCGTCACCTACCGCGACCCGCCCGACGGCTTCAGCATCGGTTATCCCAGGACCTGGACCCGGGTAATGCCCCCCGGCAACGGGCTGGCGCTGCTGGTCAACGTGGGCGGTCAGGACGCAGTGAGCGTGCGAGTGTTCGGGCTACAGTCCGCGGTGAGAAGCGCCAAGGATCTGGCCGCCGTCAAATCGGTGACCGACGGCATCCTGGGTACCGCCGGCACCAACATCCAGATTCTGCACCAGCAGACTTTCACGCTAAATGGGATGCCCGGCTACTACTACCTGTACACCTTTCCAGGCACCAACGGCGGCCCCGGGGGCGTGCACGCCCAGTACTTCCTGTTCCAGGGTCACACCATGAACGAGCTGGTCTTCCAGGCCGTCCCGGCCAGCGACTTCCCTCACCTGGCACCCGTATTCGATCAGGTGGCCAGTACCTTCCACAGCTCACCCAGCTTCGTGCCGCCCGCGCCTACGACCACCGCACCCAACACGACTCCGGCGCCCGGTAACGCCGCGCCACCGGCCACTCCGGCGCCCGGTGCTCCGGTGCCCCAACCTGGCCACTGAGGTAGCGACCCCCAAGGGCCATGACGCCCTAGTTGCGGGGTTCTGCGCACCTTCTCATTCCACGGTGATTGAGTTACTCTCGGCAGCTACCGGATACGGGGCCGGAGACTGGGTAGAATGTCAACGCCTCGGCGGAGGTTCGAGCGGTACCAGTCAGCTGGTCAGATAACGAACCGGGCGGCGCGGTTAAAAACTGAGCGCCCTCCCCATCGGAGGAGTGAAGACCGGAGTCAACTACTGACAGAACGTTACGCGGAACCCTCCGCCCTGCGCGTCAAGAGCGGGGCCCCATTGTTGGGGCCCCGCTCTCGCTGGCTATTCAGGCGTCCTCGAACGCGTCAGGTCGTGCAGTTCGCCGCCGCGATGCCGATGACCGTAAAGACAACATTGCTCTGGAACAACCCGGACCTGCAGATGTTGGTGGCGTTGACGTTGATGGTGCCGACCCTGCTGTTGATGGCTGCGGTATCGGCCTTGATGGTGTTGGCCTGGCCCGACCCGACCTGGCCGATCACCTTGTCGGCCCGGTTGTCGATACCCGCCACACCGTCGTTGGCCGGCCCAGTAAGGTCACCCGGCGTCTGCTGGCCCCTGATGTCCTGAGCGGTGGACAGCACGCCAGTCAGGTTCCCGCTGATGTTACGGGCGCTGGAGTTGATGGACCCAGTATCCCCGGAGATGGCAACCACGTTGCCGTGGATGTCGTTGACACTGCCGGCAATGCCGCCCACGGTCCCGCCGATGGTGTTGACGGTGGGGCTTATGTTACCCACCGCTGCGTTCACCG
>JAABUH010001248.1_pt1 | contig 29857 bp, 43 predicted proteins | sample 5559121 | NCBI WGS metagenome assembly JAABUH01 (sample SAMN10711871, study PRJNA513364) | rock metagenome | isolation source: Antarctica rocks | place: Antarctica: Victoria Land, Battleship Promontory nord | collected 2015-12-28
TCCCATCGTTTACCACGTTCAAAACGATCTTGCTTTGCCTCCGATCCTTCTAGCGGCTACATTCAGTCCTCGCTAGATTCACGCCCTCGGCTACCTCGTTGAGTCTTGTCGACTCAATTTGTCAACCTCATCGAGCATCCCGTCCAAGGTTGTGTGATCGGGCATTTGATCGGAGACAGAGTGGAGCTTCGTGACAGGAAGCGTGGTGAGTACAATGGATTGATTGGAGAAGGCGAGGGGAAGCGTGGTAAAGACAATGGGGCTGAATCGGGGACAAAGGAGCGAGACGTGGCCTTGTTTCGGCGAACAAAGGAACATGGTCAAACCTCGTTTCAGAGTACAAGGTCGGGGTGAAGCACTGGTTGCTTGTTGTCGGCGATATTCGGCGACGCTATCCGAGCTTCGATATTACGATCGTGACAGATTCCTTTGACCAATGAAGCAAATCTGAATCGGACAATTGCTGCAAGATGTTGGAGTTGTTCACCTTGTCCAGGAAACCAGTCTTGAACTCGTTCTCAAGCTAGTGAAAAGAGCCATACAGACAAGGGAGTGAACCTTTGAGATGCTGAAACCATATCAGTCAAAGAAAGCCATACTGTGCAGCGCACAAGTAGGTGCTCGCATACAACACAAACACATACGCTTACTATGCATACCTTACGGCAGCAGGCAAGAGGTCCAACAGCTCAGTCCACTAAGGGTGTGCTTGTGAAGCATCCTTGTTGTGGTCAGCTACAATTTTCAAGCAGATATGCCAGGGAAAAGGCCGGACTGAGGACAATCGGGCAACATAAATATTGGATCCGTTGGCAGCAGAAAGTTGAATCCTATCTGTCACTTCTTATCGCATCCCACCGTTCTCCCCGGACCAAACGACTCATCGCATAGGCATAACCGATCAGCATGTCACTATCCGGATCAGCTTCTGAAGGCGAGTTCTTTCTCACCAAATTTGGAGAGCGCATCGCATTCCTTCAAGTCGAGCTGATACTTGAACGAAAGATTACAACAAGACTGGCGATGCGGCTTTGCACTACGACGAGCCTGAAGGACCGGGAGCGACTTTGTGAGTTTCTGACTCTAACCGATCTCCTCTCTGCATGCTGACTTAGAACGTCATTACTTTAGAGAGAACCCAGGAGGCGTAAGCGGGCCCGTCGTAGACTCCTTTCTCCCGTCTCACTTACATCGCTCAGGTCTTCCCGCAAAGTACCAGTCAAGCTGCCAATACTGGGACGGTACCCGGATCAGGTGCTCCTGATCATGGAGGCGATGTAAGAGGGGTGTTCGGTAATGTGAGCTCTCTCGCAGCTTCTCGAACTCGTAGCCCAACTTCGAAACAAGTGACTTCCTCGTTATCAACCCCCAACAGCCATTACTTCCCCGTTTCATACCGCTGACAGCTGCTCCTCAGCCCGAGGTGTTTCAACAGACCTTTGGAAATCTTTCCTCGGCTTTCACCGATGCGATACATGCGATCGAGGACGAATCGGGTTCTGGCGTCGGGTCCGTGGGGAAGGCGTTGACGGCCAAGTTGGTGTCTATGCGGGATGAGATCGATGGGTGGAGAGCTGGGAAGGGATTACCCGAGGCTGGAGAAGGGGAGAAGAATGAGCAGGTTGAGAGGGCGAAGGGGGACGGTGGTGGGCTGTACGCGGATTAGGGACAGGGGCATTGTGAACTAGAGGAATATAACATGTTAGTAGTCGTGATGGTTGTCTCAGCTTTTGGGCTATGCTGATTGTGGTGATCCAGGACGATATACAGAATCGCATCGGGATAGCATGGCAAGACCGTAGACAAAGATGTCCAGTATGCTCAGCTTACAATCAAAGTACCACAACAGCGAAGGATCGGCCATTCGTTGTCCTCACCGAGTCCTACGATTACTTACCGGGACATCATCTCATGATAGTGACCTGATGGTCCATTGCGAGGCGATAATGCTCTTCAGCCTCCTATCGCCAGAAAAAAGCGCTCACAAAGTCAGCCCTTTTTCGAATCCCGACGGCGGCTTGTTGACCTTCCACTTTCCCGCCCTGCGAGCTCGCTCTCAGCCACCATGGACAAGGCTCAGCTCAACTCCTCGGGGTCGATTTGATATCTCTTCTATTGTTCACTACGCCCTTTTCGTTCCTGACCCTTTTACCCTTTGACTTTCGTCGCTGGTCGGTTCATTCTCTCGTGGAATTGGGCCCCTTTTTGCTTGGATTATTGGAAGACGGGCTGAAGGTAAGTCCTGTCTGCTGCATGACCATACCGCGGGCTGCTGACGTCGACCGGATAGGCTTTTAATGGCGATGGTTCTCACTTCGACGCTAGCTCTTACCTTCCTTATCCTCCCTTCGGCACTAGCTTTGACTTCTGCCGGCATCACCCTCTCTCATCCCCTTCCTCAACGATTTCCACCCGTCGCTCGCGTCAAGCAAGCCTTCTCGTGGACCTTCTACGACTTGACCTATAGTGCAACGACGAACTCTACTTCATTAAAGTACACCGTATTCAACCTCCCACCATGGCTTACTTTCACACCATCGAACCGATCATTCTCCGGTAGTCCAATCTCGAATGATGTCGGTAGCTACGCCATTCACCTTACCGCTACTACACCGGATGGCCAATCCAGCATGGCGGATATGGTCAAGCTCGCGGTGACGGAGAGAAACGGAGTGACCAACGTCCCCGATCCGGTTGCATCTCAGCTTGTTTCCAATGACTCCGCTATCACCTCGGCTTTCCCCTACCATCCCGATTCCCCGTTCTACCCAGGTGTGAGGGTACCGCCAAACTGGTCCTTCAGTCTCGGATTCCAGCCATCGGCATTCACTGCTCAGTTGATGGTATATTACTCAGTTTCGATGACCGATGGGTCGCCTCTTCCTCCTTGGCTCGAATTCAACGCCGATACCGTTACGTTCGACGGCGTCACGCCCGTTCTCGGGATAGGTATACCTTCGATATATCAAGTCGTACTTAGCGGATCAGACGTTTCGGGCTACTCTGACATGCAGCAGCTTTTCAACATGACAGTCGCAGCTCATAATTTCATGTTGGCTCGACCTGCTGCTGCGCTGAACCTGACCTCTGGATATCCGCTCAATACAACCCTCGACGTTTTGTCCAGCTTCACCCTGAATGACAAGGTACTACATGCGGACCAAGTTGCCAATGTATCTCTCGACACTTCGGATATGGGATGGCTCAGCGACGACCCTGTCAACATGTCGCTTTTCGGTACGCCACCCGACGATTTGACCACGGCTTCACTACCGCTCAGCATTACCGGTAAGTACGGAGACACACTGAAGACGACAGTATCACTCGCTTTCTTCCCGTCTCAATTCACCGCCGACAACCTCGATCCTACTGTCGTAAGTCCGGGTCAGGCGTTCAACATCTCCTCATTAGGGTACTTTATAAAAGGATCATCGGATGGCCTGAACGTTACCGCCACTTTCGGTCCTCAGAAAGTCAGCTCATGGATGTCCTACTTTTCCTCGAATGACACCTTACAGGGTACCGTGCCAAACTCTGTCACAGTCTCTCTTCGTGCTCGATCTGGTCACTCACGCTTGGTCGCATGCGGAGATGATGATCTCCCTCGCTCCAAATGGACGACCAACATCAATCACTCGCATCATCACGGCGGCTTGACCACCGGGACCAAGATCGTCCTTGCGTCCCTCGGATCGATCGTCGGTGGTCTCTTCCTCCTAGTCCTTATCCTCACCGCATGTCATCGATGTGGCAGAACCAAGACGTCTAAGGAGGAGGACGTGGACCGCGATCTCGTTATAGAGAAATGGGCGACCGAGACGCCTGCGATGGAATACGCGGAAAAGATGGGCGAACCTGCTTCGATCCAGATGCTCTTCTGTCGAGCGGAGTCCGACGTCCTTCATTCGTTACCTCAACTCTCATCCGGCATCTAGTCGAAAAGAGGGTTCATGCGGAACCCTTTTGCTAAGCGAAAGCCGCCGCCAAAGATCAGTAATCCAATCATCATGCCGAGCTTCTCAAATGCAGCTTTCCTGGTATCGTCAAGCGAGGAGGTTCCACTTATGCGGATACCACGACCGGTTTCACGACTTCCGAGTTTACTGAATCTGCCCTCGATGGCGAGAGGTCAGTAACGAGTGTTGGACGGAGCCTGACGGATGATAGTCGACTGGAGGGGAGTAGTTCCCGCGCATCATGGGAAAGCGAACCACCTTTCGTCTGGACGAGCGCGGATACACCGCAACATCAAGGTCAGGATAGTGAGAGTTTCGCTGTGACGAGTGAGGAAACGCACGAGTCGTCAGTCATCAAGGATCCAGCTGCACCCGTTCAGCGGTCCGAGTTCCGCCCAATCCCAACCCCATCAATGCACGAGAATGTCACGCCGTCAGACAATACGACGGATGATGGAAGGGATCTCGATCGATAATATCCATTTCCCGACGGACTCCGATATCGCTCATACCGAAGCTAGCTCGGATCACGAAGCCATCATCACCACCGCTTCCCGTATCGATGCGCGAAGAACCCTCGATTCGCCTGTCTCAGCGGCTAGTCCGGCGAGCAGTCTTACCGAGAAGGCGACGCCTAGTCCGAGTCCAGTCATGACTACCCACTCCAGGCTGGTCAGTTTCGGGAAACAAGGACTGCGACGGTCAGTAATGCTGGAGCGAGGAGTGTGAGTCAAACTGCTGTTGTGGGCAGTACGAGTACGCGGAGTCCCGTCGTACCGAGTGGATCGGATATGACACCTCCTGCTCGACCTCCTCCACCGGTGACTCTCACTAACCCGATTCAACCGATACGTCAAGAAACCCAAGCCCACCAGTCTCGCTTCCTTCCCTCCCAGCTCTCCCTACACTTCCCAGCGCGACGTCCTCTCGCTTCGCGCGTGTCCCAGTGGTAGCCCAAAGGATCCTGCTGGGTGTAGCAGAACCATTCCACTTCTATCCCCCACTATCGATCTCACCCTCAACCTGCTCCCGATCAATGTCCATATCTTCAGGCTCAACGGCTCCATCAAGCGTACCCTCCGGAGCGGATTATGTGGCATACATCGAGAAGGATGGGGAGACGTTACGGACTTTACCCGACTGGCTCCATTTCGAGGATATGTAGTTGTGGGGTGTTCCGAAGAGGGGGATAGAGGGGTTTGGGATGTTAGAGTTGCTGAGAGGGTACGAGAGGTTGCTGGACTGGGAGAGAGGGTTGTAGGGAGGTTTGCTTTGGAGGTGATTCAGTGTTGATTTCGTTGACAAGACGTGCGCTGATGGAGAGTAAAGTTTGTCGGGAGGTCATAATAGATCCGCTTTAGTTCACTTCGATTCGCTCATTACACCTTACCTCGGCAACCTCTCCCCTAACGACTTGACCGTTCGACTGAACCCATCGACGACCCATAATGATTTATATCTTCGATTAAGTTCCCTACTTTACGCCATAGATTGGCCATGACCTTTCGCCAAACGCAGATAGACAAACGAAGATGCATGATTTCACGGCCATCACGACATGTTCGCCCATCTCCAGCCGTCCAAGCAAGATTCCGTCTTTCCGGAGTGCGGAGGATGGTAAAGTGTTTTCTCTCTCAAGGCGGAGTGGGATATTGGCCAGATCAGTAGACCTCTCTTGAGTTGGGGTACTGGAGAGGGGTATTGAGTATTTGGCCGGGAGGATAATTAGGGACATTCGAAGAGTTGCAAGAGGCAATTGACGAGCGAAAGGTGGTGCTTGGGGTAGGCGAGCGATTTCACATCACACGCTTCCTACAAGTACTGTATGAGTCAAACCCTCAGCAGGCGGAAATTATGATCTCCGAAAGAGCAAGACTACATTAAGCATATTGAAAACAGGAGTTGAATCACACAAGGCGAGGCGATGGACAGGAAGGATGAAAGACTTGTCCGCTCGTCTCCGCGCTCTCTCCGTTGAGCCACAGGCTAGGTGGGAGACGGCCATGGATACATCGAAGCGATGTGGAGTACTCTTGGCCCATTCAGGAATCGCCCTCGTGTGATTGAAAGGCGAGGACGAGCAGATGGGGCCGATGTAAGGGGATATCGGGCATACCTTTGAGGTGAAACTTGAAAGCGAGGCAGAGATGATGATGAGAAGGGATAGCAGGAACGACTTCAAGAAAGACAAGCTTACGAAGTGCATACGATGATGGTGAGTTTGTTGAGTGATGCGAGGCAGAAGGTCTTGAACCCATCAATGACATTTTCGCTCTGAGTATGCTTCCGCTAGTATACGGCTTTCTCGGTCTCTTGACAAGTCACAAACCCGAATAGCCATGACTAATGTAGAACCGGGAGAGGGCCTCTCGGGTCCAGTTCTTAAAAACTTCAGGGTCCCTTTTCTAATCATTCCGAATTATGGCGTTGGTTCGTGATTTTGAGCCATTGCGTTGAATATGATGTGACAGCGCACGACTCTAACGACGATTTCTTGTGAGGCTATTCTATTTGTTGGGGATTGGGGTTGTGATCAAAGCACACACTTGTCAATCCTCCTTTCGTCTTGAACCATAACCCTTTCTTCATTAGTAATTAACACACACACACCTTTTCTTGCCGCAACCTCACTTTGACGACGAGTTCATTTTCAGCTTTTCTTGTGATTTGAATATTGATTCTTCGCCGTCACCACCATGCCGTATGAGCGCCGCTCCTCCTTACCAGGTCCCAGTCGACCAACGCCCATTAATACCACCATCAACCTTCCCCCGTCCGCCTCTCCTTATTCCGCGCCGCACAGTATGACCTCCTTCCCCACCGACGACTCGGAGGCAATTCTCGACGTGATACCTACTCGGGCTGGAGGGAAGTTATGCGTGAGGCATAAACAGATGGCGAACCAGAATATCAATGAGAAGTTACAGAAGGTGAGAGCTAAGCTCTACTGCAACTTGACGGTTGACTGATGGGGTGGTTGGTTGTAGAGCCTTGATAATCTCCCTCCTTCCGAACGGTTGGCCGTCACTCACCTTTGGTCGACTTTCTCCAACGCTCAACATGCGAAGCGGAAGCTGATCCTCGAGGGGATACTCACCATGTGCTGCTTGTAAGTATCGAACACCCAAAGGACCCTACTTCCGTGCTGACCAAGCCCTTCCCCATCGCCTCCCTTACTCCGCCGTCTCTCGACTCGCGTTCGCCTGCCGCTCCTCCAGCTCTCAACTCTCCCACATCTCCGACTCCCTCGATCAAATCATTCGCATCGATCCCTTCTCCCTCCTCCCTCGAGAAGTAAACATGCGTATCCTAGGCTACCTCGACGCCATCTCTCTCGGTCGAGCAGCACAAGTATCCAAATCATGGAAAGCTCTGGCGGACGACGACCTCCTCTGGCGAAGGATGTGTGGGCAGCATATCGATAGGAAGTGCGAGAAGTGTGGTTGGGGTTTACCGTTACTGGAGAGGAAGAGGTTGAAGGTCGAGTTGAAGGATCGGAGTCCGGCTGCTGCTGTCGGTGTTGGAGGGCATGAGCATGGACATGGGACGAGTAGGGTCATCACGAGGGTGGAGGCGCTGGGTGGAAAGGTACCGGATCTGGGTCTAGCAAAGAGTGGCTACTTGATGGGTGTTGCGCCGTTGAGTTGTGATCCGACTTTCCCGGTTGCGACGGGGAGTAAGAGGTCTGCTCCCTCATCATCTGTGGTCAGCTCGACTACGGTGAAGAAGGCGAAGATGGATGGGAGCGATTCGGAAAGCGAGGGGTCGTCTACTGGCAGCTTGACGAGGGAGGTGAGGTTGACGAGGCCTTGGAAGACGGTGTACTGTGAGAGGCTGGTCGTAGAGCGGAATTGGAGGAAAGGGAGGTGTAGTACCAAGATTCTCAGGGTGCATTTCACTGGCGCTCTTCTCATCTACATCACTGACATCTGATCCAGGGCCACACCGACGGGGTCATGTGCCTGCAGTACCATACCGCTCTCAGTAATCCCTCCTACCCGGTCCTGATTACCGGATCTTACGACCGCACCGTCCGAGTCTGGAATCTCGAGACCGGTCTCGAAGTCCGAGTTCTCCGCGGTCATACCCGCGCAGTCCGAGCACTCCAGTTCGATCAGATGCTCCTCTTCACTGGAGCTATGGATGGGACAGTCCGGATGTGGAATTGGCGTGCAGGTGAATGTCTACGAGTACTGGAAGGCCATTCCGACGGCGTCGTCTCGCTCAACTACAACGGATACCTCCTTGCATCGGGCAGCGCGGACAGTACCATCCAAGTCTGGAACTTCCGTACAGGCAATAAGTTCACTCTACATGGGCACGATGAATGGGTCAACTCGGTCGTGCTTTGGGATGGGAAGACCAGTCCTGGCGATATCGACCCCACTCAGATGCCAAGTTTCACACGACACCGTATATCTTCTCCTGGTCCTACGCCAACCGAGACGCCGAAAGTACCGAAGATTGATGCTGGAGCTATGCTCATCTCAGCTTCGGACGACGGGGCGATCAAGCTTTGGGATTTGGTTCAGCAGACGTGTATCCGGACTTTTGAGGGACATAAGGCGCAAGTGCAGAGTCTGAGGATCATCATGGTCGATATGTCCGAAGAGGACATCCTCGCTGCCCACCGACAGGCTTCACGACGAAGCACTCCACCTCGATCAGCCTTCGCTCCAGCTTCTCAACGTACGCTCAGCTCGTCACCACCAGGATCAGCGGATGCGACCGGCTTTCAATCGATACAGGTCGACAATGCACCGGATGGCTTGGATTCAAACGAGTACCGCTCGAGGTCGCGTGAAGTCGCGGTGGAACCGAAAGCTTTCCTCCATCCCTCAAGCGAGAAGAAGGGTAGGAAGAAGGATGAGAAAGGGGGTGAGAAGGGGACGCAGCGGAAAGCTCTGCTTGCGTCGGGGAGTTTGGATGGGACTGTCAAGCTTTGGGATGTGGATTCGGGGAGTGAGCGCTCCACCCTGTTCGGGTACGTCTCTACTTCGCCTCGACATGTATGGCGCTGACATGGGAGATAGGCATATTGAGGGTGTTTGGGCAGTGGATATGGATGCTCTCCGTCTGGCTTCCGCTTCTCATGGTAGGTTCACCCATCTCCCACAGGTTTTTTGGAGCTGATGGGGTGAATCAGATCGGACAGTCAAGGTCTGGGACCGCGAATCAGGGAACTGCGAGCAGACCTTAGTGGGACATCGAGGGGCAGTGACGAGTCTCCAATTGAGCGACGATATGATCGTTTCAGGATCAGGTTGGTCTCTTTGGTATATGAGGAGTTGGGATATATGCTGACTATAGCCGCAGATGATGGGGACGTGATGGTTTGGAGTTTCGCGCCTAATGTGGCTGGGACGTCGATATCGACTGCGGAGTGAGGGTGGATGGGTCATTCTGTCTTACCTTTTAAGCTTCAAGGTCTTGGGTACTATCGAGTGAAGGAATCTTGGGCGGTGAGAAAAAGAGGAATACCATGCATTACCTTATGTCTTTTCCGCAACTACCGATATCGACGCATGACCGCCAGCATTACCTGGCTGTTTCACGGAGTCAAGCTGAGTCTCACGGAATCTGCGATTCAAAACTGCACGTCTGCGAAGCCAAAGGCAAACGAACACGTACTAACCGGGCAACTGGAAAACATAGTTCTTGACCATCAAGTGTGCCTTTCCAGGAGCGATACATATGGGAAAGTACATGAAAGTGCATCTCCACTGCACAGATGCATTTTAGCCAGATCGCGAAGGTATTCTGGAGGAGCTTTGGGCAAGGTAGTAGTCAAAGCTGTATCACCCTGAAGACCAATCGTCTGTGAAAGGATTGCATGTCCTTTATTTGTTGTAAAGAGAGGCTGACTAGGTATTGATTCCTTGGTTCTGGGGGAGATTTGGGGATGACGTTGAAAAGAAGATATTCATTACGCACTTGTACCCTTCCAGTTACTCAACCCCTTCCAATTGTTCAACTCCACATCACAAGTCGCCCACAGAATACACACTACGTATCATGTCAGCAAACGAAAACACAGCTACACGCCAAAGCCTTCGACGAGCTCAAGCACGTTGAAAACCTCAAACCTTCATTCAACCTCAGACCTCATCACGGCTCGCTTGCCATTGACATCGAACGGTGATTGTCGTACCAAGCTCACCGCCACGCTTACCAAGACCGGAGCCAATCCCCCCATGTCAAATGGGACGACTGGCCTCAACCAAGACGTCCTCCGGTACTTGAATCGGTTTCACAACGACCAGTCAGACAGCTTCAGACAGAATACCGACTCGGATGATCTCAGCGAGAAGATGGTGGGATTGGTTCAGTCCAAATTGTCCGAGATCTCAAGCAAATCTGCGAACATTCAGTACCGGCTCAGTGAAGCTTTACCCACGTGCCTGCTGAGCGTCGATGTCTCCCCAACGGGCTCGCTGGGTGAGAGGTTCGTGGTTGAAAAAGTGGAGCCGAACCGACAGCAGTGATCTCTCCCCTTATCCTCCATTGTTTTTCTATTTCTCGAACATTCTCAGTCCATTATCATCGAAAGACGCGTGTCTTATCGAACAAGGAATCTGTACATATAGATATGCATGTGACCGAACCCCATGAGCCGACTGGTAGGTTCTTTGCATTGCTCGTCTAAACCAATCAGCTAGTTAACAAGGCTTGAGAACTGGTTGAACTCACTTCTCCCACTGATCGTTAACCCGCTTTCTCCAGCTTCCGCCATCCCGGTTCTTTTTCCCTTCGATCGAGCAGTACAGTAATATCCCTCCTCAACGAGTCCGTCAAGAAGCTGTCCATGAATCTCATTCCCTTGTTCTCGATTCCATACTTCAGCTCGAGGCCGTACTCGCGCAATGGTCCGCCAATGGCTAGAAGAGCAGCCGCGAGCTCTGACATCCGCTGGTCCACGACCGGTCTGAGATGCGACGTTCCATTCATAGTCGAGTTCGACAGGAGTATAGAGAACAAGCTTAAAGGAGCGGAGATGTAGTGCAGGACCAGGATAGATCGGTAGAAGTGGCTTTGGAGGTACGGGAGGAGCTGTCAAACACGATCGAGTGTGCGGACGTACTGTCATCAACGATCGTTTGTTCGGCCCGGTCTGTCTAGAATTTGACGGCGATACGAAGTTCACGAAGCGTACGGAATTCATTCCAGTCGAACAGGCATAGCAGTTCGTGAAGGGTATGAGCAATAGTCTCCAGAGCTTGAGGAGCGAGGTGCAAGACGACAAGACCGTGGCCGCCAGATTTTGCGAGATCGGAGAGCGAGGCAAGATCGTAAGGTGCGCATGTGACGAACAGATCCTCTAGTGGCTGTCGGGACTGATCTGCCCCGCAATGACCTCATGAAATCCGCTAATGGTTGCAATCCGCGTGGAGCTGACACATACACTCTATGTAGGCGAAGAGCTGCGTAAGTGATACCATACCGCAAGGCGTTGATTACGGATATAGCATGAGGACTGTCGGACTCGGACGGCCAAGGCGTGAAAGGATAGGATTCGTTGAGGTCAAGACTGTAGATAGTGCTCATGGAGGCCGAATGAAGACCCTCCGGAGTGACAAAGTCTCCCATCCCGCTACTTGGAGAGTCTCGCAAGACCTGGAGGTTGTGTTATACGTATACCCGGGCGGAGTGTTAGACTAGCCCCGCTCAATCGACAAAATGGAAGGTGAGGTCTCGATGAGTCAGCGAAAGGGAAGAGGTCGAAGAACGGAACATGTCGGGGACATCGACGAGGATCGGAAAAGAACCGATGAGGGAGACCTGCTTGACTGAATGGATGTATAACTGCAATCGATCCTAGATACGAAATGCTCAGATATACGAATACTTTCAAAGGGCAAGGAGCTCACAAATGGAGGATATGTTTTGAGTAGACGCCAGTACCACTCCAGTCGAAAGTCGTGATACAGCGTCACGACAGCATCTGATAGACTCACTTTCGACAAGGTCAGGACGTTCAACTGATCCCTCTTCGGCAAGAGCTCGAAGACACCCCGTGAGATGGAAGATTCCCCAAACCCGCTGAGCGAGAGTTGGCCGTTCCGCGATGCTTGGCGCAGTCATCGTCATCGGCTCGGTCATTCTCGCGTGAGGTTGAGTACTTCGAAGTTACAGAACGAGTGATTTGTGGTTTCGATGGGGTACTGGTAGGATGATCTAGATCGATTGGGCAGCTTCCTGCTCGAGGCCTGTGAGCGATCTATACTCGATAATGACGATACCCGAAGCACACTTACAACACTTTTTTGACCTGGATCACGAGGATGTCAGTAATCAGACTCGTCACGTATTATTTGAAAAGAAGATGAAATCAGGAGTTTATATTTGATGAAGGCGACGTGCCTTCCAGGTCACCCCATCAGCTAACGACTCATCCTTTCTCCCTTCAACCGCGCGCTTTGTCAATACCAGATGAAAACGATGCATGAGAACTTGTAATCAATCGAAGCTCGAAGTCCTCTCTGTACCTAGGGATATAGATCATCAAAGCAGTAACATGCCCTTCACTTTCCGCTTCTTTTCTATAGAGGGGAAGGGGATCTAATAATCACACGTCATCGCTTGATTATCAATCACAAGCATTCCCAGTAGTGCTGCTCTTTATTGTCCCTCTCATCTTGACTCATTTGACTTGCCTTCGACTTCTTCGCGACAGTTGGGTGGCTGCGACGCTCTCAGGCCCGACATCATGGCGGCGAAAGTCGCTCAGAGGAGGGTAAGCCTTACTCACCCTCATCCCGCTTCATACTGTCGTCATTTCACACATTGTCCCAATACTGACGCATGATTCGCATCACAGCTCCAGAAGGTATGTGGACAAATCGAGGCCCTCCCAAACTCGTTGCTGAGAGCCTTGATGCAGGAGTACCTCGCGATGCAGAAGTCACCACCTCCTTTCATTTGGGCTTGTCCGGAAGAAAAGAATATCCTAGACTGTGTGTTGACCGTTCTCATCGCGGTTGATCAGCTGGCTGACATCGCATCAAGGGCATTTCATTGTGGTACGCTCCCTCAACAAACCTCAAATGATTCAGGCTGATCGGATGCAGCGAGGACCACCGGACAGTGTCTATGCTGGAGGAGAATATCATGGCTTGATCTGGTTCCCGAGCGACTATCGTATGCCTACCTCCTTGCATAGCGATCAGCAGCGTTTCCAGCTGCTGTAGCGTGCTCCCAGGGAGGCGGACGTTGAGCCTTCTCGTAGCGTTCAAACCACCGGATCTGAAGATGTTCACACCTTCTGGACGGTTCGAGACAGGACATAAGATATGTATGAGCATGACTTCCTAGTTGGTCCCCCTCAATCTAACTCCCCTTGCAAATGCTGATGGGATTCCAGTCATCCCAGCACGTTCGCTCATCCCTACGCACTAAGCAGGACACGGGATTGACCTGCGTGTATAGGTGGAACGCCGCGTGGTCGGTCGCTACAATCCTTACGGGACTACTTAGCTTTATGCTCAGTGATGAGTACATCTGATCCCCGTATTCCCCGGGAAAGGCTGATAGCACTAGGATTACAGCCGGAGCGGTGCGGACGACAGATGCGGAGAAGCGGATATTAGCAAAGCAGAGCCATACGTTCAACTTGAATAATCGGAAATTCAAGGTAAATCCACAAAAGCCTTTCATCGCAATTAGCTGACTGATCTGACAGGAAGTATTTCCGACCGTGGGTCACGAATATCAGAGGAACTCGAGCGAAGCTGATTCATTCAATTAGTATGCCACACCCGAAATGACAGATCTCCCAGATATGGGCATACCAGCATCGTCTTCATCCGTGAGTTCCTCCTTCTTCCTCCACACCATAGCTAACTCTCTAGCGTTGAGATGTCCAAAGACATGACACCTACCGACTCCATATCCGCATCGACGACATTCCCGCTCACGCCCACACCTATCGACGAGATCGCGAATGAAGATCGGATACGAGTTCAACCTCCTCGACATGTTTGGATGCCGAGCTGGAGATGGGTTATCGCGGTGGTCATCTTGGCTGTTCTGGGGAGATTAACGAGTTTTGCAGGTCTATGAGATAGATGAGATTCGTTGTATTTGCATGGCTTTCAGAGCTAAAGGATCTTTGTTGACCGATTATGACCGATGTACATGCAGGCACTGTAGGAAGCAGTCCCGAATCTAGACTCAAAGAAGACCTGCTCGGAAGTCTTGTAGTTACACTCAGACGGTGACCCTACGTTCGCCATCACCGTATTCTTGTTTGATAAATGCATGCGAAGCGCGTCGTGGATCAACGCTACACCCTCCGGCCAACGTCCACCCCATACCTACCCCTCTCCCTCTCAATCTCATCCTTACTCCTCATCCCTGATCCCTTATCTTCACTCCTCCCTCTCGACCCAGTCCCATTCCCAAAGTACGGTGGGTTCGCCTAGACACGTACACGGTATCAGCTCAAGCGTCCGAAACCCCGTCGCCTCTCGACGGCAGAGTGCAGCTAATAATAGACGGAGCGTGCAGGGGAGACTTACGCCTCCATGTAGTATCTGGATCACAGCTTTCATCACCGATACACCTTCTCTCGAACCTTCGATCGAGGCGGAGGCGTCTCGGATCCCGCAAGCTGTGAGGATCTGATGGATCGAGGCGGGGACCATGAGACCGAAACCTAGCGAGCATTAGCGAGGCCAAATATACCAATGACAATGAAAGTCGAGCTTCGAAAGCAGCAACGGGTGAAAGAGGCGAGGGAAGGTGAAAGAGACGAGAAGGTAGATATGTTATCGATAACAAACCAGGTGGTCTAGCTCGCATCTTGACTAGTGTGGCCCCGAATTTCCGGGATAGCTCGTTGCCTTGTCCCCAGAGAGTCCGGTTCTCGTACTTGTTGACGTAGTCCATCGATAGGGTAGCTACGAGAGCCAGCAGAGCGAGGGTGTAACGGTAATCATAGACGGAGCAAAAGGTTTGGATAGCGTTGGAGAGATCGAATTGATCGCCTTAAAGAAATGTGATTGGTCGATACAAGGGAAACAGGTAGAGCAGAAGCACAGGATGTCAATCCGTCAGCGACCATCAACCCCGTGAAGACCAACCCACCCCGATGAAAAGCCTGATCCACGGCTTTCTGAAGGACAGGCCCTCTCCCTCTCCCGATCCCTACCAGACCCCTCTGAGGGCTCCCGACAACGACATAAGCCAAGTAACTTCGTCTACCGGGAGCCAATATCAGCTCAATACACATCTTCACCGTGCCCAAAATCCCTCATCCGACTTCACACTTCCGGCCTCCCTACCACTCCCACCGACTCACTCCTCCCATTCCGTCACTCCTCATAACTGCTTGGCATAGAAGGACTGAGAGAGGGAGAATAGGGCAGAAAGAGTGAGAGAGAGAGAGAGAGAGAAAGGGAGAGAGAGAGAGAGAGAGAGAGACAGAGCAAGAGAAAGAGAGAGAAGAGAAATCAAAACCCACATCTTCCCTTTCTTAGTCATGTTTACAACCCTCTTCACAGCCGCCGTAACCCGATTCAAACCTCTCAACTCAACACTGCTCAAACCCGTGATAGCACTCAACACCATCTCTCTCCTCGTCTGCATGTTCCCTCCAAGTACCTCCGGCATACTATCTCGTTTGGGAGGGGTGTAGAGTGGATCAGGAAAGTTTAGGTGTTTGTGTGTTGGAGGGGACGGGTAGCGGGATGGGAATGAGGAGGAGCGGGGGATGGGGTGATGGTATGGTAGGAGGAGGGGATTACGGTCAGCGGGATTGGAGATGAGGGAGGAGGAGGAGGCGGAGGTTGGAGAGGTTAAGGTGGGGTTTGGACCAGAGGAGGGAGAGGTGGGGGAGGAGGGGACGTTGGAGGAAGGTAGGGAATGGTCGATCGTTACATGGCGAGTTGAGAGTGACGACGAGGCAGGAGGGATGAAGGCGGTAATGCGGAGAGAGGCGAAAGAACGGGTAAGGGAGGACATGATGATATGTACCTCTTAGTTTGTGGGTCAACGAGTTCGAAAGGCCAGCAAATGAACCGAGAGAGATCGCAATCCAAATATCAGATGTCGGCTATGACAAAGAATGCTTCCGCACGGGTAGTGGCAGCTTTCGGCCTCGTTTTAAAGGGATTCCTGGATAATCGCACATGACAGGATCCTGCGGCACATGACAGGATCCTGCGATACAGGATAGAAGCGTACAACAAGATCACCTACCACCGACAGGCCCAAAGACGATTCTACAAGAGCTCGAGATGATGCTGTACCGACTCGAACATAAATTCACTCATCCAAACCGCTCCCACTCGTCCCTCAGCGCCCATAACCGCTTCACCCCCTCGATCTCCTCCGCCCGCCATCCATCGCTCCAGGAGATACCAAGACCGGCCACTGCATCGCTATTGTCTCCATTAGACGATCCCACTTGTTCAAGCGGTACGATCCGTCTCGTGCGATACTTCTCCGATTGATTCCGCTCCGAGGAGATCGGAGTCGAAGCGGCGATGTCGATACGGAGCTCTCTCACGATCCTAGAGAAGGCGACCCTGACCTTCACTTCCTTCGTTGGTGGCTTCGGGAGCTTCGAACGGTCTTGCGGCTGTACTGGACCGGTCATGTCGCCATACGAGAAGGAGAGGATGATATCGGCTGGATAGGAACAGGTGATCGTCAGGTGTCCGAACGTATGAAATACCTTGACCTGACGGCCCACTGTGGTCAACACGAATCAATCCTTTTCGTTCAGGGGGACCCACTCTTGGAGTACTCCGTTTCACCCGCTCGACTAACGCTTGTACCATCTCCCACTCCTTCCTCTCCCTCCTGCCCCAAGCCTTCTGCTCGACGAGACGAACTGCCTCTCCCTCGAGATTGAGCTCCAAACCGCCTTGAAGGACGACTATCTTCCGTCGACCCGAATGGAGGGAGATGGCCAGCTCGATCGGTGAACCGAAGGGTAAGACGCGGATCGTATCCCTCGGCGTTGAGCGAGAAATCGGGACCGGGTGGGAAGTCGGCGGTAGCGGTTGCGCCATGATCGGATGAATTCGATTCAGACGAGCGGGACTCCCGGGCTCGACGATACGTTGGGAATGTGGGGACAAGCCGGGTTGTCGAGGTGGTGTCGGCGGTGAGGCTGGTGGAGTTGGCGGAGCTACGGGAACGCGAAGGCTAATATGCGAGGATCCTGGTCGACCAAGGGGAACTTCATCACGATGAGCAGAAGGTAGCTCCTGAGTTCTTGGCGGCATGACTCGGTAAGTAGCTGGATTACTCCCCGAGATTCTCCGTCGTGGGCGATGGACTTGACGGGGAGATTCAGGTTGATCGCCTATGGGATCCGTTTCTTTCGCCGAGAGTGCAACCTCACTGATCTCAGAAGGGATCTGTCGGGAACTTTTTGCCGCCGGTATCTGCTTTATCTCGGTGACATCCCCCAAGACCCGCCTCCGTCTCGCCCGCCATCCCTGTTCAAGCTCACGTAGCTTGGCCGGTGTCTCCTCGAAAGCGATTCGGAGTTGTCTGATATTCGGTGCAGCTGTGACATCGTTCTTGCTTGTTCTCGGACGGATCGGTAGTGAAACTGGTTTCAAGAAGGTGGAAGGACCGGCTGTAGGAGATTGGGAGAGCAGTGGTCGTGGACGAGTGTTAAGTCGAGTAGGTACTGAAGTGTTATCGAAGGCCAGGACAGTCGTGTGCGGCATTGACTTCACATGCCGTAGCGAAAAGCTGAAGTGACTAGAGACTAAGCTCAGCTTTAAGTACCCAGGTTCCAAGCGGGTCAGCGGCTAAGAGTCGGTCTAAGTCGGACGGAGCATGCAAAAGATAGGCGCGATATTCCTGCTTGTCACGTGTCTGTCTCGCCTCCTCGTCTTAAGTCCGATATCGGGATCGCCAAAGAGCCGAAGGTGTGCCACAAGGCTGAATCTTCTATATCTCCGTAAACTCCCTCCCTATCCAAAAGCTTTCGTCTGCAACCAATACTCTTTCCTCATCCCACAAGGTCAGTCCAGCTGCTTTCACTTCAGGCCACCATTTTGCTTATCTCCAGAACTTACAGGCACAAACGTATTCCCGCTGTCACCAGCTTAAACGGTTTACGTCGCCTCGAAACCTCCTCGTCTTCAGTTTCGCTTAACCCAAAAAAACAATTAGTCCAAAGTACGCTTCTCCTCCCCCATCACTATCCTGATGTTACTATCCTGATGTCGCTGACGTACTTTTTCCATTCTTGCCACTTTCACCTTCACTTCCAACTCCTCCCGAATCGATCACAATCTCCCGACTCGCTTCGCTCGCCCAGATGAAACACTTAGCCGCCTACCTACTGCTCCAAATGGGGGGCAACTCCTCTCCCTCAGCATCCGACATCAAATCCCTGCTCGACACCGTCGGTATCGAAGCTGAGGAGGAGAGGTTGGATAAGCTCATCTCCGAGCTCGAGGGGAAGGATGTGAATGAGGTGGGTTGGCGGTTTCCCACTTTCTACGGGTATAAGTCCGCCTGGTTTAGCACTTGCGAGAAATGGGAGAAGGAGGGATGAACCCGTTTTCAGCTGTTCTTCTCAGCTGTAACTCTGGCATTTGGCCTTCCCCTCTCGCTATAAGGAAACAATCCAACCCCCCTTCTTTGAGCTGTAGTGAGGAAATGACAGGCTGATACTTTCCTAGCTCATCACCGAAGGTTCCTCCAAATTCGCTTCGATCCCATCCGGTGGCGGTGGTGGCGGTGGTGGTGGAGGCGCTGTGCCTGCTGCAGTCGCTACTTCTGGTGGTGATGGTGGTGTCGCTGCTGAGACTGCGAAGGAGGAGGCGAAGGAGGAGCCTAAGGAGGAGTCTGATGATGACATGGTGAGCTAATTTTGCCCAGCGTGTCCACCTGTTCCGCGCTTGCAGTAGGATGGAGGGATGGGATAGTATTTAACAAAACAATAGGGCTTCGGTCTGTTCGACTAAACGCTCCAACGACTTGAGGGAGGAGAAGCGATCTCGTGTAGGCTGGATCGGCGGTGTCTCGACTGGGCGTGAACTGGAGAGGCCGATTAGTCCGCATGCACAGGATGCGCTTGAGAGTCAGTTTCGTTCGCACGAACTCTAAGTGGGCATCAAGCTCTCAGTGCCACAGAGTGAAACCCCATCTTCACAGGCAGTCTCGGGTTAATCCTGTGAAATTCAGCGCTGCTCTCAACCGCGGTCACATCGTGTAGTGATAGATATCATGACCCCTGTGATGTGATGTTGCATGTCAGAAAGGTGTCCATCAAGCAATACAGCGGTGTCCCAAGAAGCGAGCAAAGGCGAAAGGTGGAAATTTGGAATGATTTCAATGCTAACATCACGCCCGGAATTGGTCCTCCTGTATCACACTCGGATCATCTTTTCGCTGGTTTCGATCCTGGTGGCTGCGACACGGCGTCAGCTCTTTCTCATGATATAGTTCGGAAGACATACCAGTGCCCGTCTGAACAGGACTTGAAGCGGAGACTAGTCAGTCTTGAGCAGACACTTTAGAATGGACGAACGGATATGAGGTTCCGGTGCTATACGAAAAACCATATGAGCTGATTGTTGCGCTATACAAAGGATAACGATAGTTTGAGTGAGGAATGATGACTTACCGTGTACTTCGAAATGTTCCCATCCAAGAGACTGCGTTATCCCAATCCCTCTCCATTCCTGTTCATCGAGTATCCGCAACAACCCTGACTCATCGGTGACAAAGTATCTGCGAGTAACACAAGTGGAGCGAATGTGAGTTCGAAAATAGAACGGAAACAAGATGTCAGGGAGAAAATGGAATGATGTGGATGAGAGGTGAGGAGGACCTTTCCGTCAATCCGTCTCGAATAGGGCAAGAGGAGGTAGGCATACGATTTAGGTATGAGTTTCAACATCTGTTTGGGGAGGATGACGTGGCGATATTCGAATCGGTCGTCTGAATCTGCATAGACGTCAGTCCCTATCTCGACTTCAATGAATAAGATGCGAAAAGCAGCTGATCGGTGTAAGAGGGACTGACATCGGTCGGAATAGATGATTCTGGAATCCGCTTATCAGCAAATGCAAAAGAGACTGATGGGAAGGAGTCAGCCAACTAGGAGGAGAGCCTACCTTTCGGAAAGCTCCTCGAGTGTACTAGCTTGTTTCGTTGCTTGCGGCATCGTGTCGCCTTTCCAGCTGAACCACCGGGAAATCTGTAGGAATGGATGGCTGCGGGGTTTTGGTAATCGGTCTCAAGTGGTGCGACCAGGCGGAACCTGTAGGCGAAAGACCGATATCCAAAAGGAAGCTAAATGGGAAGGAAGGATCTCGTTGGATTATTCGGACGACTGCTGTGTGGACTTGTAATGGGGAAGTCGATAACGGCGATGGCGGGAGGACAAAATGAGGGGAGGAACGCGTCGCGTGGGGAGGTCTTGATGTTCACGTGATACATTTCTATACTCGTGCCTCGAGTCCGGGTGTGTCGTCTCGCTTGTTATCTTGACCTATCAGGAGGTGGAGCGGAATGAATAGCCCGCAGCAGTCTGGTAGCGCTTCGAGGCGAAGGAAGCGATGTAGTGCTTGTTGTGGCCCATCGTTCGTCCGCTCTCCTCTGCTCGGCTTTTAAGCTAACACCTTTTTAGCCAGAAAGCGGCTATCCACCCTCATACCTCCCAGCTCATATACCCTAATCCATCGTCATCCTCCATTCTTGGCTTCAGCACCACTCCTATCTTCTCTCGAGCGACACCAAGACCTCTCCCAACATCTGCACTCCTACCTCCGGGAAAGCAGCTATCCATCTCTCCAGATGGACGATGGGTCATCATCTTTCACCCGAACCCGTCAGATGTAGACGGTACTCTAGCTATCTACGCTTCTTCCATCCTCTCACCTATCACCACCTCGACTTCAGTAGTACCACTCACAACGCTTAATCTTCCCTTCGCACCACTGGCGACTCAACACCTCTACCCACCTCGTAAATACCTACCTCATTCCCGAGCACCAGCTTCTGGCCCACGTCATCCTCCATCGCATGACCCGACCCATGGACCAATCTTTCTTGTTCTCACCCCTGCTTCCCTTCTCCTCCTCCATCCGCATATGCGGCTCTCCGCCATCCGACTCGATTCAACCATTAACACTGCAATCGACAAGGACCGGCCGCAATGGGGGATGAACGTTCTTCGCTGTCTTTTACATGCTCGGTGGCACGCTATAATCGGCGGTCCTATCGCTGCTGAAGGAGTATCCAGGGCGAGGAGGGGATGGACGGGAATGGTGGGAGGGAACGAAGGGGTTTGGTGCGCTTTCGAGGGGGATGAGGGTGTGAGGGTTATAAGAGCGGAGGTTGGGGTTGATGCAACTGGACGGTACTGTGTGTTGTGTACCAGTACACAGCTGAGTATGGCTGACAGAAGCTATAGACCTGCAGACTACTCCGATGCCTCTCCCAAACAGTATCCATCCTCCACCTTTCCTCGATGCGCCGGAGGCAAAGGTGGAAACCGATCTGGAAGGGGTCATCTTCATCCCATTGAACGATTCGCTGCATCCACCGGAAGACGGGAGGAAGAATCCAGTCGACTCAATAGCTATGGCCATGATCTACAGAGACTCCCGTGATTGGTGACATCTAGGTCGTTTCCCCCAAGCTGAAAACAGGACAGAGTATGGTCCTTCCTCGTCAACCGTGCCTTCACTTGCTAGTGCTACACGGACCCGGATCGAAATATGTGGCTTCGAGCGACGGGAACTCGAGCTTGCTGAAGGTTTCGGGGAGATTGGATCTGGTGACGGAGAGGTTGGGACTAGCTGGGACTGGGTAACTCGAGCTGGGAAGCATGAATTGACTTCGCTAATATAGGATTCAGTTTGCCTTGCCCAGATCTCTTCTTAAGGCTACTATCTCACCACCTTCGACAAGCATTCTCGCTCTTCACCCTCTCCCTTCAATTCCGCCATACACCCTCGCTCTCGCTCTCCTCCCCACTCCTACTGGTACTGTCCTATCGCACATTAACCTTGCAGGCGATAATCTCGACGCAGTAGGAGAGGAGGTTATCCTAGGTGATCTTTGGTTTGCCGGTGCAGTCGACCTGGTCGTCAGTCAAAGTGTGGAGAGAGGTGGGATGGGGCTTGTCGCTCTAGTCGGGGAAGAAGTCGGAGCGATGCTCGTTGTGGCTCCGTCTTTGAAGAGTGGGTTTCGTTTCGCTGCTTGTGGTATTCCGTAACGGCATAGTCAGCTGACTTTTACGCCGTCAGCACCTGAGACCATCAACGGAGATGCCTCGGTTCATCAAGCTGAGGAAGTGGCTCAGGCGATCGTACTTGCCATGAAGCAGGGTGGGGATTGGTCCGATATCGTTCGTGCGGGATTTGGCGCTATGCCCAAAGCGAAGGTTCATGGTCAGCCTGGACCCTCCTCCGTAAAGGTGGTAAGCTCATCCAGATGCAGAATCCATACAGCCTTGGTTATACGGGGTTTGGGAGGTACTCGTGGATACCCCTGGGCTGGATGAGCTGGAGGAGATCTTAAGGGTACAGATAGCTCTTTTCAGGTTCGTCTCCTAATTTCGCTGTCGAGACCGATAGTGACCGTTGACTAGCTGGACGGACGACCCTAGGCGAGAGGTAGCGGCTGAGCTGCTGAGACTGAATGAAGCCAGTCATCTGTTCGATCAGTGTGCGACATTCCGGGATGACGGGATCATCGCCTTCGACCTCGGTGAGAAACTTTTGGGATGAGCAGCGGAGACTTAGCTGATTTCTGTGCAGATTGTGTGTGGCCGCTCATTGGCGTTGCGGAATGGGTCATGACGGCGCTCAGTCGAGTGATGCGGGAAATCATCCTCGAGCAAGCGAACGCCGAGTGGGGCGATAGCGCAGATAGTTCGAGTGCGTCGTGACGTCTTCCTTTTGCGCTGCTATACTGACGAAGAGAGCAGCTTCAACGGGGATCATCTACCTAGTTCACCTATACCTTCGACCAATCATCATCCGCCTCTTATCCCAGATTCATGCTTTCATAAATTTCGTGCGAATTCTGGAACGACCCATACTGCAACCGGAATCCAGATTCTTGCCAATGGGAATGAACAGGGATCCGAGAGCGACGATCGTGGCGAGGGAGAGGGCGGAAGGGATAGCTGGAGAGCGTGGTATAGATTTAGTCATGTGGGGAAAGGCGTTGGAAGGTGTCGAAGCTGGTCAGTTCACCTTTGATTCGTAAGGATCGTAGTTGCACAGGCTTATTCAGAGCAGGCCACATATCCGAAGAAGACCTCCTAAGTTCAATGCTCAACCTCGATCCCTCCCTCCTGAAGCCCTTCCCTTCCTTGCCAGATCCATCTTCCCTCTTCCTCACTGCTCCATCCGAGGACGAATATGACGCAATCACCTTTCTTCCCCTTTCGGGCAAGTATGTGAAATGTAATCGATGTGAGTGGAAGACGGCTGCTCTAGGTGGGATGGTCGGAGTGGATGATGGGATGGTGGTGAGAGGGTGGCGACGGTGGAGCATGGATAGGGAAGGGGGTTGTGGATGTGGTGGATGTTGGACTGGAATGTGATATCATCGTGGGATAGTTTGGGATTCGTCATGAAACGTATCAGGCACCACGTTTCGCCGCGAATCCTCTGCTTTTGGGTTGCCATCAAATTTCGAATCTCTCTTGCTTTCTCTTACATTCATTCAATCATCATAACCATTTGTACGCCGAGATCGCACTGAGATTGAATTTGGGCGTATCTTGGTATGTAGAGCATGACACCTCGGTGGTTGACTAATGATGTCGATAGGCATGAAACGGAACCCCTAGACCGCATCAACCGCCGTTCGGTGCCGTCTCAACACCCTCAACGATGAAACACTGAGAGAAGTGTCTCATTGATTATGTATTGCCCGATATCCTTTATATCTGGATCGAAGTTGACAACTTACAGCATCATTATGGGCTTACTAACTCCCCTGACGACGTCCCCTCATACTTCCCCTTCGTCTTCGATCATCAGCGTAGAACCGCCCACCTCCTCACGATGCACCACTGCGACGCGAGGATGGGGATTACCAGAAGTCCGACTGGGAGTCTTCGTAAGACTTGGGACAGTTCCTCGAAGCAATTATCCATTACGATCTCCGCTACACCACCTGGGACTTGATGTCCTTCACGAGCTTCGCCCGAGAGACCACAGGCTCGATAGAGCATCTGGAATTGATGCCGCAGTCTACGACCTTAGCGGGGGTTGGCGCCCAATCCCTCCTGACTGCATTCGATTGGGAACTCTTGGTGGTCTGCGAATACTGGAGATCGCGTTCGATCCACCCAGCTCCCGTCCGGTCCAGCTCGTCTTTGGCTCGTGGAGTACCAAGATCCGTGCACCGGACGTCCCGCCGGAACCAATCACTCCAATATCAGCGGACCTTCACTCAATTTCGACCAATTCACACTCCTCTTTCACATCCCCAACAACCCTCTCGACATCAGGGGTGCTCAGGGTCTTAGCGAGTGAGGAATATTTCCTCGCCTGTCTCAATTCGCCTCGGCGAAGCTCGCTATCGGCGGTCCGGATTGCGTCTACAATCTGCACTTCACCCGATACCAGGGGAGGAATGAGGGTATACTGGACCGCATGGCGCGATGGATGATCAGTCGCTGAGAGGGGAGATCCAGACGATCTTGTCGGTGGAGAGCGAGGAGAAAGGATGGAGGAGGCTGGAAGTAGCAGAGCGGGTGAGTACTGGAGGTTCGGTCTGAGGATGAGCCTTAGGCGGATTAGTATGGAGCTTAGGGCTTTGCAGGAGTATTACGCTCGATCTATGACAGCGTATACAGTCCTGACGATGTTGCCGGAAATATGTAGCTGGACTAAGGGTTCCGGGATCAGCTCCACTCAGGGTCAGGCCCGAACCGCCACATTTGATTCCATCAACGATCGGACCTTTGTTTTGATTAGATCACCCTTCATGGTCCAATCAGCTTTGGCTAGTATCCTGCCCATAGATTCTCTCTGCTTTGGTTCTGATTGCAAACCTATGCTCGCTATCGTCTGACTGAGTATCGCTAACATCCATTCGAGAGCTTTTCGACTCTACCGTTCACCTATTTCGACCGAAAATCATCACGCTCTTACACTTCAACCGAACTTGACCCATGAAGACCAGATCGACGGTCTTCAGAGCATGGGAACTGCCCGAAATCCGCTTGGGTGTCTTCAAGGGGCGTTCAAGAAAGAAAAAAATTCAGATGCTGCTACTATCAGAGGCATTGCTTCGTGAGGCGATACGGGCTTTGTGGGAGGAAATTAAGTTCGAGGATCATGAGGGGATGATGACCACCAGACCGCACTCGGTAAGCATCTCAAATTATGTTATCTATAATTTGTATTTAGCTAATGAGTTCAGGATCGGTCGAAACTTTACCTGTATGCAGTCCGTCGACTGGACTTCACCACCGGTCTGCGCCTTGCTCGACAAATCGCCGGCTTCCCCATCTTATCGGTATCTTCCCTCACATTTGCCATATCTACGGTTCGACGTGCTCGGTTACCGTCCTTCGGAGCGCTTCGGAGGAATATGACGGTTTTGAGCTGCAAGTCCCACTTTTTGCACGAGGAATGATATAAACTCCGACGAGGATTTCGACGCGCAGCCGAACCCACACCCGCCCAGTCTCGCGCTTCACCCACCCGGATGGGATTCGAGCATCTACCTGAGCCTTTACGATGACGAGGTTATACACAACACATTCCTCGCCGAGTATGGTGATAAGCATGACGCTCTTTCGGAAGCACTACGACGCTGCTCCGATGTAATCAATAGACCCGATCTCTACTCTCGAAGTCCCCAGTTCCATGGTCCTCAGTGATATCGTCACAAATATACAACGCCGAATCGCCTTTTCGTTAGCACCCATCCTGACATACGGTCTCGGCTCCGTCTCATACGATCAGGAGGAACTGGAAGATTTCGCTCGGAAGACCTAGGGAACGATACATTCCCTTAAGCTCTGTCCTCCACCAGCCTCAGAAGCCCCAGCTGGCCCAATCGCCCTCCTTTCGCGGTTCGATTGGGAGCTGTTCCGAGGCTTACGGATACCTCAATATTGCCTTCCTCCACCCTATTCCAATCCCGACCGGACTATCCCGAACTCTGTAATTCCCAACGAATCGATCGAGATACCCATGCTGTCAGACGGACCTCCAGGGGATATTGAACCGATATTTGCGAGTCCCCCTTTGAATGTCATCACCTTCACACTTCGCCTACATATCCTCACCCGCTTCGATACAGACCCAGGGCAGATCCATAAACGCGAACTGGATCATCTCTCCCGAATGTTCCGGCGGAGACGGGAAGCGAGAAAGCCGATTGAGGGCTCGGAGAAGAACGCTGGAACGGAAGTATCAGCGTCAGTTCAATCCACATACGGGTCAGCCCATAAGTCTGACTGACGCGTCCAAACCCCTTGTAAACGACGAAGGTACGATACCGTACAATCAGTGGATATCGAGGCATCACTGACTTCAATAATCTCGATCGCCCCATTCTGTTTACGGATACTGTCGATCTCTGAACTTCCGCCAGTGGATACTCTAAGAAGTGGCATGGAGCATGTTACGCGTTGCGATTATGATCCTCTCATACTCGACTTTAGCTACAGATGAACTCTGCAAAGCAGTTCTTGATCACCATGGCCGCCAAATTCGCTTCCAGATCGCTCGTTTTCACCTCAAGCTCAATCGAAACACCCTCCACATCTCCAAGCCTTTCTACTTTCTCCTCCTTCCAGACTCCTTCCATTAAGATGGTAGGGTCGGTAAAGATTCCCTTGTCGGATTGTGCACGATCCGAGTCTTTCGGACGCTTCGATGTTGACGGACTCGGTGCAAGAGAGGACGACCGAGAGCAGACGCGATCGTGTGGCTATAGCGAACTCGGGATATTCGGCGATGACCGTTTGGCTCTTTAGATGAGTGATACCTCTTGCTTCAGTAATGATGTAGATGGGGCTGTGAACGGTCGATTGAGATAAGAGGAGAGGGAGTCAAAGACTGCATGTTGCTGCGGAACATCAAATCAGTCATTACTCGACGAGATACTGCACAATATCCAGACTAACCAGTTTCTTGTGAGACGAGACGAAGCGCTCATCGGTCCACTCATACAATGCCATGCATGGGTCGACGAGGAGATGATCATCAAATGACTAGGCTCTATGAACGTTTTTTCTGTAAGAGGATCAGTCTACAGGTTTGAAAGATGGTTCTCACTCACTTAAACTCTGTGCGACGGTTAGCTTCCCTATACCGGGTTAACCTCCGCAGCGATACCAGGCACAAAATTAGTCGTATCGACCTCCTCCAACTCCCCACTGAATCCCGCCACTTCCCCAAGTCGGTCGATCCGTTCTTGCCCCCTCATCTGTCTCAAAATCACTTTCGTCCCTCAATTTAGTCTTCCCCGAGATAGTTCTCTCCGAGCTGATAAGTCTTTAAACATTCGTTTCTTCAATACATGAGAGGATTACGTGGAATAGGTGGAAATGGGAGTGTGAGGACATGGCGAGAGAGGGGTATTCGTCGACAATCGCGCAGGACGGTTCGGACGGTTCAAGCTCTTCCAGTGGGAGGACTCGGATCTGGCCTCGAGGTGGATGTGTGAGCAGACTGAGTGGAGATCGAATCAAATACCGCTTCACGCTGAAAGATCACATTGTCAGGCCTCGATCAAAATCATGGTCCGCAAAAGCTGTTTGAACCTTATCAAAGCCTTGCGTAAAAGGATAATGGGCTGGTTCGTTTCTCTCGTATAGTGCGAGGACAGGATCAATGAGGAGATGGTTATGAGAGACCTTAGATTCAGGTAGAATCTTTCTGGACACTCAAGATAAGACATTTGGAATCAATTCCGGGACGACCAAGACGAGCGGACGGACAAACGGAACTGACGCAAACTCTCGAGCTAGGGTCAATTTCCCTACACTGGGGAAACCGTTGATGAGTATCATGGTTGTGGGCATGTCGATACTGCGGTATTGCTTAGTTCGAAGCAGCAATCATGAAGGCTTGTTCTTGGAGTTCGAACCTGTTCCTTGGTGTGAGGACTGAATACCGCGTACCTAATTGCCGTCTCTTTAAGTCCAATCCGATGCGGGGGCATAACAAGGGAGTGTAATATACAAAAGAATGACATTGCGAAAGGCATGCGCTGGGACTTCTCGTCGTTCCAACAAACATGCCATTTTTCAAGTAAATACGACCGCCTTACTTGCCAGAAGGAGAGGACTGATCTTCGGCTTCATATCAGTGTAACAATCACCTCAGTGTCCCTCAAAACATTGCGAAGCGTCGTATCGTAAATATGCATAGGCGTTATATTGAAGATACATAAGATGATCGATGCGATACTCTACAACACGTCTTGTATCGTCTCAGCATAGGTAATGTGAGCCAACTCGAGATACGCAAATCAAAATTCTTTTCTCAAACCTATTGTATCCTTCTATCCACGACTGTATCTCGTAAGTCATATCGTTGCTGATCGTACTCGCCGTCCTCATCGTGACATCATTTCTCGGGGTTATCGCTCAGCTGACAAACACCTCCTCCCCTTGTACTTTCCAATCCGGCCCGCCATATCCGCTGAGAATCCCAAGCGATTCCCTTGGCGTAATCGGCTGATCATGTACCCGTCTCTTCTTCCGGGTGACCTGGTACTGATCTAGGCCGATCCCATCATTCGGCGATGTCGAGCTCGAAGCGGGGTACTCCAGTGACAGCGGCTGAGGATAGTTGTACGGTGCAGGGTAGTCCGAGTATTCGTATGGTGCGGGGTGGTAGTATTGCTGGGGTGGTGTTTCGATTGGTTCGGTGAGGGGTCTTGGGTTGGTACGGCGGGTTTCGTGGATCTAGGTCGGGAGTTAGCGTATATTTCACGGAATGAAGGAGGTACGAGAGTGGCAAGGTATGAGAGGGGGAGTATAGACGTGGGGAGAGAGGTAAAGATAGCTGAAGAAGGATGCATCGAAGCAGAGGTTAGACCACTGACCCGCTCATGTCTCCTCAAATTCGAGCAGACCGAGAACTTTTTCCCACAATCAGACTGCGAACACTGATACGCTACCTCCGAATCAGCCTTGACCTCATGCTCTCTGGATGGTGACTTACGCTTATCCCCGGTATGTACATGCATATGTGTGACCAACGACGAGGGCCGGTTGAACCGCTTATCGCAGACCGGACTAAACATCACATCAGCCAACACCAATTAATGCTCACAAAGCGGGAGACGTTTGCTTACCAGACATGCCTACGCTCCTTATCCGATCTTCGTACCCTTCCGACAAACCTTTCCTCCTGCTGGGCCTCGACAGATTCCCAACTACTCGGCTGAGGGTAAGAGTAGGAGTAAGCCGTAGGAAGTCTCGGTCGATGAACCTCAGCCGGGTAGTCGGACTTGTACCCAAGCGGTACGAAGGCCGGCGGGACGTGAGCCGGCCAACTAGGGGTATCATGCACTGATGTATCGTAAAGCTGTGAGGCGGTCCCAAACTCTCGATATAGCGGGATAGGGGTGCCGTGAATATGCTCGAGTTCAGGGGTTTCGGAGAATGGAGCGGGGGATGATTCGTCATGATCGTGCTCGTGGTAGCGATCATGGCTGATCTGGACTTGGTTGGAGATAGGTTGATTCCATCGTGATAGGTCCATTGGCTGGACGAGGGGGACTGAGGAGTTCATCATCTGTGAAAGTGGAAGCACTTTCAGTACTGGCTCGTTCTTTGGAAGTTGGGATAACCCGAAGAGAATGAGAAAGGATGAAGGGTACGCACTGATCGACTTATGAGTCCACGCAACTCGGATCGGAGAAAGGAAGCGGGGTGTCTGGGTTGAAGAAAGGAGTCGAATAGGGTGTGCTGCAAAGAAAGGAATTGT
>JAABUH010001249.1_pt1 | contig 29839 bp, 34 predicted proteins | sample 5559121 | NCBI WGS metagenome assembly JAABUH01 (sample SAMN10711871, study PRJNA513364) | rock metagenome | isolation source: Antarctica rocks | place: Antarctica: Victoria Land, Battleship Promontory nord | collected 2015-12-28
TATGCGCGGACCCCCCCCCCCCGTCTTTTGGAATCATCGACGCCGCGTACAGTACAGTATCTCCTTCCTTCCCCCATTGGCTTGGCTTCGATCCCGCACTTACCCCCCCTTTCCTTCCCCTTTCCCCTTCATCCCCCCTTTTATCCATAAACGGGCGACTGAAAAGTCCCACCCCCCTCTCCCATCTCAAATCTCAGACTCAGACCCAGACTCAGACTCACAACTCTATGTTTATGGTCAAAGGCCCAGAGAGAAAGGTATAACAATGGCTCTTGCTCGATAGTACAGTACATAGCTGACGGGTAGGTTGAGTTGTGTTTGGATTGGAGATGAGGTAGTTATGTAGTATGAGGGGGGTTTTCAATTCGGGTGAGCTGGTTTGGGAAAAATGATGGTGGGGAACTTGAGGGAAGGGATGTTCATAAGAGAGGGACCGGACGGACCGTTAGTGCAAGAGGGGGAGTGGTGTTTACGAGGTTGGTGGGGAGGAACTGGGGATACGAGGTTATAGGTACTTGGAAGATCGTCTTTCCAGTCATTTAAAAGCAAGCTAAAGCATCCGTTCTGCATACAAGACAGTTGGTTTACTGAAGTATCATTGTCGTAAGACTAAAAAAAGTAAAGTAGAGATGATGATGGGAGGAAACACACTGGGTTGACTTATTGAAATCTTCCTTGGAGTTAGAGTACAGATGAGGTGAGCCATGTCCAAACAAGATATGTGCAAGAATTGAGGGATTGAAAGATGATGAGGTACTCATTGGGCATAGCCTGGCTTGGGAGACTTGGCAAGGGGTGTCGCACTTGGCGCACTTGAGTGGATAGAGCGTTGTTTGTATTGATGATTCTAAGGCGTCGAGTTGAGCGGTGGGCGATGAAGTGCTCAAAGTTCACGGGGGAGGGGTTGTAGTGACGAACGGATACTAATAGTCTCGAACATTGCGTAGGATCGCGTTCTCAAATGCCTCAAAGTATCTGTTATCTATGTCTCTGAGCGATAAAACCGATCGCTTGCGAGTCTATCTGAGCTGCCTCATGTATCGGGGGTACAAATACAGCGTTGTATGAAAGTCTTGGAACATAGAATGTCGTAAGATAGCATTTGAAGCATCTGCTCTAGTGTAAGTCTCGCACTAAGTTCAACCAGGAATGCCCAATACTTCTAGATGCATCGTGATGCGATGCTTCTTCGTTCTTTCTCGAATCTTGATTCAACAACATGAGTGAGCTTTCCGCAGATCCTTTTGAAATCACCTGGAGAAATCGTGTTTCATCCCCACGCGTAGCAAGTAGCGCAGCCGGATCTGGGCGACATCGTACACGATGTACTCCTATATAGCATTAGAACCTGGGAAAATATGGCGAGGAGCAAATCCATACGTTGTACAAGAGACTTGGGTCAACCAGGTTGTTGGTTGTAGGAGGCATGTGCGTATCGGGCTGGGAATGGAATCAGACTCTGCTTCCGCGAATAATAAACGAAGTTCAAACCATCATGACACCTGAAAGTCCCTCATGTACACACGAAGCATCCTTCCATCCGGCCGGTGCCGTCAATCCCTTGCCCCAAGTGGAGAAACACCCTTGCTTCTTGGCCCTCTCTCCGGCCTCATAGTCGGCATCTGTCAACTCAAGCATGGGCTTACCCAGCTCAGCTTCACATAACAAAAGAATGGCTGTTCCACCAGATTGAGCCGGGTAGCAATAATTTGCTGATTTGGATGAAATATCGGCCAAGTACACCCCTTTGCCGAACATGTAGCCAGTAACAGGAGCCTCTGGTGGAGCAATTCGAAGACCTTGAGACAAGATACCACCAAAATTTGTGCATCTAGACCCGTGCCACAGAAGTCGACGGTCAGCCTTGGCCTTACCATATGGTGATTTGTAGAAGCGCTCATGTTCGCCTTTACGTTCGACGCGAAAAATGTCTTGGACCTTTTACCCGAGATATGAGTTAGCATTTGAGCGGCCAGTCGACAGACGTCAAATACTACCTTGAATGCAAAGTCATGCGTCTGCCCTCGGGTTTTGAGCAGATAATCTTCAAGCATCTTGAATTCGTTGGTAGAATTCTGGACTGAAAGTGGGTTAGTACCAGAGGAGGGACGACCAAGAAAAATAGGACCATGGCTGTGCCTTGACCATTTTGCAGGTCTATATCCAAATATCAAAGCGTGTCACTTACTTGGAGTCATCTCCTTCAGCCCAAGGCCAGCAAAGTGGCGGTCTAATGAGTGCATTCTCTCTCCAGCACCGCTTTTTGCATCTTTCATTATTTCATTGGCAATCTCCATATCACTCAAGGACTCAAGCAACGTGATCTCCTTCTTTAATCTCTCTTCAGTAGCGATCAGTGGGGGCCGCTGGCGCCCGAAGGCGTGGGGAATGATAGTGTAGAATGAGTTACTAATCTCTTCCATAGCCTGTGCATATGACATGTTATGCTTTTCATCTGCCAATGCTGGATTAGCAAAGAGCTCAGCAAGCTCCTTCAGCCTCTCGAAGCCGGTCATCAAAGTACGCTTGCTCAGCTTGCCAAGAGGTAATTTATTTGCGTCGTAGTCCATCTCCTTCATGGTCGCGGCGAAGTAATTTTGGTTGAATATCAGTTCCATGAAATTTTGGACCGCCTTGGGTAGCTTGCTTTCGGGAAGAGGAGTGCTACTTGACTTTTGGGTGCCTATTGAGGCTTTCGACTCTCTTCGACTACTAGCACTAGATATTTCGTCGTCATCGTCTTCGGAATTATTGCCGTAATCGCGTTCGATGAACGTATACTTACCTGACTTTGGGGGATCCAGCCTATTCGCCCAAGTATGGCCCGATTTCTCTCGAAACTTTTTGTCGAAGTGCTTGACGGCTTCTGTTAGATCCCCACTCCCCAGGAGAGCACTTTGTCCACGTTCACCAACTCGGCCCCATCTGGTCCACACGCGGTAGTCAGTTCCAGCTAGCAACTGTATTCGATAGGCTTTGTTGTGGTTGTTCCCAGAATCTGCTTGATTCAATGACGCATCGAATATCGTGCCAGCGGCATCGATATACACATGATGTGATGCTATAGTCTGTTAACGATGTATTCGAGGTGTCGAAGCCATGGAGCTCAGAATCCTGGGGTTTGTACACCTACCAGCAAGAGGACAAAGGTCATCAACCCGGACCTGCACTGAATCCGAATGCGCTTTCTGGCCGTCCTTCCGCTTCTTTGCTGGCGGCTGCTGGACGTCGATATCTTCGTCATCCGAGGATTCGGCTGGATGCTTTTTGCCTTTGCTAATTGCCTGATTCGGAGCCGTTTTCGGGCCTCCTACTGCCATCAAATATTTCCCTTCGTCAACCTTTTTTCTTTCCTCCACTGAATCTAAGATCCATTCGTAGCTGACAATTTTCACACCTGCGAGCTCGGCCGCTAGATTGACTACAATGAGGTAAAAGTCAGTTAGCACCAGCTAGCAGTAGGGGTTGATGTTAATTGTGGCTGAAAGGGACTCATTGTATCGCAGGTGTTGATGTATAAGTCTTGATCCGAAGGTAAATTTGTACGTTGTATCCCCCAATTTGAGGGGTAACGACAGCAGAACAAGGTAGGCGGCCGAACCGATAAACGTAAAGTCCAGAAGGAAAGAAAGGAATATTCATGGAGTGATGGTTGAGGGAACGCAAAGTGGGTGGTAGCAAGATGTTTCTTATGTACATGTAGTGGGTGGAACGAAGTGTAAAAACACCATGGACCGAAGGAAATGTGAGAACACCGCAAAGCTCACCTTTGCCGCTGTTGTTCTCAAAGTCTTGTTGGCTGGCAACGAGGTGGGTAATAGCAGCAGTGACCCTGGAGGCGTAGGTACCGCCATAGCGGTCAATCCGGTTTGCTATAGCACCTACAGTTTCTACTCGTCAGTACATCTCACCCGCTTTTCTTCAACCATACTTTTGAACCCATAGTGTCCAGCTTGACCCAGGGAGAGACTAACAGCCCGGAGCTCGTTCGACTTACCATGTTTAGTTGTAAACCTTCCGCTCAGGGCTATGGTACAGTTCTGAAATGGAGCTGCCATCTTTGCAGATGACTAGTGGCTGCGTGGAAGAAGAAGAAGAAATCCATGAAAAGGTCAAGTTAAGATCCCTTACCATAGAATGTTTCCGATGTTGACAGATTCACTTCGGCCTAGTGACGGCCGCTACCCGTTCTTATGCGAGCCATTTCTAGCTTCATCTGCGAAATCTACGCGAGAGCACGTGATCGGCAATTCCCTTCCATTTCCTTCGTTTCAGAGAGTACGGTTGACTCGAGCAGGAAGAATTGAAAACGTTGATGCTAAGTCACCATGATGCTTCGCTGCAAGAAAAGTGCGCTACGGAAGTAATCATGCTCTTGAGTTATTCCATCATACAGCCTGCATCCAGAACAAGATTCCTCCTCTCAGTCCTGCTCTAAACCCCCTGCACATCCATCTGGAAGGCGTCATGCATCTTCCCCCGAACGACACTTGGTAGTGCCTACCCGATCATTCCTCTCACCCTGATCTGCCCTAATTTTCCACTAACCCACATCTGCCCCTCGTCCCTCTTTGTCACACTTTCCCCCTTTGCCTTGAGCTCACTCACAATCTTGTCCTTTTTGCTACCCTTAACTCCTAACTTCTCGACTAAGCTGTCTAAGATCTCGGTCATTGAGCGGCTCCATAACGATCTCGGATTGGTTGTTTCTGGAATACCGAAGTCGATATGAACAGGGTCTGGGATTGGCTGGGAGAGGGATTCGGGATGGGAGATGCGGGCGGCAATTTCGGCCTGTGAGGACGATATATAAGTATCTTTGGAAATGGGCAGAAGCAGAGAGTGGCATGGTGGACAGAAAACAGAGACAGAGACGGAATAACTAACTTCAGAAATGCCACGAGCTCGAAGGGTGTCAATCTCGGAAAGATTGTCCTCGGTGTAAGGTGTTGGGGAGGCTGAGATGAGGACTGCGAAAGTAAGAATAAGGGAGAGGTTGTTGAGAAGACGTAACATGCTGCCGCTGATTGAACAATTCTGTTGAAGTTTAGCGTTCAGAAAAGCAACAGGCAAGTAAGTGCCTTAAGAAAAAGAATTCCAGTTTTGAGTTCTGCTCAAGCATTACAGGAAGCGAGCAAAGTCTTATACCAGAATAATAACTAGCAAGGTCGCATAGTCGTAGGTCAGGAGGCATATCACATTCCTGACGTTTGGTAAATGGTAACGTTCCTATTGGTGGCTGTAGCAAGGAGCCATGGCAGGGCACGTGAGCCGTGAGAAACCTCCAACTCCCCTTACAATGCGTCGCTTGTTTTTATACCGCCCTTGCGCCAAGACTCGGACCTAGAACCCTTTTCCGCAAGCCGAAGACCCGAACTGGCTACCGAAATTCATACTTCTTTTGATTCTTAGCTTTGGTTCCGGCTCTGGCTGATCCACCGCAGTATCGGCTTTCTCCAAATGGACTACAGTAGGCTCCGAGTTCTCCAGCTTTGCGACCTCCAACTTCGAGTTCAGTTCATGAAGAAAGCTATTGTCTTCGGCCACGTCATTGTGTAATGTCAAAGGTTCCTTTAGTTCCAGATTCTCATCAATATCTGGCACGTCTGGGAAATACGAGTTGGAACGCTCTGTGGGTATCTTTGTAACTGAACTTCGAGGTTCCAGTGGTGGCCTTTCTATCTCCGGCTGCGTTGGTGTAGGGGGGTCGCTAGAACCTGCTCCAGATACAACGCTGGACCGGCGTGCGAGCGGCGTGTGGCCAGCATCCTTGGTATACGGATCGTGAGGGCCACCGAGCCGAATCGAGTGAAGAGGAGACGGGCCAGGAGAAAGTCGAGAAGGCGAACGCTTAGGCGACGGCGACTGCAGAGCGATAAGGTCTTTTACGACGGCCGGAGCTGTGCCATTTGACTTGAAGGTAACCCCATCGATGTTGTGGTCGGTTTTCCTACTAGACATACTCGATCTTGGACTTGCAGCCTCTATATTTAAACTATTCGAGAACGATCTTTCGGATTTTTTCCCAATCCCGTCTTCGGCAATGCTAGGTAACCGTTCCCCTGCTCTTGCGGACTGATTCGATGATTCTGAAAAGGTCCGAGTCGGTTGAGCATCGCTCTTTCCTCCAGCACCTCTCCAGAATTCATCTCCTGAACTTACGATGCGATCGTCCGTACCTGGAGGACTCCAAATGACACTAGATGCTGATCCATTCTTGTGGGTTGGAGACGTGATCCGACTAGAGGCTTTTCCTTGAGATCGACGTACGACACCTTCAAGGTGTACAATCTTTTCGTGCAGCTCGGTCCTCTCAATGTTCCACAAAGCTCGCTCTTCATCGAAAGTTTGGCGCTGACGGTCCATAAGGGCCCGACACTGTTTTATATATCGAGCCGATGCAAGTTGCGAAGACATCGAGGCTCGTGTAGAGGATCCTAAGATTTGGCTTGCAGATTTAACGGGAGGCTGAAGAGGCAGGCTCATGTGCCTCGTCGGTTTCAAGTCTCGAGAAAAGGAGTTCTCCTTGTTCTCAGTCAGGTCTGATGGAGACATCGAGGATGATGATGCGATCGCGGTGGCCATAGAGATGGTAATACAAGCTGCAGCGGGAACATCAGTCAAAGTGTCACACGACAGCGAGTTTGCGGCTTCTGCTCACACCTTGAGGATTACCTCGGTCATAGACAGACGGGTAACGGAGTATTAAGAGTTGAGCATGTTTCAGTGCCCTAGATTGTTTGGATGCTCGATGTGTTGCATTGATGTAGATGGAAATTCACTTTCTGCATGATTGATTACCGTGCCGTGCCTTATCCACAGGTTTTTGTGAAAAGGAGATTATGACGCATGGTGATCCGCCGCTAGTGATATTTATTCGCCAGACACCTCGGGCCGTCTTTCGGTAGACGGGCATTACCGTGGACCTGGGATCGCAGGCATCTACCGGTTAGAGACATCTTTGGTAAACTGTAAGCAATACCATATACGATATGTTCTATCTGTAGGCAATTATGGAGTGTACCATGGCCCTCGAGCTTCTATTCATACACCTGATGCTGCACTGCAATCTGATGGCCATGACCCAAGCCCTTTCGCTCGACGTTTCTCTAGCGGTTTACCCACCTAGCTTCTCCAATTCTTCTACTACCCAACAGATGATACGTGTCGTTCGTCTGGTCTGCGTTATCGTAAGCGCCTGATCCACTTGGCTGTTGAACCAGCGTACCATGCTCAGCACTATGTGGCAAGACCATTTTGTACCAAACTTCTCATCACGCCCGATCTCCTGTAGTCTGAGCAACGCCGTTTCGTAGTATCTCCACGCAGGCGACCGAAACGTAGGCAATATAGAGACATTCATCTGTGCCAGCTTTCGTTGGGCTCAACCAGCCTCTACATCCCTCCTCTTCATCTCCGTCTCCACATCTTCAACGGTCATCGGACACTTGCCATCTGACCATTTCTCCTTCTCTTGCTGGATCCACCCCTCGCAGCTCATGAGCCCCACAACCAAGAAACCTAAGTCCTCCCTATCCACATCGAAGACCTCCCACCATTCACTCCCGGGTAATTTAACTCCCAAATCTCTAGCCGCAAGATATATCGCCGCCACCGCCAACGCAGGAGGTTGGTGTGTCAGGTACAACAGCTGGGGTGAAAACAATGCCGTATTTAGATGTGCCAACGTGCGCGTTGCTAAGGCGCTTGACGTCGCCGTAGGATCTGATGGTAGAACACCGAGGGTTTGGAGATAGGTAAGGGCGACATGGTGGGGCAGAGCCACCGTGGTAATAAAGGAGAGGGAACGTAGGAGTATCGACTCCGTCCGGAGAAGTGCAATACGGGCAGACTGGTACGAGCCTTCGGATAAGTAGTAGGTCTCAGGATCAGGCTTTGCCGAAGCTAGGTCCGGTGCCAACCTGGAGTAGAGAGGATGTGAGAGAAGGTAGGCGTAGACGTTCAATATAGACCGAGGAGTTTGTGGGAGCGCCGAGATTTTGGCTATCATGTAGACTGAGGCCGCTGAGACGTCCTAGAATTTGGTCAGCCTCGATTAAGAGAAGGCCGCAGTTCCGCATACTCTCGCAGCATTTATCCTGAAGCTGCCTCCTTCCGAGCCCATATAAAACCTTGTATATATGATGACAGCCTGAGCAGCGATCTCCTGAGGGAGACGGAGCAGTATGCCGGCAGCTTGAGTCAGTCGAGCCCCTGCGAACCGGATGGAGCTTTCGAGGTCAGCTGGAATACCATCGAGCTGAGAACTCGAATGGGAGAGCTGTTCTAATGTTGCCAAAGGATTGGATAGAGAGGACAGTTGTTCTGCTTCAGGCGCCATGCTTGGGAGAAAAGGAGGTAGGGATTCCGAACTCCAAGGCTTCAGACACAAAATCCTTCCATAGTACTCAAGGATACGAATAGCGGTGATACCATTATCGGGAATAGGTGAACTCACTAATACGGCAAATATGCTAGTGGGTAGGCGATTCAAGATAACCTCTAGGAGCATAAGTTTCACTTCTATACAGACACGTCTACATGGCGACGATCAGATGATACAATTAGAGGGCATTCTTCATTGCTTTCACCAACCCGTAGCCTCTATTTACCAGAAATAGTCTATCGGAGAAGTGATAGATAGAGGGATCAGGGACCGCAGATATCGTGCACCTATTCCAGGTCGAATAAGAGCATAGTCGCGTGTGAAGCTTGACTGGTTGAGAGGGTTAAGAGGGGGTTTTCTGGTCTTTCGGTGCTTCTATGAATTTTTTTTCGTACGAGAGTGTTGATTGCTGCACGATGTGGCTTTAGAGAAAATCTCATCAGTCTTTGGCTGGTTGCTACGTTGTTGCAACCCAGCGTGCCAGCGTACTAGGTTAAAACTTTACAGATCAGCTTGGGAAGTTGTCAACTTAGGGGTTCCGCACATCAATAACTAATGGTAGGTAAGCGAGGCATGGAAGTCATTCATTCGAAGGTCGTGTATTGCTCACTCAGCGGAGTCAGCTAAGACTTCCATACCTACCTACCTAACCATCCACTTGCCGCAACGATAATGTAGAGCGGGGAAGGGGAATATCCAGAATAAAGCGATATGCCCAAGAGTTTCAAAGTAATGCATACAAATAAGCTTGACACCAATGTATTGAATAATTCTTGAAGCTAAGTCAGTTACAAAGCAAGCTCGATGCTCTTTGTGTTTGCGCCATCCAGTTCAGATCAATACAGGCAAAAATTGAAACGCTTCAGAACACTCAGGCACGTGACTGAGGAGCGCATACCTTAGATAACTCTGACTACTCCTCAAGGAATCATACATAGCTTAAACGCATGTCAAAGCTAGGTAAGGTAGAGCACAGAAACGAGTACAGCTTGAACCGTATATAGTTATATACTCGAGTTTCCCAAAAAGCAAAAGAGAATACATTACCGAGGGGTCAGCGTTGCTGAGAGATTAGAAAGAAGCACGTAGGGTAGAACAAGCAGGTGTCGAGGTCCACACCTCCTCTATCCTTTCGATGAGAGGTCTTGCGAGACGACAGAAGTGTTCAGGCTGTGGAAATGATGAGATCAGATTCAAAGAAAATATTATTCGTTCTCGCCATGTGCTTATCGTCCGGCAATGAATCGCAAATCGACCTCTTTTGGTTGGTCCGCTCCAATGCTCCGAGTATCTCCTATTTGACCGGACGGTGAACAGAATAACAGAATCGATGGTTGTACAGTCAATGACGTCAACACTAGGAGGGAGTGTCCCCGAAGTCGGCAGGAGATTGACACGCTATCGAAAAGAGGCTGACTCGTGGTATACCTGCTGCATCACAGTCACGTTGCAGAGAGGTATCTACGTTCTCTTCGGTATTTTGTTGGGGGGATGAATGTCGTGTCGCAAGGTAAAGAAGCACAAGTGGGATGAACCGCGGCTCCCTGGTGGCCAAGCTTTCTGTGGCTTGGCAGCCGTTGCAGATTAATGTGCGGCAGAGGTAGCGCCAATCATGTACTGTAAGGTAGTACAGTAGCACGAGTAGCAATTGCCTCCTTTCGCTTCCACTCCCTACAGTACAACGCTCTTTCTGTTTCATGTGGTTTTCACCTCCAATCGCAAGTGGTGGATGTGATCCAAAGGAATCGTTTAGAGTTATATTTGCGCTGTATAGCATCCTCACATACATACGGAGTACATACAGGTCTTAAAACGCGAAAAGATGGGGCGCCCTCAAGATAGACGCCAGACAGGTGGAAATTGGAGCTAAGGCTATTCCTGGATACCTTCATCTGAATAGAGACGGCGCTTCCAAGGTTCAGCATTCTGCTTAACCCGAAATAGGTGGACACAATTACTCCCCTTCTGGAGACATCATGAGAAGAAAACAGAGAGAGAGAGAGGGAGAGGGAGATACTTTATTCAACAACAATCAAGACGATAATGCAATTGTGTGTATTCTGTAAAGAGAGTAGAGAATCCGATCAGTATTTCATCTTCCTGCGATACGCGGACGGCTAAATGCACTCAAGCATTGTCCCAATGCGGTATCGCTCCCGCCTGATTGAATTCATACCTAGTAACATCACTAATTTCCTCCTCTCTCTCTTTTGCCCGTCCATACCTTAACATCTTCTAATGCTCTCTGTTTCTTTTTGTTCATTTCTGCGACAACACCCTTCGCTCGCTGAGGTCACATTGGTGGCACAGAGGAGTCGAATGCCTCATTCACTGTCATTTCGTTGAAGGGGCTTGCGGGTTACATGGTAGAAGGTGTCCTGGTGGGATCTCTTGTCGGGTGTCCGTTTTCGTTGTCTTTTCGCAGTGTGTGGGAGGGAAATTGTGGTAAAAAGGACAGAGGACATGAATTTGGAAGCTTACATGACTGCCGATTGCTTTTAATCGGTCGCCAAAGCCGGTCGCCCTAGAATTTCCGCAAAAACACGCTGACCTCCACCGGCGTCGCGCCGGTGAGCTCTTCAATCTCAACACTCACTTCGACCTACTGTATCGACCATCCATCCAGCGTAGCTCAGCAAGAAGAGAACTTGTTTCTGACTTCGCTATTCATCTGCCCATTCAAGAAACCCGTTGACGCATTCCGTTACAGCCATGGCATCCACCGTTTCGAAGGCAATTCGGATTTCGGTCTTCCTCCTCAACCTTATGCTCCTGTTGGTTCTCGGGGCGCCACAGGTCTCTGGTCTTACTCAAGCCCTTTGCTCTAGCGACAACACTGGTACCTCTTTCGCTGTTGGTAAGATATCGACTCCAATTCGCTCGGAAGAATTAATTGCTGACCTGACCAATCTTGCAGCGACGTCTGACTATCAATCCAACGGCCACTGTTTCGATACCTGCAAAGCCAACTACGCGTTCGCGATTGTTCAATATCAGAGTTGCTGGTGTTCAAACAACGCACCGGCACATACTACCTCTGTGGGCTCCTGCAATCAAAATTGCCCTGGATATCCGTTCGAACAATGTGGCTCTCAGTCTGCAGGTCTTTTCGGATATATTGCACTGAACAAGAGTCCTTCTGGTACAATCGGATCATCCGGCACCACTCCATCCAACACGCCTACGTCGGCTCCATCGAGCAGCAGTCAGCCGGTCAGTTTCCAGTCCTTGTCCGGGGTAATATCCAGCATTCCCTTACGTTCAACTCAGGTCCCGTCTTCTACTGCCTCCAGTTTACCTGGAATATTATTACCGTCTTCAAGTCTCCTTGGATCGTCAACTTTTGTTCCACCATCTTCTTCTGTATCTTCCTCAATATCTTCTGCACAGAGCTCTCCACCCACACCAAGTCCTGTGACTGTTCAGGAAACAGTCACAGCTCCGCCATCTGTACGAATTTCTTTGGTCTCCATAGTACGCATTGACCTCTCCTTTAATATAGATTACTGCCTCGCGACCAGCTTATGGTAGACTGCGACTGCATTAGGGAAAATTGCTAACTGTATCCCATTAGACGCCTTCCACGTCCCCATTCGTATTACCAGGTACATCGAGTCCCGGCTTTGTCCCTGGAGGGTCTTCATTCCCTTTCAAATCATCGCCTCCTTTCTCGGATCCTACCACATCGAGTACTACAAACATAGCACCTACCTCAAGCACACTGTCCACATCGGTCATCCCAACTCCAACCCCATCAAGCACCACTAGCACACCAGCTCCGCCGACCACCTCCACTACCTTGGAAAGCTTATCCTCGAGTTTCTCACCCTCAAGTACCTCGGAAAGCTCATCTTCGAGTTCCTCTTCATGGTCTGCAACACCTATCACCTCAGCTATGACTGTTGATAGTAGACTCACCACGATAACCTTTACACCCACGGCACCACCACCTACGTCAAACCCAGTGTCCTCAACGGCGCCAAGTAACGGCGGCCCCTTTGCTACAGCAAGCAAAGCTGCAGGCTTTGGCGCTGGTATTGGATTCATTGCCGTCTTAGCCATTGGTGCCATCGGCTGGGTTTTCTACAATCGTCGCTGCAAACGTGCCGCGAATGCTATGGCCGTTTCATCCTACGCTAGTGGTGAACAGACCCCTCAACGACGTCCAAGCCGACTTAGTCAAATGGGTTTACTCGGAGGAGGCTCACGTCCAATGAGCGAGAGAGTCCCCCCAATCGACACAAGTGGCTGGGGTCCTGGTGGCAGCAGTGAGAAGAGTCCAGATGAGATTACTCCGGGTGATCGGAGAGCTAGCCACCTGAGTATGCACGATTCGAGGTTGGAACCAAGTGTGTTGATGCAGCGCCGCGATCATAATGGCAGCTTTGTTAGTCTAGGAGATCATCAAGACTACTCCCGACGCGTATTACGTGTAAGTCTCCCCTTTTGATGTACTCTGATTTCCCCGTCATGCCAATTCTCTCGCACCGCGGCATGTCAACAGCCACTAAGTCAATGGCCTCCTAGGTCACAAACTCTGGGGAATAGAACTTCGTCTAGTTCCCCGCGGTCCCACTGTGGACCAAGTTATTCGTTGCACCGCCTCGCCAACGAAAAACGAAACCCCATCAGATTCGGCTGAGAGCCTACGATCTTCTCCTCATTACCGTACTAGGACAATAAACATAATGTTAATCTCATCGCGTCTCCTGAGCAAATTGGTCACCACGGCTTACTGGTTGTCCTAGCTTGGAAGCATGCGCTACTAACTGCATTGGAGGTACATGACGGCGCTTATGGACTGGATTCGGATCCAGGCCTTTAGCATAGCCCAGATCTCATAATTTTTCTATTTCTGTGTACAATAGTCGTTGCGTGGCACACGAACTCGTGCTACACTCAGGGTACATTGGTGGTCGGACACCACTTTGACGTCGTTACGAAGGGAGGAATCGCAACAAAATACGGAAGGATCAAGGGTGTACATGGGCACCCTTATGATAGCACATAGAGCAAAAGCATATATTCTCAATGATGCAGTCCTCCCGTCTTTGCTTGCACAGAGACCTTTGGTTAGGTCGAACCGATGCAATTTCCAACCACGTCGTACGCCATTTGTTGTTGTCCTCAATCGCACAAGATCAGTCTGAGGGATTTGCTGAAACATCCTAATTCATGTCGTCCTCGCCTAGAGGGCATCCAGAGAGATCGGTGAAGTAACGTGAGGCAAACGTACGTGGTTTTCAGGTATCGGATCATTTCTCCCCAACGAGCGAATTGTCCATTGTACCTTGCACTGCCGCTACACCCAGATTCTAGATCGTATAGAGTAACCGTAATCCGGTCGAACTTTGAATACAGATGGCATGGGAAAGAACAGTGATTCTAAGAGCAGCGGGGCAATGATGACTTTGAGTGATCGCCCACCCTCGGATAGGATACATACCTAGATAGCTTAGGTAGGACAGGATGAGAGTGTGCATCACAGTATGGGGATGTAAGTGGGTAAGAAGAAAGATGTATTGCTTCGGTAACACAACCACCATGATGAGCGGCACCCCGTCGTATCGAAGCGACATGCGTAGAAGAGATGGGGGATGCAATAGTGGTAGAGCCTGGGGTAGTGGCAAAGAGGAAGTCTTCACCTGGATCGGTAAGGCGCCGGCAGGGCCGATGCACGTTTGACTTGAATGGGAGCATAAATCCGGCTGCTTGCTTCGAACCTCAAATCCCATTTCCCAGTCTCCGCCATCGAAATTCCATGTCTCCTGCCGACGAACCTTTGTTGTCTAGCGACGCTGTGCAAGCAGGTCGAGGGAGTACAAGTACCGGCCGTCATCGTCCACCATAGGTATTTCCGCCATCCGACGTCCCTTGTACGACCCTTACTCCCAGACACTCCCCATCGGCTTTTCTTTAAAGCGCCGGAAAACCATGATATTGCGGAGTCAATAATTTCATTCGATCTTTGCATTACTTGGGAGGCTTTCTCGTTGTTATATCTACATTTACAGCGATAGTGGGACGACTCGGCCATTCTGCGTTAGCTACCAAGGGGCTTCTTGGTTTGACCTTGATCCCGCTGCTCCAGGCGTCCTGGGGGATCACATAGGGAATGACCTATCAATATACCAAGGGGCATTAACAATCAATTCTGTGAACGTTAATTTGTATTCACTCGAATGTTGTATCCGTCGTTACCGGCCATCCATTCACGGGTCCCGCCATATCTTCGTTAATACTGCATCATCTACTTCTCTTAGATATCTTCCACCTGAGTGATCCACCTATGGTCAAAATGCTTGTTCTTCAAGATCTCGTTCCTTCGGAGCAATACCTGTTAGCTACCCTTGGTGTAACCCTCTGCGGCATCATCCTTCTGGTCCTAAACAAACGTCAACGAGGACATCTGTTGCCATACCTATCCTCTTGGATATCTGCCCTACCCCGGGGACGTCGTATATCATCAGCCAAGACCCCGCCCCGTTCTGTATCTCCGGAGAAGAAAGTTCCCAACAATGGACCGCCTCTGGTGGACTTCATAGACATCTTTCCACCGTCATCTCGCGAAGCCCTGGCCAAGGTGTCAGAGAATTTGGAACCAGGTCCGAAAGGGAAACTATCCGACGGTCAAATGAGCCCTGTGGCATTCAAGAAAGGCCTGATACCTCTCAGTGCCGACTACCGAGAATGTGGATCTTCAACGTACACGCCTATGGAAATTTCCATGGAGGAAGTCCGAGCTCTGGGCGACTTTCCGGACTATGCCCAACTTAGCGGTGTACCTTTGCCAAAGCCCTACAAGGAGTTCCAGATCGAGAGCGCGCTTCCAAGGCCATACCGACCTTTCCGATGGTCATACCACCAGACGATGTGTAAATCTTCCTGCCTGTTCGATTGCTAACTGTCACTAACAACTTGAACAGCCCTCACAAAGCTCGAAACGGACTGGTGGCTCGAGCTTGACAAGAGCTACGTCGACCGCATCGCTGAACGCAAGCGCCTCTTCGCCGAGCACGGGAAACTCGTCCTCGACTACCTCCCCGGCAGTGAACTAGCCTGCAAAGAAATCATGGAAATGGCCCTTCAGTTCGTCGTCGCCCGCTACCCGCAGCATTTTTCTCTTTCAAGAGAGCCCTCACAAGGTTACATCTTCCACAACGGCCCCTTAAATTCCAAAACCGTAATCAACTCCATGCATCCTCTTCACGTCCTCCTCGAAAACGTTCCCGAAGACTTCGCCATCATGCTCCGCAACCCCGAAGACGGCTTCTACTACTTCCGCGCCGGCGTCGTCTGCTCCTCTCTTGGCTGGAACGTAGGCACGAAAATCGGGCTGCAGCTAAAGGAAATCCACGCCCCAATCCCCGACTACAAAGAAAAGATGGAGTTTTCCATGGATCGGTAAGCCCCCTTGACCCAACCAAATAAAGCCCCTACTCCGTCCAACCCTCTAATCACCACTGTCCACCCAGCTACTTCTCCAAACTTCCCCCCTCCCGCCCCATCCAGCGCGGCTCCTGGGGTCTCGAAATCGACACCCCCCTTTTCATGCCCCCCTCGCACCCGCACGAAACCCTCCGCCTCTCACAGTCCCCCTCCCTCCCCCTTTCCCGCATCCACCTGCGCGTTGACTGGCAAACCCTGCGCCGCCTCCCCCTCTCCGGCGCCATCGTCTTCAACTTCAAAGCGCTCTTCACGCCCCTCGAAGAATTCCGCGACGAGCCCTATGTGCCGGCGCTGTGCGGCAAGGTGCTTAGGGAGGGAAAAAAGGCGCTGATGGAGTATAAGAATACGTGGCACGTCGAGCATGTGGCAGTGCCGGCGTTGGAGAAGTGGGAGCGGGAGCAGGTGGACAGGGGGTTGGTGGAGGCGGGGTGGGAGGTGAAGACATTGGAGGAGGCGCCGTGGTTTCCCGGGTGGGAGGCGAAGTGGAGGCGGCAGCAAGGGTTTTGAGATGGGTGGGTAGATAGATGAGGGGAAGAGGAGTGTATGGATGAGGTTATGAGAGATGATATCACGACGAGGTTTTTGGGCTTTAGCAATGTACATACAACCAGCTGCGGGACATTTGCTCTCCATCCCTTTTCAGCGCACAGCATGCACGCCGGCGTTTTTCTCCTTCCATCCAGAGCAGCAGCGAGAATCGTGCTATAGTAGCTTACATACCTTACATAGCCCAATGGCTTTTTCGCAACTACTGTGGCAAGATAGGTAAATCAGCTTAAGAATCCATACGGTATCTACTGTACAACCACCTCTACGGTTTAATATAAGCAAATCGCTTAAGCGTCACCATGTCACTCCTCCCCCAGCCTAAGGCTTACAGTAGTCCACGAGTTACAAACAGACTAGACGACGACGACGACCACCACCACCACCACGACGAAAAACGCTAATATACTATGGCATAGCATAGCATAGCATAGCACAGCATCATCCCCTATAGCCCGCAGATGGACGAATCAACATATCGATTCGATATGCTGAAAGGAACATGTTTCGGCTTTTTCTTAACGGGGTTTTTTGCGCGGTGGTGGGTTGGATCTGCTATGTAAGAGGTTTAGACTTTGGGACGGTTGGTGGGGGGGTGGGGTTTGCGGATCGGATGTGAGTGGAGGGGGGGAAGGGTTGGTTTGGGAGGGGGTAGGGTGGTGGTGTGGTGGAAGGGGGAGGGGAAATATACGACGTCCTTTGTTGAAATATGCCATACTGTACATACCTGAATAGAATTGTTCCACGAGTGTTCACATTTCGCCCGATTCGCCAACCAACATCCTTTGATCGACTTCTTGCGAAGTGTTTTCGGTCGGGTTTTGGTTGTTGAGGAGACCGGTAAGGGGGCGAGGGGGCAGGTTTGAGGTTTGGTGGTGTTGTATGGGTGGAGAGGTGGACGTGTGTGTGTGTGGAGATTGGAGGTGGGAGGACACGAGGCTGTGCTGGTGTTGCTGTATCGAGGTAAGAAGACGGCTTCCCTGGCTGCAATCTTCTAAGTAGACGTCGTGGTTTTCGACTCGTTGCGAATCTTTGGGGATTGGCGGCGGAAAGGGGGTGCGATGTCTTGATACCGATCTTTGAAGTTGAAGAATCGTGCGTGCGTGTGGAAATTTGGTTCCTGTCGGGTGCCTAAAGTCGTGAGAGGAGGCGGTTGGCTGGGTTCGGCTGGGTTACGATAGCAGGGTTGGGATATCTATGGTGGTAGACTTTGCGGGTTTCTTTTCCATTTCCATGAGCATCTCATCGAGGTACCCATGCATTCTTGCTGGCCACCTTCGTTTCAACTTCATGAGCTCGGCATATCGCCTTCCCTGATTTGTACCACTGCATTGCTTTGCTTTGGAAGAAGATTGATTAGGAAGAATGGTGTATATGAGATGAAGTTGGTCTGAAGTTGAGGGTTTGTGTCCATGTCTGAGAACTTTTCTGAGATAGAGAGTTGCCAGTCGTAGGGAATGTCTTGGAAGTTTTATATTGGATTGGAGTTCGCAGATAGGCGAGTGGCATTGGAAAACACTTACAGCTAGAAGGCAAGGAAATCCTGTCTATTACAATGTTCTTTAGGCTCTTCCTGTGTTGAACGCTCTGACCAAGCTCCCATGCGCCTTACTCCTTCAAACCTATCCAGATATCCTTAACCCGGCCTGCGAGCTTGCTTTTGCATCACTGAACATAATACCATCTAATCTTCAACCTCCTCTCACGTCCTCCCTCTTCATTCGCGATTCCACCTAGAAACGATAGCGTAGTTTTAGTCAGCCTCTGATATTCTAGCTGGACCTGCCTTTTAGAATATCGAGGTTGCTTGCGTAACATATAGTGTTGGGATGCTCTTCACCTAGGGTCCTCCTACTCGCATCCATGGCTTCAGTAAGAAGCCCTAGGGCTTCTTCATTTCGACCTACCTTATCGTAACAGCGTGCAGTGTTACTCATTGATAAAAGAGTATCAGGATGCTCATCGCCAAGAATCTTCTTTCTCAGCTGCAGAGTCTCTTCATTCAATTCTAAAGCCTCTTGCGTTTGATTTAGATATTGATAACTTAACGCAAGATTGCTCATTGAGACGAGAGTATTAGGATGCTCATCGCCTAGAATCTTCTTGCTCAGCTGCAGAGTCTCTTCATCCAATTCTAAAGCCTCTTGCGTTCGATTTAGCTTCTGATAACTTGACGCAAGATTGTTCATGAAGACGAGAGTATAAGGATGCTCATCGCCTAGAATATTCTTGCTCAGCTGCAGAGTCTCTTCATCCAATCCTAAAGCCTCTTGCGTTCGATTTAGATCTTGATAACTTAACGCAAGATTGCTCATTGAGACGAGAGTATTAGGATGCTCATCGCCTAGAATCCTCTTTCTCAGCTGCAGAGTCTCTTCATTCAATTCTAAAGCCTCTTGCGTTCGATTTAGATCTTGATAACTTGACGCAAGATTGTGCATTGAGTCGAGAGTACGAGGATGCTCATTGCCTAGAATCTTCTTGCTCAGCTGCAGAGTCTCTTCATTCAATTCTAAAGCCTCTTGCGTTCGATTTAACTTCTGATAACTAAACGCAAGATTGTTCATTGAGCGAAGAGTATCAGGATGCTCATCGCCTAGAATCTTCTTTCTCAGCTGCAGAATCTCTTCATTCAACTTCAGACTTTCCTTATATCTACCCATCCGGCTATAGAAAGAGGCAAGATTTATCATTGACACAAGAATAGCATAATCTTCGTAATGGAACAGATTCTTTCTCAAATGCAGCTCCCTTTCTTGCAGCTTTATAGCTGCCTGATATTGACCCGATTTAGAATAGCTAATTGCAAGCCCCTGCATGATACCAAGAGTGTCATAGTGTTTGTCACCCAAAACTCTCTCACTCGTGTGAAAAACATTTTTTTGCATCTCTAGTGCCTCAGAGTCTCGGCCTATCTGATTGTAAAAAAATGCAAGCCAGCTTTTTGCGTCTAGTGTGGTTGGGTGTTCTTTGCCCAGCAGTTTGAGACTTATTTGCAGTACCCGTTCCTGATGATCAACGGCTTTAGAATATGTCCCGAGTCTATCATAGACTTTGGCAAGCTCTCGCTCCAGTTGCAGACTTATCTCTTCATGCGCAGCGTACGTTTTCTTACAAAGCTCCAGAGCTTTGATTAAGATCTCAAAGGCCTTTGTATAATTCCCGTTGCTACGATACACCACTACAAATTTGCCAACCATCTGCAGCCGTTCTATAGTTCCAGCGCCCTCAGCAAACAATAGCCCATAGTCAATGAACTCAAGGCAGGAGTTGATATGAGGTATGAGGCTTCGTCCGTGCTGATAGCCACCGTCCCCGGCCGGAACCCCAAGTGACGCCGATAAAATAGATACGGCCGTGATCCAACAGCCAGCCCGCTCTGATTGTGTTAAGCGGTCCCTAACCCAGGCGTGTACCAAGGGGTGTAGAGAAATATGATGGCTCGAGTCATTGATATGAATCAGGGAAAAAGAGGAGAGAAGTAGAACCGCTTCACGGACTGGGAGTGGATCCCAATCTCCGGCATAATCTTGGCACAGAACACGGGGTTGATGTGACTTTGTCCAATCTGTCAATTTACCACCCGACGATTCTATTTTCCACTGTTTCCAAGCCCTTTCGAGGATTTCCACCGGGATGTTATCCATATGGAGAACAGAAAAGATATTCAAAAGATCAAGGGCGCTCTCCACATTCTTACTCGACCAACAGGATGAATTTGTCGGATTGTTGCTTGAAAGTTTGCGAATCATCTCAACAGAAACTTCCCAGGTAGTGTACACCATGTACTTGTAACCGATTTGAGCGGGGATGGTTTGGTGACCGAAAAGTCGCTGACGATTACGAGAGTATGCCTCACAGTAGTCTTCCAAGTCGTACAATTTCTGCTTGATCAAGGCGCCAGCATGGACAATTGCCAGAGCAAGACAGCCTAAAGTCTCCACAACTCGTTTTGCCAACTTACGTAAAGACTCATTGCGGACGTCTTCTTCTTCACTGACTCTCAACAGCAATGTTATGGCATCGTCGAGAGCCATGCTCGCTATTTCATTGGATCCGACTGAACTATAAGCCGTGCAATCTCGATTCCGAGATGTAATGAGAATAGTGCCTCTGCCTCCAGTGGGAAAATATTCCGAGATGTCTATTGAAGGATCGTCCGCATTATCAAGGATCAAAAGCCATGGTTTATCAGTGTTGGCCAGCCACCTTTTGGCAATACCGACCTCTTGCCCAAGTCGACAATACTGAGCTATTTTTAAGAACCCTTGATCCGCCGTATTGATACTGCTAGCATCAACGAAGAAGATAGCCCAGAATCTATGAGCTGTTAGTGCTCGACTCTCGCCCAAGCTTCACCGCAATTAGCGGCAACCAGCATGCTTACTTCTCTCGTTGATCTTGAGCAAATTTGAGACACAATTGGGTTTTGCCAAAGCCACCACCGCCGAATAATACGAACCTCTTCTGCTCCCTTTGGGCACTCTGCGGTCCAGAAGGTAAACAGCATTCACGGAGCCTGTGGCAGATGTCTTCACGGCCTGTGAACACCGAGCTAACATTATAAGGGACATCATAATATTCGTTGAAAGGCTTGCAGACGGATACTAGAACCATGTCAGGTGGATGCAGGAGTATCCCAACCTATGCCCAAAGAGATCGAAAGACTTTTTTACATACGACCTGCATCTACTCCTTGAGCGTTATTCTCCTTCAAAGTTCTACGGATTCTCTTGAACAGCTTCTCATATGCTGCATCTTTACGAGTGCCAAATTTGCACATATCTCGGTGATTTGCATCCACCGGAATCTGATCTTCCCCGAATACTTCTAAGAGTGCAGACTTCTTGTCAACAATCTGAGAGTCAAATGGTCGTCAGCCTTCAAAATATAATGCTGCAGCAGGGTTTATATCTGGACAACTGACCAAGCTGTTAGGTATACCCATTGGCTTCAACTCGAAGAAGCTGACAATACTATACTTGGGGATTTGGTGCCTGAAGTCGGAAGTGAGTTGCACAAGCTCATCACTATTACTTTTCAAAGCTTGGACCAATTTAGAAGCTGGTTTGTGCATGATAGTTGTGGCTATTTTAGCAAGTACTCCTCCGTAGTCTGCTATTTCGCTTCCTCTATGCGGAGTTCCGAAGAAAGTGATGCCAATGGTCTGTTGGTAGATGGATTCGTACCGGTGTTCGATTCGCGCGAGAAGGAGCGCCTTAATCACCACTATCAGCTTCCAAGCTCCGATGCCCTTCCGGAAGCAACAGCTAACCTGCTTTACAATTATTCCTCCAAGTGAATGAGCTATGAATATGATCGGCCTCCGCGCTTCCTACTTACCCCTATCAGCATGGTCAAGGACATAGATGCCCACTGCCTACTTCTTCCTCCATTCGTTTATCAACAAGATCGCTGAGCAGATTTTTGGCATGGTCCCTTATATCTGCAGTTGTGTTCCCGAATGCCCAATCTGCGTTGTATCCGAAAGTCAAGACACGAGAATCTTTGACATCAAGCGGAAGGAACTCTTGAAGCCAGGAGGCGTTAGGGTTTGGGCCAGCCCAAGTTTCTGTCGAATCTCCTCTAAGACCATGAACGGCAACGATACTAGATGGTTGTATAAGTTAGATGAGATCGTGCAGAAAATTCTACCGATGAGGAACCTGAGGACATACTCAAGATGCAATTCTACTTGCTGGTCTGATTCGAACGTTGGGTAAAGAACGGTGAGAACCATGGCGACTACTTCGGTTTGGTTTCCTGGGCTTGACTACGGATACATAACACGAGCAGCTTCTGAGTAAAAACAAACGACTGACGGATGATTTGATCGAAGTGCAGGTCGTAGCAGAATATGCTCGGCCTAGGGGGCGCTTCGAACAGAATCGATCACTGCAGCCTGCAGCCTTATTATTGGTCAGAACAAGCCACATCCTACGCGCCCTATGCAGGTCAATCCTAATAGAAATCATCCCATCTTACATGTACGTAGTACTTTTGCGATCATGCCGCCCAATACCCTAATCACTTCAAGATATTCGAAACGTCTCGGCTGACATGATCTCAAGAAGTTGCTGATGTTGGCGATTCGCTCGACCTTCTTCAGCGATTCTTTAAGCCGTCCTCGGGTCAAAGCGTTTTTGATGTCAGCTTGGCTTCGCTCGTCGATTCTGCCTGCACGAGCTGTCCAATGAAACAGACGAGGACTGAAGGTCGCAAAGGATGGCAAATCTATTGATGACCCGGTGCAAGAAGCCCAGATAACAAGGCGAAAGATGGCTATCCTGGAACCTGTCACGACACGACAGCGTTCCAGGTGTTTGTTTGTGTTAGCTGTCGCAAGGTGCTCTATTCAGCTCGCTGTACCAGCAGTGCGATGTGTATGTTTGGCATCATATGAGTTTGCAAAAATTCGATGTCGTAATCTTGAAAAGCACAAGCTGGCGGGTCTATCCAGAGCCATTGCCATTCATTAAACCTGGAAGCTGAAAATCTTGTCTTCACAATGTCAAGGCACGAAGTCGGTTTGTAAGATTCGATGTGCGCTTGAATAGACATACGTTTGCGAACCTTGTTCAACGCTGCTAGATTGTCAGAAAACGATGCAACGAAGTTGGGACATCGAGTCTTGAGATTGCAGTTCTAGCTTCTATTTCCTTCAAGATTCAACCTCTGTTCGTGTTGTATCAACGCCTTCATATTGTATGATTTGAGATAATGGTATATTGCCACGATAGCATCGTGACAGAGCGTCTGCTGCTTGTCATCTCTACCTTCTTAGAAAACATCTCGCTCCATATGTCGGGTTTGGCCACTGAGACTCCCGCAAGTTATGTACGCCTGAGACTGGCATTCTCATTCGAAATTGTTCATTACAGGGTTTACAAGCACAGTCCCCGAGCTGTTACTATTACAGTTGTGCGCAAGACTAGGGTTGCCACATTGCTTGCATTTGGATATTCTTGTCATTAATCTGATATGCTGCGCACCGAGCTTACGATTCGAACACATTGATAAAGTAATAGCCTCCTCTCTCGATTCTGCGCCAAGCTTTCTAGAACTCGCCAATAAATCTTGCGATCACGGCCGCGATTTTGTCCGGCATCTCTAGGATGACCATATGGTTCGCCTTAAAGGTTGCCGTAAGCCTAGTTCCTGCCGTCTCGATAAATATTCGCGTACAGTAGGGAATAGTCATACCCTCTTCGCACTGCAAGTAGGCGCATCGATACCTATATACCGGATCATCAAAGGCAGCGTACTGAACCTTTGATGCAAAGGCCCGACTAGGTTGCCGCCGCCACAGTTTCGTGTACTCGGCTGCCTGTTCCTCGGAGAATCCGTTGAAGTGAGTCTCGCTTGGTGTGGTAAGGTTGAGGAGATTCATTGCTTCTTTCTATCCAAGTATTCGGTTGGTTGTTAAGTCGTTGCTTCCGGAGCTTGTGATACTCATATAGAGATTACTGGCAGACATATATCCTTGAAAACATGTGGCACTGCATCCCAAGGACCCCCAATTCCATCTAGAGGCGAGACATCAACCGGAATGATCAATGCCACTATGAGTAGCAGCCCCAATATGCCTCCTTTCTTGCCTTCTTTCGCCCGTTCCGTTTTACATAGACCTTGCACAACAGAGCCCCCTACCACTCCCCCGTACGAATGCATGGCGATGACAATGTCTGTTCCTTCATCTAGTAGCAGGGCCAGCAGCGTAAAGCGGACGTAGTCGACATTGGTACTTAGGTCGACGGACTTGGGCGTCGGATTACTGACAGTAGGGAGGCCTTGTGACGGTGGGATAAGAGCGAGTATTGAGGGCAGCTATAAAAGGAGCAAGGCAAGATTCATCGTACAAACCGCCATGAATGAGCACGATGGTGGAATTAGACATGGCCATCAAAGCTCGACCTAAACCATAGAAAGACTAATTAGGAAGAACGAAGAGATTGAGTAGAGTATAATAACCGTGGAATCTTATACTTGGAATAAAAATCATGCTGGAAGTAAATGACTATCAATGGGCAAGACGTGTAATAGAATCTTGAATTAGATTTATAATGCATGCTTTACGACTCCAATACGAGACATGGGAGGCCTGCATACAAGATAGCCAACGATACGCCGAGACCTGGATAAGAAACATCTTCAGTACAGGTGGGTTGCAACAAGGAAGAAGTCGCAGGATTGACCCAATAGAGAGCAACTAGAATGCATAGACAGACACAGCTTAGATCTTCTTTAGTATTACATGTATCTTGAAACCACAAATCTTGAGCTTTTAGTGAGCATCAAACGTCGTCCAAGACTCCATCGCCTCATACTTCTATATACTCGAGGGAGACTCGGACACTCTGCTTGAGATGAAATCCGAGCGCTTTGCCTGAAGTATGCGCCAATAATGCCACCCATTCTAACCTCCTACAGTAAGATCGGGACAGGAACTGTCAGCAACGGCAGTTCCCGAGCGCGGAGAAAGGCTTTTCCGCCCTATGCACAAACTCTGCTGTATCACACAACGCCAACGAAAGACGAAATCATTTCACCCAAATTGATAAAAGCTACGTTTGTCAAACAACCTTTCTCCAAGTTTCCTCGACAGGAGTGTCATCCGTTCTGCTATTCACATCTGCTCTCCCATCTAAATCACCAAGAAATTGCGTCATCTCGAACAACCTTCACATTACTTTTTCAAGCCCACCAAGAATTCTGGTGGACGATTGTCATTACTATCCACAACCTCCAGTCACTCAACATCCCTTCAAACTGTTTACCAAAAATCTTTGAGTGCAATTAGCACTGTCGCGCGTATGCGTGTTGCTCCAACAGTCTATACTTCTCAGGTACGCAAGACAGTGCCCTCTGCTTAAATCCTGACTGGGTTGAGCATGTAAGAAAATTGACTGACTTTGGGGATTTTAGGATTATCTTTCTGGTATGATTGTTCGTCTTCCCACTACTGAAATTTCAGCTCACAATCTACGATTACAGACCAGTTGTGGAAAGCGGCCCTCTACTGAAGATAAGAGCTAAAAACCAGAACTTCTCACCATGTTATCCCATCTATGCAAACAAGCTTCATCGAAGTTGTTGCGTGCTCTAAATCAGCCATTGAGAGCTGGTGTACAAGCCCGCTATTTGGCCACTGTCGAAGTCAATACTCCCCGTCAGATGCCAGTCTCTAAGCCAAGGGCAACCCCAGTCTCGCATGATAGGGCCACCTTCACAATCAGAGTACGTTTGATCGTTCGGGAAATGTCTGCACCAGTGAGTGCAGAAAATCGTGGTACAACAATTGGCGAATAGTTGTCTCGACAAAGCCGGTTATTGTACCACGACTTCTTGCACCCACTAGTGCTATAGGAGAAATGCTGACTATGAGACAGAACGGACCGGTCTTCAACGGCACATCCTTTGGCGCCAAATCAAACATCTCTGGTGAGGCAGTTTTCACCACATCTCTTGTGGGTTACCCAGAATCCATGACCGACCCCTCCTACCGTGGCCAAATTTTAGTGTTTACCCAGCCTCTAATCGGCAACTACGGAGTCCCATCAGCCGCTCGAGACGAGAACGGTCTACTCCGTCATTTTGAATCCCCCAACATCCAAGCCTCCGGTGTGGTCGTTGCAGATGTTGCAGAAAAGTACAGCCATTGGACGGCTGTCGAAAGCCTGAGCGAATGGTGTGCTCGAGAGGGCGTACCTGCCATCTCAGGCGTCGATACTCGTGCCATTGTGACACACCTTCGGGAGCAAGGATCATCGCTCGCTCGCATCACCATTGGTGAAGAGTACGACGCCGATCAAGACGAAGCATTTGTAGATCCCGAGCAAATCAACCTCGTCCGCAAAGTCAGCACCAAAGCGCCTTTCCACGTCAGTTCCGGCAACGGTGATCTGCACGTCCTACTGGTAGACTGCGGCTGCAAAGAGAATATCCTGCGCAGCTTAGTCGGTCGAGGCGCCAGCGTCACTGCTTTCCCTTACGACTACCCCATCCATAAAGTGGCGCACCACTTCGATGGAGTTTTTATCTCTAATGGGCCAGGAGATCCAACTCATTGCCAAGATACCGTCTACCACCTCCGCAAGCTGATGGATTCTTCACAAATCCCCGTCATGGGTATTTGTCTTGGCCATCAACTGCTGGCTCTGGCAGCAGGTGCCAGTACCATCAAACTCAAGTACGGGAACCGTGCCCATAATATCCCGGCTTTGGATTTGACAACGGGACGATGCCATATCACAAGTCAGAATCATGGATACGCCGTTGATGCTACGACACTACCCAGTGATTGGAAGGAGTACTTTGTCAATCTCAACGACTCTAGCAACGAAGGTACGCCCCCTTTCCATCTCCCACCCCCACCCCAGCTAAACTAACCCCAACTCCCCACAGGCATAATCCATAAATCGCGCCCCATCTTCGGCACCCAATTCCACCCCGAAGCCCGCGGCGGCCCCCTCGACAGCTCCTACCTCTTCGACTCGTACCTCGACAGTGTGACGAAATATAAAAGAAGTCAGACGGGGTTAGGGCTGGCGAAGGAAGGGAGGCCAAGTCCATTGTTGGTGGATTTGTTGGCCAAGGAAAGGGTGGGGGTTGTGCCCGAGGGGGTGCTTGCGAGGGCGGCGTGAGCGTTTGGGGGATTTGGGAAGGGGATAGGGTTGATATGTTTGGTTGGGCAAGGTTATGAAGTGGTGGTGTATATTGGTTTGGCATTTCAGACATCTATAAGATTGAATGATGATTACGACATGTCGAAATCTCAACATTTCATCCATACCACTCATCCCCCTAATTCCTCCTCCAACGTTCCTACCATTCACTCGTTATCCTTCTCACGAACTTCATCATTACCCTCACCATGGACATTAAAAACTTTCCAACCCGTACAAAAAACCACCAAGAATTCCATCAAGCCATCAAGCCATCACAATCTACACCATACCATCTACCATACTCCATCCCATCCCATCCCACATCAAGCACCCGCCCTTCTAACATTCCCAACATTCCAACCTCCCCCCCCTTTTCTCCAACAAACATCCCTTTTCATTCTCTCCACCACCGACTTCTCTACCGTATTCGTATCCGTATCCGTATTCTTTTTTTTGTACCATTCACATCCCCTTCTTTGACACATGTCTCGAATTGTAACTTTTCTTCTTGATGGAATCGCATCTTCCTTTTTTTTCACTTTCTACGAAGAGATGGGATAAATCGAAGGGGTGTGAGAATGTTTTGGTTTAGTCTCCTCTGAGATTTTAGGGGATGGGCTGGGGGGGAAGGGGGGAGTGTGTGGAGGTTTGAGGTTTTGGGGTTTAAGAGATGGAAGTAAAAGAAAAGGATGATAGATAATAAAGATGAGAGAATTATTGGATTTTTATAAAAAGTTTCGGGAGGATGGGTATGAGGTGTGAGGTGTGAGGTGTGAGAAGAAGAAGAGGGAATGGAAGACAAGAAGAAGAACACACAGTACCGGTCGATGGCGAATTGCGGAGGAGCTCCAAAACACTACCCTAGCGACGCAAATATATCACGATTTATCAGACAAATAATACGATCGTTCGGGAGTGGAAAGCACAAGCAATCATCGAGTCAAACGGAGGCCTCGAATTTACTGATCACGCCTTCTAGTACGGAGGGTCCTCGTGGATCAAATGACGCACAGCCAGGCCAAAGCTTGGGCGCAACTGTAAATCATGAATATGATTCCCAATGTTATAGGGAAGCTTTCTATAATGCGTGCCCAAGTAACGTCAGAGAGAAAGTGAAAACATTTCTTACAACAGAACCAAGTCGATTAGGTATGTTAAAAACCTCCGTTCATCGGAAAATTTCGTATTGACTTGGTTTAGCCTCAGCTGGCCCTAACCTGTTCGGGGAGAAGTTCAAGCAATTTGCTATTCAGGAAAGCGACAAGTTTGGCCATCCGATGGAACACCTTGTCTCCCCCACCGGTCAGCCTAGGGATCGGCTCGGGATGAAGTTGCACTGGCCAACTAGGAACACAATTTCAGATCTTGCTTTTGGAACTGCTGCTGATCCAGGTAGTCCTCTTACGCCTTTACTGATGGCAAAAGGCGCCCCGATTGAGGGTGTCATTTGGCTGGATACATACGCGCGCCGAGAGGACAACCTTGAAGAGCAGCTCAGAAAGAAGGGCCACGTTCCCATGAACTACTGGCCACCCGAGCAAAAAGCCATGCATGAAGAGTTCCGACTGGGTCTTCGAGAGCAGCGAAGCGAAAGTTTTGGTGATTTGTGGTTCACAGAATAGGGATAGATACAAGACTATTAAGCGTGGGCGTCTGATCGGTTTCCGAATATATTTGGACCAAGTGGATGTCCCTGTCAGTATAGAACTTGACGACCATGGCAGCAGCGTTCGAAGAATTATCGTGTACAGCTATCATCCTGAATGTCTGGTCAGGCAAAATGCTTTCGCTGTGGGCCTCATGCTCGACTCAGCCTGGAATGTGGCAGGTGCATTGACGGGCTTTGATTTTGAGCCGGTTTACTTCCGACAGTTCCGTAGAAACCCGAGGCCGACAGCCCTGTCTGAGATGATTCGAGATTGCTATGCTGAATTAACTGGTGAAGAACCTCGCCCTTTTAAACTCCTTTCTAGCGCAGTCCACCGATGGCTTCAAGGTCAGAATTTAGACAGCGAAGAATCTCTGAACAAACTAAGAACCTCTCCTGGTGAAAGCATTTGTAGCATTATACTCCGGCAAATGTCCCGACTTGGAAGAGCAGCACAAGATACACCAGAGGCGCAAATGCGACGACACGAGGATGCCCTCCTTCGCGATTTACACAGAAGTCCTACCGTTACAAGAGGTGAGGCTCTGCAGGTGAAGGTTTGGTGTCAAGATTGTAGATCAGATAATACCAAACGCGCGGACCTTACTTGCAGGTATGAGGTTGCGACTAGCAAATACGTCGCATCGCCTCATGTTTGTAAGAAATGTTGCTTTGTCAAAGGCAAGAAATACCCTCTGAAGCACTTCGTGCCGGTCGATCCTCAAATACCCTTCGTGCCGTATCATACCATGACAGATCGGGATCGCAAAATTCGGCGGAAGGAGGCAAAAGGAAAAGGGGCACACGGGAATAATGCAAAGGGGAGAGGGGCCAGGGGGAAGAAAGTCAAAGGGGAAAGAGGCAAAGAACCTTACAAAGACAGAAGCTCTGCATGTTCGCCTTCGTCTTAGTCCCATAAGATAGCAGTGATACCTTGGGATTTAGAAGCTCCCTCAGATTAGAAGAGTTGATGAAATGACATAAGCTCAGAATTAACATGCAGTTCCTATTCTCTATTTGTTCTCAAGTCCCATCCGAGTCCAGCCGGTTCAATAGCTGTTCAATCGCGTCTACCATCCTATTTGGCCTTCAAACGTGGTTGACCAGGTCGATGATTTGATATCTAAAAAGGGACGAGTGCAC
>JAABUH010001251.1_pt1 | contig 29789 bp, 28 predicted proteins | sample 5559121 | NCBI WGS metagenome assembly JAABUH01 (sample SAMN10711871, study PRJNA513364) | rock metagenome | isolation source: Antarctica rocks | place: Antarctica: Victoria Land, Battleship Promontory nord | collected 2015-12-28
CGGCCTGCTGCAGGGCGGCCGCCTGGTGATGCGACCACCGCTCCGCGAACCCCACCACAGCGCCTCGCAGGCCGCGCTGTCCGGCGGCGGCTGTCAGTTCTATCAATTGGCTGGAATGAACATCAATTGCCTGGACTCAATATCCACGATTATCGCCAGCGCCGGTCGCTTGGCACGCACCGTCGCTGACATAGCCGAATCGTTGTGGATCGAACGGCGGCACGTGACAGAGGGGTGGTCGCTGAGGCTGCGGCTTCCCTACATTTCGTGCTTGGCATGACCGACAGCGACTCTCGGCGCCAAGTCGCCACCTGTTACGAGAAGTTTCCCCAGGACGGAAAGCTGCATTGGCTGCGTTGGCTGGATGGTATCGACATCCGCGGACATGGCAGCGGATCCCCTGTGATCCATGCCCACCTATCGCCGTTGGCCGATTTACCGGACGGCCGGCATATGCCGACGCTACAGGAGGTAGCGGCGGCGCCCGGCCTTATTATTTGCCCGGTGCACGTCGCTTCTTTGCCCGACCTACTTCTCGGCACTGTTTTCAAAGATGGCGTGCAGATCGATACACTGAAAATGGTGCAAAGAACGTTCGCATTTGATCGATCTACCTGCTCCAGCACGCTCCTGCGATGCTACCACGGAAGCCCTGCACCAAAGCCGAGTTGGTGGAAGTTAAAATGGTCGGTACTTCCGGAAAGCGCCTATGCATTGAAGGGCGCAAGGCACTCGTTCTGCCTTGTGCTACAGAAACACAATCGCCAACTGATCATACCTGTGTCCGAGGTATTTCGCACTTTCTGCGGGCCTGAGTCTCGCTTGGCCGAGGCCTTGCTGTCCGGTCCGTGGGAGAGCGTCCGCAACCGCATCGTCAATCCAAGCTGGACGGAACAATTCCCTGATCGTTGGGAGATCGGGTTGCGAACTGGCCTGACCGGGCGTTCTGCGCTTCCGGCAGCGGCCTTCGAACTTACCGATTACGGCCGTTCCATAGCTGGCTTGATCCACTCGCAGTTGGTAAACTCCTCGTCCGGCACGCGCGACCTGAAGGCAGATATCCCTTATGAGTGGGATACTATGGAATTGGATGTCGAGGGTGTCGCGTTTCCTTCTAATATCCAAGAATGTATAAATTTAGACCGGTTTCTATGCTTGAAGATTATCGGAGTTCGCTGGACTAAACCTTTAGCAAACCTGCCGCCTGGCTTGGTTTACCGCCTCGACAACAACAACACCTTCAAGGATCAGAATCCTTCGCCGCCGGTCGTCGGCAGGCCTTCTGGGACTAAACCCGGCCCTACTCCGGACCCGGTCGACGGAACTGTTCCGATTAGCCCGGATACTGCTGCATCTGAGAATGTAGAGAGGCTGGTTAGCCTGGTTCAGCCAGCCCCGCCAATTGTTGGTGGGCCTGTCATTACCCGCATGGATTTGGAAGAGTCCGAGGGGACACCCCGGAAACGCCTCCCCACACCTCCGGGCGATCCGGCCACCCATACATCCCCTACGCAGGAAGGTCCTGGTGACAAGGGCGCCGCGCCCCTCCGGCATGTGCCTGGGGCCACGACAAGCCCGACCGGGTTTGGCGAGATTGCCTCCGCATTGGTTCGGCTGCGTGCGGCTGGATCCATCATGGGATGGGATCCCCTGCCTCCCAAGAATGACAAGGCTGCTTTCCGAGAAGGGTTTCCCGCTTGGTGCTTTCCGGGCTTCGACAATAGTCGACGGATTGCATGGGCCTATACAGAGGCGTCCAGGCGGCGAACCGCCCTGGTTGTACGTATCGCGCTCGCTGATCATATCTTTTACCTACTGGAGATTGAACGTCGGATCCGACCGGACGGCACGATTTCCGAGGCATTCAACATGCTCCTTCTCTATACCGCGGAAACAAATGTCCAAGATACCGTAGCGGCGCTCCTGCGTCTGGCCGGAGGTCAGAAAGGTGTATGGCCGGTCGATGTGGCCTTCTTGGCTAACAACACTGGAGCACATACGGGTAGGTTTGGGATCTCGCGACGGCGTCACTACTACAACTTGGCATCAGGGTCCATGCCAGGTGTCCAGGAAGCAAGGCAATTGGATAGCGATCGGCTCATCGACTGGATTGGACAATTCCTTGTTGCAGCTCCAGCCTGACTTGAACCGTGGGGCAGCACAGCCCGACCTTGACCTGTCGCCGGCTGATCTTGGGGTAGGATTGAGGGGCGGCGGCATGTTGATGAGTGGCAATCGCATTGTGCTCATCACCCATCAGCCCGGTTCTAGCAGAACCACCCGAGCACCTCGTCGATCGGCCGTCGTATGGTGACCACCCGGTTTCCTGGGAGCTGCATGACCGTGTCGCTACCCGTCCCGTCCGCGTCCGACAGGGCGAGCACCGCAACCGACCTGACCGCGTGTCTGAGGCCATCCTCGTCCGTGAGGACGACGAAGCCGCCTACCCGCTCTCCGGTGACAACGTCAGCCATTGCCTGATTCCTGCCGGCGCCAGTGCGTGCTGGTGAGCGAACGAAACGCGGATTGCAGCCCTTCATCGTCTTGGCACGTCAGCTCCGCCGGAAGCCGACCGCCAGGCTCCAACGCCGGCGCAGTCCACCTGCCGCGTTCCCCGTCAGCCCTGCACCAGCGTCTCGTCATCGCACACGCAGCCGCTTGGCGCAGGTGGGCTCGGGACGGCCGTCCTGCATCGTCGCCAGTTCGATGGTGCCGGATGCGGCGTCATACCGTCCCCTGGTTCCCCACAGCCTCGGGTCCTGCCAACCGGGCGCTCCAGGCCGGACGCCGCCGCCGTTGATGGTCTCGGCGCAGGCACGGCCTACGGAGTGGGTGGCGACTAGCCGGCCGGCCTGGATGAACGCCAGCTTGGCCGGGCAGAGCGCGTAGTCGCGCGTCGCATTCACATCGTTCGGTCCGTTGTCGCAGACCGGCTCGCCCTGGCCTGCGATGGACAACAGCACCGTCCTGTCTCCGTTGCGGAACCTCATGGAATAGACGACCAACGAATGGCCGCGACCTGCGGGTGGGTTTGCAACTTCCCTGGGCCACAGGCTGTCGGTCACGTCCCTCATTTCGCCTGGACCTCCATGGTAGCTGAGCTGGAGCATCTGCCACCCACCCGGCAGGGTCTCCTCCGCATTCTCCGATACGGCCGGACCGGCTGGCGCCGCCGAAGCGGGGAACGCGGCGGACTGCACGATGGCCGGGTCAGGCACATTGCCGCGTGCGGCCATGCAGTCGTTGAACCCTCTATCGTAGTCCGCCTGGAGACGCTGATTGTTGGACGCGTTCGTCGATGGGGTGATGCCGAGCGTGTTGATCCGGTCGGCCACCGGCTGCAGGCGTCGGTCGATATCGGCCATGCAGCTTCGGCGGTCGGACGCAAACGACTTGGGCGACTTCCCTGGTCCTGGCGCGACATTCGCGCTCGGGCCGATCGCCACGCAGGCCGACGGAAGCAGAGCAAGCAGCGCACGAGCCGCAAGGAACCCGCGTCGCCTCCGTCGGCCGTCTTCGCTTTTCGTGCGACGCGGAGCCGGCGCGGGCGCGCTCGGGAGTCGGCCCATTCGGTCGACGCGATCGGGGACGATCCGTCCAGCGCATGGCGCGTCTTCGTGAGGCCGTGATCCCCTCATCGGACCGGCTCGCCGGCAAATGCCGTCTTGGCGGCGTTGCAGGCTTCCAGCGCGGCCCCTGTCTGGAAGGAGTTCGCTACGGCTCGGCCGCCCTCTTCGGGGACGTCGGAGAACATCGCGGCCGCGAGGCCTCCCAGCCTTCTCGCCTTTACGTTGGCAAATGCCTGCTCCAAGGGCGTGTCCAGGCAGGCGATGGTGTCCTCCGGGGTGTCCAGTCCAGGCAGCGTCTGGAGACCGATGATCGCGAGCGCCTCCATGCCGTCGCGGTGTTTGACCGCTTCGAGTTTGCCGTCGAGCCGAGGCGAACTGCGGCGAAACGGGGTGATCCACATGGTCGGTCCCGAGAACAGGCCGGAAGACCTGAAGCTGACCTGGATCCCATCGATGGCGGCGGCCTGGACCAGGGCAGTGGGGTCGATCTCGTTCAAGCGGTCGTCCTCGTGCGACGGCACGCCGAGCTTTCCGCCGCTCCCGAAGGTGCCTGGCAGGTTTGCCGCCGCGGTCGCCAGCCCGACGCGCGCGGCGATCGTGTCGTCGTGCATCGTCCGGCACGTGCCGGTGATCCATGCCTCGGCCTCCTGTGGACTCCATGCGGGTTTGGCCTGGAGTGCATCGAGGTTGCGCTGCTCGGCGGTCGGGTCGGACGGCATCCCGAAGAGGGCACCCAGCGTCACGTTGGCTGGGTTGCGCTTGCGGCTGGCGCACAGATACAGGGCTGCAGGCGGCTCGATGCCGGATGAGACGGCGAAGGTCGCTGCGATCGCGTCGGCCCAGTGTCGCGCCGCCGCCTTGCGCCTGGGGCCCATCGCTGCCTCGTAGGCCTGCTGGAATTCAGTTCTGATCTGGTTCGTCAGAGACTGGTCGTCGGACTCGATCCAGTCGAGGGTCCGGGTGAAGCCCGGCGACCATTGCTCGGCTTCCCACTGATCGAGTGAACCCGGATCGACAGCAAGCGCCTGAGCGACATGCCGGCTGAACACGGCCGAGTTGGCGCGGCGAGCCGATGCGACGCATTCAATCTCGAGTTGCTTGAACTGGGCTTCGTCGAGGCTTGCGGCAGGTAGATCTGCGCCGCTCGGGCGGTATGGCTGCACGGCCTTGCGGCATCCCTTCTCGGGATCCTGGCGCACCCGGGCGGTGGCGACATCGCCGTGCGCCGCCGCGGTGGCCATGGCGTCGAACGGGCCGACGACGGCGTCCCTGGCGGTCGTGAAGTCGGCGGCCAGCGCCGGGGGGCAAGCCGCGAGGAAAGCTACCAGCGCAGCTCCGGCAAGGCCGACTGACGTGCGACGGCTGCTCTCCCGGATCGCGTCTGTAACGCCACCGTCTGCGTGCCCGGCAGGCCGCCTCGTCGGTCTTCCGGGTCTTCCATTGCAAGCTTTGTCCAGGACAACTGATGGTTCCAAGGCCACATTCCCTCCGTCCCGAGCATTTGGCTTTCGTGCTCGGACCGACCTCGCCCGAAGCCCACAGGACCGCTCCTCGTCTAACAGGTTCCCTGTCTGTTTCCATCAGTTTCTAGATGTAGCGGAGGCCGGGCTCCACGGCGGAAAACCCTTTCATGGAAGGATTGGGTGATCGGCTGCGGGTCAGGGCGCGTGAATTGGGGTGGTCCGACGCCGAGGTCGCCCGCCGCGTCGGCGTGGGGCAGACCAGATACGCGAACTACGTGACAGACAGGCACGAGCCCGATCTCGCGACGCTGGCCAGGATATGCGCCGTGCTGCGATATTCCCCGTCCGACCTGCTGGCTTGGCCTGCGGCCCTCACAGAGGAGAGTGCGCGTCTGTCGGCGCGGATCGGTACGGCTGTGGCGGCGCTGGACGACGCCTCGTTGTCGGTGCTGGCGACCGTGGCCGACGGCCTCGTCGCGGTTGCGCCCGCCAGGCGGGTGCCCCGGGTCGGACGCACCGGAAAGGTCGTAAGATAAGGAAGTGCGGGTTGGCCCCAGGGAGCAGCGAGCCGTCGCCCCGGATCGATTGGGTCCAGTTTACGGCAAACCTGAAAATGACCTGGGCGGAGGGCGATCCATGTCGCCCGCACGCTGGGCTCGACCGAGGTGATCGACGTGCTGACGGACCTGTTCATCCGCCGCGGCAAACCGGCGTACATCCGCCTTGACAACGGGCCGGAGTTCGTGGCCACGGCCGTCAAGGCGTGGATCACCGGGCTGGGCGCCAAACCGGCATACATCGAGCCGGGCAGCCCCTGGGAGAACGGGTATGTGGAAAGCTTCAACAGCAAGTTCTGCGATGAGCTGCTGGCGTGCGAGGCGTTCAACACGCTGGCCGAAGCCCGTGTGCTGATCGAGCAATGGCGGGTGCACACCAACACGGTGCGGCCACACAGCTCGCTGGGCTACCGGCCGCCAGCACCCGAGGTCATCCTGTCGAGGACGCCAGTGCTCGCAGGCCCGCCAGGTCCGGCCGGATCAGCCCCGGCGCTTGGCGTCATGCTGAATTAAGATTTCACCCGGATCACTCGATGGGGGCTGGCCACGATCATCTCGCGCAACAGGCTCGCATCCGTGCCTTTCGTCAGCAACTCACGCAGGGCAGTCTCGTCGTCGGTCATCACGGAGTCCTTGGGTCAGTGTTGCGTCTCGCAAACCAACCCTATCCAGGTTCACCGCGGTGACCGCCTCCTACACCACATCCAGGGACACGACCCCGCCGGCGGCGGCGCACCGGGCCAGGCGCTCGTGGCGCAGGCGGTGGCCTACGTGCGCTACGCCCGGGAGAACCCCGCGCTGTTCCGCCTGATGTTCGGGCCTAGGCAGAGCGGCGCGCATCCGGCGCTGGAGGCCGCCGGCGAGGCCGCGTACGGCGTGCTCGCCCGCCGCGTCGCGATCGAGGCGCCGCCGCGAGCCGACCGCGAGGCGGTGGCGCTCGGCTGCTGGTCGCTGGTGCACGGCCTGGCGTCGCTATTCCTCGACGGGCGGGTCGGCGACAAGCTCGCCGCACCCGGCGACGAGGTCACCCGCCGGGTCGCGCAGGCGCTGCTCACCGTGCCGCGCGGCGCGGCGTAGCGGGCAGGATGAATGGCCTGAGGCGCTTGGTGTTCTGGTTGTCTGGTCCCGGGGTGTCGTGACGCTACCCTGACGCGAGAGGCGGAGGAAGCGCCATGGCAGGCAGCCTTCACGGTAGCGCCCGAACTCGCGGCGTCATTCTGGCCAAGCCGTGAGGATCGCCTGCCGTAACGCTTCCCCCCGTCCCGGGTGGGCGTCACGACACCCGGGACCAGACGCCTAATGGATTTCCGGTTCTGGGAGCCGCTCGGTCCCGAGGAGGAAGTTGAAGTCACAGCCTTCATGAGCCTGCTGGACATGCATCGCGAACAGCCGACGATACCCTCGATACGGCAGGAGTTTTGGCTTCCAGGCGACTTGGCGTCGAGCCAGTTCGGCGGGCTCCACCAACAGTTCAACCCGTCGCGCCGCCACGTCCACTTCGATGACGTCGCCTGTCCTCACAAGGGCAAGAAGTCCGCCGATCGCGGCTTCCGGAGAGACGTGAAGGATGCAGGCGCCGTAGCTTGTTCCGCTCATCCGCGCATCGGAGATGCGCATCATGTCGCGCACACCTTGCCGCAGGAGTTTGCGCGGGACAGGGAGCATACCCCACTCAGGCATGCCGGCCCCGACCGGACCGGCATTCTTGAGCACAAGGACGTGGTCCGCGGTGACCTCAAGATCGTCGCGATCGATCATGGCAGCCATCTGGTCGTAGTTCTCGAAGACAAGCGCCGGACCACGATGCTTGAGCAGGCGAGGATCGGCGGCCGAAGGCTTCATGACAGCCCCGTCCGGCGCGAGGTTGCCTTTCAGCACCGCGGTCGCCTCACGATCGCAGACCGGATCGGCCATCGGGTGAATGACCGCGGTGTTGTAGACCTCGGCATCGGCGATGTTCTCGCCAAGCGTCCCGCCGTTCACCGTGAGGCAGTTCAGGTCCAGTTCGGTGCGCAGTTCAGCCAACAGGGCCAGGATGCCGCCAGCGTAGTAGAAATCCTCCATGAGGAACTCCCCGGAGGGACGGACATTGGCAATGACCGGGATCACGCGGGCAAGCTCATCGAAGCGCGCAAGGTCAAGCGGGATCCCCGCGCGCCGTGCCATGGCAATCACGTGGATCAACGCGTTGGTCGAGCCACCCATGGCCAAGTGGCAGCGGATGGCATTGTCGACCGCAGCCGGACACATGATGTCGGAGGGCGTCAGATCCTCCCAGACCATCTCCACGACGCGCCGGCCGGACGCCGAGCACATGCGGGGATGGTTGGCGTCCGGCGCAGGAATCGAGGAGGCGCCCGGCAGCGAAAAACCCATTGTCTCGGCCACTGCCGTCATGGTCGAGGCCGTGCCCATGGTCATGCACATGCCATGCGAGCGTGCGATGCCGCTTTCTATCTCGTTCCAGGCCGCTTCCGACAGCGTGCCGGCCTTGCGATCGGCCCAGTACTTCCAACTGTCCGATCCCGAGCCGAGCACCTTGCCGTGCCAGTTCCCCCGCAGCATGGGCCCGGCGGGCACGAAGATCGCCGGCACGTCCATCGAGATCGCGCCAAGCAGCAGGCCCGGGGTGGTCTTGTCGCACCCTCCCATCAACACGACGCCGTCGATTGGATGCGAGCGCAGCAACTCCTCCGTCTCCATCGCGAGGAAATTCCGGTAGAGCATCGTGGTCGGCTTGACGAACGGCTCGGACAGCGAGATGGCCGGAAGCTCGAGCGGAAAGCCGCCGGCCTGCAGGACCCCGCGCTTCACGTCCTGCACACGGTCCTTGAAGTGGATGTGGCACTGGTTGATGTCGGACCAGGTGTTGATGATCCCGATCACGGGGCGGTTGGCATAATCTTCCGGCCCGTAGCCCATCTGCTTCGCGCGGGAACGATGCCCGAACGCTCGCAGATCATCGACGCCGAACCAGCGATGCGATCTCAGGTTCTCGGGCGTCTTACGGGGTTTGACCATGCTCGTTGCCTGACGTCAGTACGCGCAGGGGCCGGCGGGCGGCGAGGCCGCGCGCATATGGCCGAGCACAGCGGCAGCGCCAGCGGCCATCAGCCGCGCGTCGGAGGCAATCGTCACCAGGCGGAATCCTTTCTCGACCATGCGCCGCGCGTAGCCGGCGGTGCCGTTATGGATACATGCGACGACGCCACGCTCGGTAGCCCTGGCGAGGATATGCTCGATCGCCTCGACCACCACCGGCTCGTCCTGATCGAAGCGCGGAGCGCAGCCGAGTGCCAGGGAAAGGTCGGCGGGGCCGATATAGATGGCGTCGAGGCCATCCACGGAGAGGATGGCGTCGAGGTTGTCGAGGGCTTCGCGCGTCTCGATCATCGCCATCGCGATCACCGTGTCGTTGGCGCGCGTGGGGTAATCCGGTCCCGCGTGAAGTAGCGCACGGATTGGCCCGAAGCTGCGATGGCCCAAGGGGGGATAGCGCATCGCCGCCGCGAAGCACTCCGCATCGCTCCGGGTGTTCACCATGGGACAGATGATGCCGTAGGCGCCGGCGTCCAGCATCTTCATGATGATGCCGGGATCGAGCCAGGGCACGCGCACCATCGGCACCGTGCCGGTCGTCGAGATCGCCGTGAGCATGCGGACGGCGGCCTGGTAGTCGACGACGCCGTGCTGCATGTCGATCGTCAGGGAGTCCCAGCCGGCGTGGGCCATGGTCTCGGCCGAGAACCCGTCCGGGATCGCGAGCCAGCCATTGATGGCGGCTCGTCCTTCCGCCCACAGGGTACGAACCCGATTTTCGCGCATGATGCTTGATCCGCTAGGGAAGGGGTCGGCCGGGGATGGCGCAGGCGCCGTACTGACGGTCCCATTGGTCCTGGACCTCCTGGAGCACGCGCATGGCGGGCAGCACGGAGGGCCCGGAGGCTCGCGGCGGCCGTCCATTTTGGACCGCGTCGATGAAGTCGACGACGACGCGCGCCGCGTTCTCCTGCTCGGTCTCGATCGGCACCACGCCGTCCGCGACGCGCAGGGTGCTGCCGAGTATGTCGTAGAAATACGTGTCCCGGTCGCTGACGATCAGCTTGTCATAGAAACGGTAGCTCGCATGGTAGGAGCCGTGGACGAGCAGTGTCTGGTCCGCCTCCGTCTCGACCATGACGATGCACTCCATCGGGATGCCGGTGTGCGGATGCAGCGGGCCAAGATGGCTTTGCACCCGTCGGATCGCAGCGAAATCGAAGAGGTAGAGGCCGACATCGACGAAGTGGCAGAAATGATGCCACAGGATGTTGTCGATCCAGTCGCGCCGAATCCCGGTCGCGCCGATATTGACGAGCCGCTTGATGAAGAACCGTCCGGCGATGTGGCGGATGCGCTCCTCGCCGGCAGCAAGGCGGAGGCGCAGGGCTTCGCGCTCGCGGCGGAAGCGCATGGGGTGGGACAGGCCGTAGACAAGTCCGCTGGCCTCGCCGGCCGCCACGACGCGCTCCGCGCCGGCCAGGCTCATGGCGAGGGGAATCTCGATCAGGGTGTGCTTGCCGGCTTGCAGGCACGAAAGCGCTTGGCTCTCGTGCAACTCGCTCGGTGTCGCCAGCATGACGACGTCGATCTCGGGATCGGCCAACGCGCTCTGGAGGGAGACGGTCCAGCGTGCGTAGCCGTGACGCTGCGCGAACTCGCGCACCGCCTCCTCCCCGACTCCCACGACCGTGTGCAGGACGGCCGAAGTGCCCTTGAGCGCCTCGGAGTGCCACTGGCCCATCATGCCGTGGCCAACCATGCAGACGTTCAGTCCCATCTGTTCTATCCCCTGAATGCCGCGACCGGCACGCCGGGTACGTCGACATCGACGGTGAAGATGCCGCCGCAAAGCGGGAAACGTGCGAGGTCCGCCGCCGTCGCGGCGTGGCGCGCGGAGGTGACGTAGATCCGGCGCAAATCCGGCCCTCCGAAGCACGGCATGGTCGGCGCCGTGCAGGGAAACGGGACGCGGCACAGCAGCCGTCCGTCCGGCGACCAGCGATTCAGGACGCCGGCCGAAATCCCGGCGCTCCAGTAGCAACCCTCCATGTCGGTGGCCCCGCCGTCGGGGCGGCCCACCCCCTCGTCGGGTGTCGCGATCACTCGCGGCGCGGCGATCGCTCCGGTCTGCGCATCGTAGCTCCAGGCCGAGAGAACCTGCCTCCTGGAGTCGGAGTGGTACATCGTGCAACCGTCGGGGCTCCAGGCAAGGCCGTTGGAGACGATGAAGCCGCTCGCCACGCGCGTCACGGCGCCGTCCGGATCGAGGCGGTAGAGCGCTCCCGTCGGCCGGCTGAGATCCTTGTCCATGGTGCCCGCGAAGAAGCGTCCGTCGGGAGACACCTTGCCGTCGTTGAAGCGGTTGCCTGGACGGTCCGCCTCGGGGTCGGCGATGTGATGCAGGGTCCCGGCCTGGGGATCGAACAGGTGGAAGCCGCTCCCAAGCGCCACGACCATGCCGCCGGTGCTGCGCAGCCCGACACATCCGATCGCGTCCGGCATGGCCCATCGCCTGGTCTCGCCGGATGCGGGATGGAACCGGTGCAGGGCGGGCGCCAGGATGTCCACCCAGTACAGGGCGGCTTCGGACGCTGACCAAACCGGGGACTCCCCAAGTGCGGCGCGTGCGTCGAGTGCGCAGGAGACGGTCCCGTTCACCGCTTGCCGCCGCGCCTGGGCCTGGCATGGGTGTCGAAGCCGGCGGCGAGAATGAGCAGCCCGATCAGCATCCGCTGGCAGCAGACCGGGAGGTTGACCGTCACGAGGCCGTTGATCGACACGCCGATCAGCAACGCGCCGATGACCGCGCCCGCGCAGGTCGAAACCCCGCGGGTCGGCTCGTCCACGATCAGGACACGAGGCTTCGGGACGATGCGGCGAGCGTCGCACGACATGAAGCGGACCGCCTCAACGCATCGTCGGCATCACGAATTCCGCACCCGCGCGGATGCCGGTCGGCCAACGTGTCGTGATCGTCTTCAGCTTCGTATAGAACCTGACGCCTTCCTGGCCGTGCATGTGATGGTCGCCGAAAAGCGACGCCTTCCAGCCGCCGAAGGAATGGAAGGCCATGGGCACGGGAATGGCCACGTTGATGCCGACCATGCCGACCTGAATCCCGTGGGCGAACTCGCGGGCGGAGTCGCCGTCGCGGGTGAAGATGGAGGTGCCGTTGCCGAACTCATGATCGTTTATCATCTGAGTTGCTGCCGCAAAATCCGGAGCCCGCGCAACCACCAGAACCGGCCCGAAGATCTCCTCCCGGTAGATGCGCATCTCCGGCGTCACGCCGTCGAACAACGTGCCGCCCATGAAATAGCCATCCTCGTAGCCCTGCATACGCAGACCACGGCCATCGACCACGAGCCTGGCGCCTTCCGCGACGCCGACATCGACGTAGCTCCGCACCCGATCGAGGTGCTGGCGCGTCACGAGCGGCCCCATCTCGACATCCGGATCGGTGCCGGGTCCAATCCTGAGCGCCCGGACCCTTGGCTCGAGCTTCTCCATCAAGGCTTGTGCCGTGGCATCGCCGACCGGCACCGCGACCGAGACGGCCATGCACCGCTCCCCTGCCGAGCCGTAGGCAGCGCCCATCAGGGCGTCGACCGCCTGGTCCATGTCGGCATCGGGCATCACGACCATGTGGTTCTTGGCGCCACCCAGGGCCTGCGCCCGCTTGCCAGCGCGTGCGGCACGCTCGTAGATGGAGCGCGCGACCGGGGTGGAACCGACGAAGCTGATCGCCGCCACATCGGGATGGTCCAGGAGCGCATCGACGGCTTCCTTGTCGCCCTGTACGACGCTGAATACCCCGTCGGGCAGCCCTGCCTCCTTCAGCCACGCTGCCATCAGCAGCGAGGCCGACGGATCGCGTTCCGACGGCTTCAGGATGAAGGAGTTGCCGCAGGCAAGGGCGACGGGATACATCCACATCGGCACCATCACGGGAAAGTTGAAGGGCGTGATCCCGGCCACGATCCCGAGTGGCTGGCGCAGGCTGTAGCTATCCACGCGGGCGCCCACGTTCTCCGTCGTCTCTCCCTTGAGCAGGCTGGGAGCCCCCGTCGCGAACTCGAGCACCTCGATGCCGCGCTGGATCTCGCCTTTGGCGTCGGACAGCACCTTGCCGTGCTCCGCGGTGATGGCGGCGGCAAGCTCATCGGTCCGTTCCTCCATGATATGCAGGAAACGGTTCAGGATGCGTGCACGCCGCAGCGGGGTCGTGTGCGACCAGCCGGGAAAGGCGTCCCGTGCCGCGGCGACCGCCTCGGCCACATCCTCCACGCCGGCCAGGGACACTTGCCCGGTCGCCTCGCCCGTCGCCGGGTTGAACACCGGCGACGTACGCGTGCTCCTGCCTTCCGCAAGCCGGCCGGCGATGAAGTGTTGTACCTTGCTCTGCATGGGTGGTCCCCGTGTTCAGGTGACAACAAAGCCGGCTTGCTGCGCCGCCGCGTGCAGGTGGTGGAAGCCGGCTCGCGCGTAGGTCAGCGGATGCGCCTTGGCCGGATCCTGTTCGGCCTCCACGACCAGCCAGCCATCATAGCCTCCCGCGGCGAATGGCTTGAGCACCTCGGCAAACCCGATCGATCCGTCACCGGGCACGGTGTAGACGCCTTCGAGAACGGACTTGAGAAAACTCCAGCGCCGATCCTTCGCCCTCGCCAGCACGTCCGCCCGGATGTCCTTGGCGTGGATGTGATTGACACGTGAAGTGAAAATCCTGGCGAGAGCGACAGGGTCCTCGCCTGCAAAGGCGAGGTGTCCGGTGTCGAAGAGCAGACCAACCTCGTCGGGCGTACCTTCCAGCAGGCGGGTGATCTCCGGCGCCGTCTCGATCACGGTTCCCATGTGGTGGTGGAACGCAATCCTGACGCCCTCGTCGGCCATATGACGGCCAAGATGGCCGAGCCGACCGAGGAAGACCGGCCATTCCTCGGCCGTCATCACCGGCCTGTCCGCGACGGGTACGTCCATGCGGCCCTGCACGGTGCCGGACGTTTCCGCCAGCACCATGACCTGGCAACCACATGCCTTCAGCAGGTCGAGATGCGGGCGCATCGCCGCCAGTTCGTCCTCGACATCGCGATGGCGCAGCTCGGCCCCATACCATCCCGAGATGAACGTGAGGCCATGATGCCCGAGAACGTCCAGAAGCGCTCCGGGGTCGGCCGGGAACTTGTTGCCTTTCTCGATGCCCGTGAAGCCCGCCTGCCGAGCCTGGGACAGGCATGTCTCCAGCGAGGTCTCCCCGCCGAGCTCCGGCAGGTCGTCGTTCGACCAGGCGATGGGGTTGGTGCCGAAGCTGATTGTCACTGCCGTTCCCCTGCCTGCCCAGGTGCCGCCCGGAGGTCGGATGCACCTGCGGCCCTGGCGTCACGCATCGCTGCGTAGGCAGCGTACGCCGCACGGACCTCTGCTCGCCCAGAGACTTCCGGCACGGCGACATTCCACCAGGTGCCGCCTTCCTGCGTCGTCGGCATCGGGTCGGTGTCGATGACAACGACGCTCGTGCGCGGGGCGGCGCGCGCGCGCTGAAGCGCCGGCTCAAGCGCCTCCAGGGTAAGCACGCCTTCCGCGATGGCACCCAGGCTGCGGGCATGGGCGGCAAAGTCAACCCAGCTCTCGCTAGCACGGCCATCAACATCGGTGATGAGGTTGTTGAACGGCGCTCCGCCGCACGCGCCCTGTAGGCGGTTGATGCAGCCGAACCCGCGGTTGTCGAGGACGACGATGACGAGCTTGGCGCCCATCATCACCGAGGTCTGGATTTCCGAATTCAGCATCAGGTAGCTGCCGTCGCCCACCATGACGAAGACGTCGCGGTCGGGATGGGCCAGCTTGACGCCAAGGCCGCCGGCGATCTCGTAGCCCATGCACGAGTACCCGTATTCGACATGGTAGGTGCCTGGCTTCGTGGTGCGCCACAGCTTGTGCAGTTCGCCCGGTAGGCCGCCCGCCGCGCAGACCACGACCCCGTCCGGATCTGCCGCCCGGTTGACCGCCCCGATGACCTGCGCGTCGGTCGGAAGCGAGGAGGCATCGCCGGCCGCCGTCACACGGTCCACCGCGGCGTTCCAGGCGGCGACCAGGCCCGAGGCCTGTTCCGACAGCCGCGGCGGCGCGACGTGGTCGCCCAGTGCGGAGCCCAGGGCGGTGAGCCCGGTCCGCACGTCCGCGACAAGGCTGAGCGCGCCGTGCTTGTCCGCGTCATGGGGCTGGACATTCAGTTGGATGAGCGCCGCGTCGGCCGCGAACAGCGCGCGGGAGCCGGTTGTGAAATCCTGCAGCCGCGTGCCGAGGCCGAGCACCACATCGGCTTGGCGCGCGAGGGCGTTCGCCGCCGAGGACCCTGTCACGCCTATCGAACCGACGGCCTGGGGATGGCTCCAGGCGAGCGCGCCCTTGCCGGCCTGGGTTTCCGCGACCGGGATGCGGTGCGCCTCCGCAAACCGGGCCAGGGCCTCGCAGGCGCCCGAGTAGTGCACGCCGCCCCCGGCCACGATCAACGGCCGCTCGGCTTCCAGGAGAAGCCGCGTCGCACGCAGCAGTTCATCCGGATCCAGACCTGGCCGGCGGAGTGTGTGGACGCGAGGCGCGAAGAAGGCTTCGGGGTAGTCGAATGCCTCCGCCTGGACGTCCTGGCACAGGCAAAGCGTCACCGGGCCGCACGAGGCCGGGTCGGTGAGGACGCGCATGGCGGCCGGCAATGCCGCCAGAAGCTGCTCCGGGCGCGTGATACGGTCGAAATAGCGTGAGACCGGCCGGAAACAATCATTCGCGCTCACCGTCGCGTCGCCAAAATCCTCCAGCTGCTGCAGCACCGGGTCGGGGCCGCGACCAGCGAACACATCGCCCGGCAGCAACAGCACCGGGAGGCGGTTGACATGGGCAAGGGCGGCGGCGGTCACCATGTTGGTCGCCCCCGGCCCGATCGACGTGGTGCAGGCCATCATCTGCTGGCGGTTGCGTGCCTTGGCGAACGCGATCGCCGCATGGGCCATCGCCTGTTCGTTGTGGCTCCGGAATGTCGGCAGCACGTCGCGCGCAGCCTGGAGCGCCTCGCCCAGTCCAGCGACGTTGCCGTGGCCGAAGATTGCCCAGCAGCCCGCGAACAAGGGTGCCTCGCCCCCCGGGAGACGGGTGCGCTGGGCTGCCAGGAACCGCACAAGCGCTTGTGCGGCGGTCAACCGGACCGTGCTCATCCCGCGCTCCTCAACCCGGGAGCCGCACGGCGGCGCCGGTCCGCAAGCTCTCCAGTGCGGCATCAGCGAGGCGCAATGCCTCGCGGCCGTCCATGAACCCTGCGAGGGGTGCGGCGCCGGTGGTGACGCAGTCGATGAAGTGGTCGACCTCGGCAACGTATGCCTCGGCATATCGGGCGATGAAGAAATCCTGCACGGGGTCTCGCGCCTGCGTCCGCCCGGTCGTCCAGTGCTCCACCGTGGTCAAGTGGCGGTTATGGGCCTGAAGCATCCCGGTCGACCCGAAGATTTCTATCCGCTGGTCGTAACCGTAGGCGCAGCGCCGGCTGTTGTTGATGTGCACCAAGGCTCCGGAGGTGGCCCGTATCAGCACCATGGCGGAGTCGATGTCGCCCGCCTCGCCGATCGCCGGGTCGATGAGATTGGCTCCAGCCGCAAACACCTCCGCCATGTCGCCGGCGAGGTAGCGTGCCATGTCGAAATCATGGATGGTCATGTCGCGGAACAGCCCACCGGAGCCCGCCACGTAGCGAGCCGAGGGCGGATCAGGGTCGCGGCTGGTGATGACGACCTGCTCGACCCGTCCGATTTCCCCGCCAGCCACACGATCGCGCAGCGCCCTGAACGACGGGTCGAAGCGGCGGTTGAACCCGATCATGATCGTCGGGTCGAGGCCCCGAATCCTGTCCCAGCAAGCGTCGACCCGATCCATGTCGAGGTCGATCGGTTTCTCGCAGAGGATCGCCTTGCCCGCCTGGGCGGCTGCGGTAATCAGGTCGACATGCGTGCTGGTCGTCGAGGTGATGAACACGGCGTCCACGCCGGGATGGGACAGCGCGGCATCCACCGACGGTACCGCCTGTCCGCCAAACTGCGCGGCGGTGTCCTGGGCCGCCGCATCAATTACGTCGTAGCAGGCCAACAACTCCGACCTTGGATGCATTGCGACGTTGCGCGCGTGCATGCGACCGATCCGGCCACATCCCAAGACTGCAAAGCCAACCATCTGTCTCGCTTTCTTTCTGGTCGCGTCAACCCGGGCTTCCGCTGTGCCCAGCCCTCGTCACCTTATCCGGAACGGCTGAGCCTGATGGGATTCGACAGATCACCGCCTGGCTCCCTGCAATGCTTGATGGACACGACCTGGCCGGTTTTCGCCGAAAGGGCCGCCGCGTCGGCAATTCTCCGGGTGGCGCGAAGCTCGTGGCCGCTGGCCACCCTGTCTTGACCCGACACGGCCGCGATGAAAGCCGCAACCTGACGTGACGCCTTTGTGCAATGGCGGGAAATGGCTGAACCGAAAGCGCGGCTTCCGTCCTCACGGATGAGTTTGGCGCGTGACCCGGGACTCCATGCCACCGTGGCTGAGCCGTGGGAACCGAGGACGGAGACGCGATGCTCCGGCTCAAGCAGGGCGGACCGCGCCATGGCGATGGACCCGATCGCCATGGATGGGAAGCGCATCGTCACCGACGCCCCACCGATCTTGATGGTTCCTTCCGCAGGAGACTTCGGGCCTTCGAAAGCCACGACGTCGTCGGGGTCCTCGCCCAGCACGAAACGGATCAGGTCCATGTCGTCGATGAGGGCGGGTTGCAGCAGGACACACGGGACCGGTTCCGGTTCATCAAGGGCCGGCCAAGGCCCCTGATCGATCACCTGCACCGCAACGACGCGGCCGACCTCACCTTTGCGGACCGCGCTGGCAAGGCGTTCGGTGTCGAGGTCGGTTCGGCCGGCCAGGCCGGCCTGGAGAACCACCCCGGCGCTCTCGCACAGAGGCATCGCTTGATCGAGCAAGCCATTCGGCAGGCGCAAGGTATCGCACAGGATATGGACGCCGCGTCGGGCGGCTTCCTCGATGAGGCTCAGGCAGGCTGGGCTTGCCCCTGTGACGACAAGGCCATCGACGTCATCAAGGGCCAGCGTCGCTTCCATCCGCGAGCAGGCACGCGCCTCCACGCGCCGCGCCACTGTTTCGGCACGGTCCTGTTCCGGGTCGTAGACGCCGACGACCGTGATATTGCGACGCTCCCAGAGTGCGCGTGCATAGGCTTCGCCCTCGATGCCTGCACCAGCCAGGAGCACGCGCCGAAGCAGGGTCGCTGGTGCGCGCCGCGGTTGCAGCTGCACGATGCGCTCCGATGTCTCATGAGTCGGTCGTGCGGTGCTTCCACGCACCACCAGCTGGACTCCAAGGCGGACCGTGCTGTCCGTTGGGTCGCGCAGGAGCCGCATCGCCGTTTCTGCGAGAAGGTCGAGGGGCTGAGCGATGGTGGTCAGGGGAGGCTGCGCGATCTGCGCCTCCCGACTGTCATCGAAGCCCATCACGGAGAGATCCGAGGGAACCCGCCGGCCTGCCGCCGTGGCGGCACGGATTGCGCCGACCGCCATCATGTCGTTCGCACAAAACAGGGCTGTCAGGTCACTGCGCTGATCCAGAAGCCGCGATGCGGCCTCAAGGCCACCCCACAGGCGAAAATCGGAGTAGGCGATCGCCGTGTCCGCGACGGGGTGGCCAAGCCGGGAAAGCCGGTCGAGGAAGCCTTGCGTGCGCCGGTCGGTGCTCTCGGCCAGTCCTGGATGGGAGGTGATGCACCCGACTTTCCTGTGGCCAAGACCGTAGAGGTGGTCGGCGGCCAGGATCGAGGCGGCGCCGTTGTCAATGGCGACGCTAGGGAGCGTATCGGCGGATGACACGCGGTCCAGCAGGACCGCAGGAATGCCGGTGGATTTCAGCAGGGCATCAAGAACCACGTTCGATATGACGGGTGCGATCATGATCCCATCGACCCTGCGTTGGATGAGGTCATCGATATAGGATGCTTCGCGTTGATGATCGTAATCCGAGTTGCAGGTGACAACCCGCATTCCCCGGTCATAGGCCAGTAACTCGATCCGGTGAGCGATGTCGCTGAAGAAGCTGTTCGAAACGTCAGGCAGGATCAGTCCAAGCAGCTTGGTTCGCCCGTCTCGTAATATCCTCGCGGCATTGTTTTGACGGTACGATAACTTATGTACAGCAGCTTCCACCAGTGCGCGCGTCTCTTCGGAGACCTTGCGTGTGCTATTCAGCACATGGGACACGGTCGACGCTGAAACTCTAGCTTCTGCTGCTACGTCGTAAATCGTCGGACTAGACATAGCACCCCCTGATTTCAAACTTACCACTCAGAAAACCGGTTGCGCAATCGGTTTCCGAAGATTTCATTTAACCGCCTGCACAAGCACGGCAGGCTGCGGCAACTCCACGATCGTTGCTTGGACGGTCTGCGCAAAAACCTCAGGTGCCATGGATGCATGGACGGCAGTTCGTATCCTGAGCCGACCATAGCCCAGCGTCACGTTCGGCTAGGACCTGCATGGCCCTGACACGCGCCTCGGCCCGAAGGTGGACGCGGCGCTTGAGACGCTCTCGCCCAAGTTCGACGCGCCCTACGCGAGCAGCGGTCGCACCTCGATCGCGCCGGAGAAGCTGCTGCGTGCCTTGCTGCTGTAAGCTTTCTGCGGCGTGCGCTCGGAACGCCAGCTGATGGAGCGGGTCACCTACACCATGCTGTTCCGCTGGTTCACCGGCCTGCCGATGGGTGCGCCAGACGGATGACGTGGCGATAGTCCACAACATGCAGGGTGCGGTTGGGCGCGCCACGGCCCTGGAACGGCCGCCCGCGCGTCAGTGTCGCCACCAGGGTGCTGCCCAACAGGCACTCCAGCCGGTCGTCGTAAAGAGGCGGACGCGCAGCCGGTGGCCGATCAGGCGCGACCCCACAGTTGCATCCACAACCATTTCCGGCTCCGCCGCCACAGCCTGACCGCCCACGAACGCCGTGCTGCCCGCGACGCCGCCTTCCGCACCTGACGCGAGGTGGCCGGCGTCGCATCCGCAGCGTGAAGGGCCTGATCAACCGTAAACCCTCGACGGCACCATAACCTTCAACCTGGCAACGCCACACACCCATGTCACGCCAAGAGCGGGATCGGTCCTGAGCCCGACTGGACGTCATCCATCCAGCGGTCAGCGGTTCAGGAAGGACTTATAGTTGGAAGGCGTCACCAGTTCGAAGGGGACGGTATCGTACTGGGTGACCGGCTCGCCATGCACAAGCTTGACGGCGTCATCGACCGCAGTCTGACCTTGTCCCTTGGCGTTCTGGAAGACCGTCACGGCAAGATTGCCCTTCGCCATGGCCGCCAGCCCGTCGCCCGTCGCGTCGACGCCGCCGATCGGGACGCTTGCCGGGGCGATGCCGGCCTGCTGGAATGCGATGAGCGCGCCGAGTGCCATCTCGTCGTTGTTGGCGGCCACGCCGTTGACCTTGTCGCCCTTGGACAGGAGGTTGTTCATCAGGTCGATCGCCCGCGTACGCTCCCAGTTCGCCGACTGCTCCTCGATCAGCTTGATGTCTGGATTCTGCTGGAGCACCTGCTTCACGCCGGCGGTGCGTTCCTGCGTCGAGTTGTTGGCGAGGTCCCCGAGCATGATGACGAGGTTGCCGTGCCCGCCCATGCTCTTGGCGAGCGCGGTCATCTGCAGCCGGCCCGCGAGTTCGTCGTCGGACGCGACCACCACCACCTTCGGCGGCAGCTGCTTCTCGTCCGGTTTGCGGTTGACGTAGACCAGCGGGATGCTGGCCGCCGTCGCCGCCGTGGTGATGCGCTTCGTTGCAGAGGTGTCCACCGGGACGACGATGATCGCATCGACCTTCTGCGACACGAAGTTCTGCACCTGGCTGATCTGCTTGCCGATGTCGCCCTGCGCGTCCTGGAACTGGATGCGCACATCCGGCATCATCTGGGCCCGAGCCGCCATCGCCTGGCGCACGGAGGTCAGGAAGTTGTCATCGAACAGGGCCATCGACACGCCGACCGTGATGGTCGCCGCATGGGCCGGAGCGACGAGAGCTGGAGCCGCCGCGAGGGCGAACATCGCCAGTACCGTCGATCTGCGCTTCATCTGGTTCCTCCCTGCAGGTCTTCATCCGGCCTTCTGACCGGTTCATCGCCTTAGATCATGGCGCTCGACCAATATCTCGTCCAGAAAATGGAAAGTCCATCCAATTCACCTTCCAATCGTCAATCCGTTCTGCCAGCCTCCGCGCGGCAGGAACTGAACGGAGCGCAGAGGCGGCATCGCCCGCGCTTCCTGCATGTTGGGAGAACGGCTTGTGCGATTCGCGCTCAACCACATGGTTGCGCCACGGCAGGACTTCTGCGCCCTCGCTTCCCTGGCACGAGAGCTTGGCCTCGACGCGGTGGAGCTTCGCAACGACCTACCCGGCGTCCCGCTCCAGGATGGCAGCCCGACGGCGTCGGTGCGCGACCAGGCGACTGCGGCGGGCGTTTCCATCCTGGGCATCAATGCCCTGCAGCGCTTCGAGCAGTGGGACGACGTCCGGCGGACGGATGCGTGTGCGCTGGCCGACCAGGCATGGGGCTGCGGCGCCTCGGCGATCGTGCTCTGCCCCACCAACGACCGTCAGGACGCGCGTGCGCCAGGCCTGAGGGCGCGCGACCTCCGCCACGCGCTCGAGGCGCTGCTGCCGATCCTGTCGGAGCGCGGCCTCCAGGGACTGGTCGAGCCGCTCGGCTTTCCGCAGAGCGCGTTGCGCACCAAGCGCGACGCGGTCTGCGCGATCAGGGACGTCGATGGCAGCGAGGTCTTCGGCCTCCTCCACGACACCTTCCACCACTTCCTCGCCGGCGAGACCGGGTTTTTCCCGGAGCATACCGGCCTCGTCCATATCTCGGGCGTCGAGGACCCGACCCCAGCGGTCGATGAGCTTCGCGACGGCCATCGCGTGCTGGTGAGCGGCCAGGACCGGGTCGGCAACATCGCCCAGCTGCGCGGGCTGCTGGATGGCGGCTATGCGGGCGCATTCTCCTTCGAGCCGTTCTCGGACACCGTGCACACGATGCCGGACCCGGCACCGGCGCTCCGCGAGAGCATGGCGCTGATCGAGCGCGCGACCGTGCGGGCCTGCCCGGCATGAGTGCCGCGGTGGGTCCCGGACCGGCCCGCGCGATCGCGCACGAGCTGCTGCTCGAGGTCGTCGGCGTCTCCAAGCAGTTCCCGGGCGTGCAGGCGCTCGCGGATGTGAGCCTGCAGCTGCGGGCCGGCTCGGTCCACGCGCTGATGGGCGAGAACGGCGCCGGCAAGTCCACGCTGATGAAGATCATCGCCGGCGTCATCGAGCCGAGCTCGGGCGAGATACGCGTCCGCGGCATTCCATGCCGGTTCACACGGCCACGCGACGCGCTCGACCGGGGCATCGCGATGATCCACCAGGAGCTGAACCTGGTCCCGCACATGACGATCGCCGAGAACATCTGGGTAGGACGCGAGCTGCGCCGCCTCGGCTTCATCGATCACGGTGCATTGCGGCGCCGGACGCAGGCGCTGCTCGATGCGCTCGGCATCGCGCTGGATGCGCAGACACGCGTCTCGGACCTGCCGGTGGCGAACCAGCAGATGGTCGAGATCGCCAAGGCGGTATCGCAGAGCTCCGACGTGCTGATCATGGACGAGCCGACCTCATCGCTCACCGAGCGCGAGGTCGGGCAACTGTTCCGGATCGTCCGGCAGCTTCGCGATGCCGGCAAGGCGATCATCTACATCACGCACAAGATGAGCGAGGTGTTCGCGATCGCCGACGAGGTATCGGTGTTCCGCGACGGCCGGCACGTCGCGACCGCTGCCGCGTCGGCCTTCACGCAGGACAGGCTGATCTCGCTGATGGTCGGGCGCGAGCTGACGCAGATGTTCCCCAAGGCCACCGTCCCAATCGGCGAGGTCGTGCTTTCGGTCCGCGACCTGGCGCTGGCGGGCGTGTTCGCGGACGTGTCGTTCGAGTTGCGGCGCGGCGAGATCCTGGGTGTCGCCGGGCTCATCGGCGCCGGGCGCACCAACGTCGCCGAGACCCTCTACGGCGTGACGCCGGCAACCGGCGGCGAGATCGCCATCGACGGGCAACGCGTCGCGGTACGGAGTCCGCGCGACGCGATGCGGCACGGCATGGCGCTGCTGACCGAGGACAGGAAGCAGAGCGGATTATTCCTGGTGCTGTCCGTGCTCGAGAACATGCAGGTCGCCTCCGTCGATCGCTTCAGCGCCCGCACCGGCTTTGTGCGGCAGGCGCCGCTCGCCGCGCTTTGCGCCGACATGTGCGGCAGCCTGCGGATCAAGACGCCCGGCCTCGGCGAGACGATCGAGAACCTGAGCGGCGGCAACCAGCAGAAGGTGCTGATCGCCCGCTGGCTGATGACCGAGCCGCGCATCCTCATCCTCGACGAGCCGACGCGCGGCATCGACGTCGGCGCGAAGTCGCAGATCCACCAGCTGATCTCGAACCTGGCCGCCAAGGGGCTGGCCATCCTGATGATCTCGTCCGAGCTGCCCGAGATACTCGGGATGAGCGACCGCGTCATGGTGATGCACGCAGGTCGCGTGAGCGGCATCCTCGACCGGTCGGACGCGACGCAGGAACGCATCATGGAGCTGGCCGCGCGCTGACGCGGCGGGGGCAAGGAAGCATATCGATGGCCACCATCGCGGATGCCGCCACGGTCGCCACCCGGCCGCACGGCCGGCGCAGGCTGCCGGTCGAGCTTGGCATCATCGCCGTGCTGATCGGCATCTCGCTCGTGTTCGAGCTGCTCGGCTGGGGCCTGCGCGGCCAGAGCTTCCTGCTCAACCCGCAACGCCTGCTCATCATCATCCTGCAGGTATCGGTCGTCGGGCTGCTGGCGGTCGGCGTCACCCAGGTCATCATCACCACCGGCATCGACCTGTCGTCGGGATCGGTGCTGGCGCTGTCGGCGATGGTGGCGGCGAGCCTCGCCCAGACCAGCGACTATGCGCGCGCGGTGTTCCCCGGCCTGACCGACCTGCCGGTGGTCGTGCCGATGGTGGCGGGCATCGCGGTCGGCGCCGTGGCAGGAATACTGAACGGGCTCCTGGTCACCTATGGCCGGCTGCCGCCCTTCATCGCGACGCTCGGGATGATGGTGACGGCACGTGGCCTCGCCCGCTTCTACACGCACGGCCAGCCCATCAGCATGCTGTCCGACGGCTTCACCGTGATCGGCAGTGGCGCGAACCCGGTGCTGATCTTCCTGATCGTCGCGGCAGTCTTCCACGTGGCGCTCTGCTACACGCGCTACGGCAAGTTCACCTACGCGATCGGCGGCAACATGCAGGCCGCGCGTGTGTCGGGCATCAACGTCACCAGGCACCTCGTGCTCGTCTACACGATCGCTGGGGCGCTGTCAGGGCTGGCCGGCATCATCACCTGCGCACGCGCGTCGAGCGGGCAGGCAGGGATGGGCATGTCTTACGAGCTGGACGCGATCGCCGCCGCGGTGATCGGCGGCACCAGCCTGTCCGGCGGGATCGGGCGGATCACCGGAACCATGGTCGGCACGCTGATCCTGGGCGTGATGACCAGCGGCTTCACCTTCCTTGGCGTCGACGCCTACATCCAGGACATCGTCAAGGGGCTGATCATCATCGTCGCCGTGATGGCCGACCAGTATAGGCGCACGGGGCGGCGCGGCGCATGACCGGACCGCCCGCTCCAGGCCAGGATCCCGTGCCGCGCGACCTCAAGGCGATGCGCCCCGATCGAGGCACGCCCTCGCCTCGACGGACGCGGGCGGCGCCTGGCAGAATGTGGCTGTGCCCAAGGTGTCGGCGCGCGACGAGGCTCGCGCGGCCCACCAGGAGTACGTCGCGCACCGGGCGTGGCACCGCGTCGGCGGCTGATCGGCGATGAGAGAAGGACCTGGCGGGATGACACTCCGGATCGGCGCCAACCCGTCGGCTGGCCGAACGACGAAATGCCGGAACCCGGCGGCGACACGCCGCCCGATACCTGCCTTGCCGAGGCGCATCCGGTCGGCTTCGAGGGCATGAAGCTCGGCCACAGGTCCCCGTGTGAGCCGGCCGCGCTGCGGGCAGCACTGGCGCCGTTCGGCCCCACCTGCGTGTCCGGCTGGTATTCGGCGGCACTGCTGGCCCGCGACCTCGGCGAGGAGCCCGCCCAACTCCGCCCGCACTTCGACCTGCTGCGCGCGATGGGCTCGGAGGAGCTGGTGTTCGCCGAAACCTCCAACGCTATCCATGGCGGCAGGACGGTGCCGCCAGCGCGCCGACCGGTGCTGGACGCGGCGTCCTCGGCCGCCTCCGGCGCGCGGCTGACGGCGGTCGCCGAGGCGACGGAACGCGAGGGTGTCTGGCTGGTCCGTCACCAACACATGGGCACGATCGTGCAGGACGAGCACGACATCGAAGCGCTGACGCTGCGGCTCGCCGATGCGGCGCTCGAGAGCCTGCATGCCGGCCAGGCGGTGCGCCTTGCTTGAGCGCCTCTCCCCGGAGCGCCTGGGCGCGTCGCGGCCATGACGGGGCGCGAGCTCGGCATCGGGCTGGTCGGCAGCGGATTCATGGGCCGCGCCCATGCGCTCGCGTTCCGCAGCGTCGGCGGCGTGTACGACCTTCCTGCGCGGCCGCGCCTGGAACTGCTCGCGGACCAGGGCGAGGAGGCGGCCCGCCGTGCGGCCGACCGCCTCGGCTTCCGGCGGGCGACCGGCGACTGGATGGCGCTGGTGAACGACCCAGGCGTCGACGTGGTGGCGATTGCCACGCCCAATGCGACGCACCGGGCCATCGCGCTTGCCGCCATCGCTGGCGGCAAGGCCGTCTATTGCGAGAAGCCGCTCGCCACGTCGGTTGCCGACGCGCGCGAGATGGCGGATGCCGCGGACGCTGCCGGCGCCATCACGATGGTCGGCTTCAACTACCTCCACAACCCGATGATCGCGCTCGCGCGCGAGATCGTGCAAGGTGGCGAGATCGGCGAGGTCACCGGGTTCCGCGGCATCCATGCCGAGGGCTTCATGGCCGATCCCATGGCGCCGTTCAGCTGGCGCTGCGAGCCAGAGGGCGGCGGAGCGCTCGCCGACGTCGGCAGCCACATCATCTCGCTCACCCGCCATCTCGTGGGCGGGATCGATGCCGTCTGCGGGCGTCTCGACACGGCATATCGCCGCCGCCCGGTCGCAGCCGGCAGCACGGAGATGCGGGAGGTGGCGGTGGACGACCAAGCCAACGCCCTGCTTCGCCTTGCGAGCGGCGCGACCGGCAGCTTGAGTGCGAGCTGGATCGCGAGCGGCCGTACCATGCAGCTTGCCTTCGAGCTGACCGGGAGCCACGGTTCGATCAGCTTCACGCAGGAGCGGTTCAACGAACTGCGCCTGTTCAAGGCCGGTCGCGCCGGCGGTCGCGGCGGCTTCACGCATATCGTCGCCGGGCCCGAACATGGCGATTACGCGGCGTTCTGTCCGGCACCCGGTCACCAAATCGGCTTCGGCGACCTCAAGACGATCGAGGTCAGCCGCCTTCTCCGTTCGGTGGCCGACGGTGCGGCAGCACATCCCGATTTTCGGGAGGCCTGTGAGGTCGAGCGGGTCGCGGACGCCATCCGCAGGTCCGCGCGCGAGGAGCGCTGGGTGACCGTCCGGGGCTGAGCCCACACGAGGCTGCGGGACACGGGGAGGACCATCCTGCAGTTCGGCACGAGCCGCTTTCTGCAGGCGCATGTCGACCTGTTTGTCAGGGAGGCGCTGTCGCTCGTATTGGGCCAGGGGGCCGATCACGCTCGTCCAGACGACCGGCTCGCCCGAGCGGGCAGCGCGGTCCCCGGCATCGCGTTCTTGCTGATGTAGGCGGCCACTATCTTCGTGGTCAGCGCCAGCATGGAAACGGGTTTGGCTTCGTCCATGAAAGCTTCAAGGTCCTCGTCGGCCATGCTCGGTCCAGTTGTTTTCGATCGAGGCGCCTTGATATGGGAGTTGGCGAAACCGAGATAGTCCCGCATACAGGTTCGTGCCGAAAATGGCGTTTGTCGCAGAAGCCCGTGTATTTGTAGGCCGAGCATGCGTAGCGATGGTGACCAAGGGTTACCGGCAACTCGCATCAAGGCATGATTCCTTTACCTCAAGGCCACATACCTTTGATCACCCCGATCCTCCGCAAGCCGCATACCGACACAGACGCCACCGAGGACAATGCCGAAGCGCGTATGCGCCAAGCACTCGGGCAGCTTGGCACCGCCAGGCCGGACAGGCCTGAGGCTTCCCGCCGCATTATTCATAAAGCGACGCCCGGAGCAGGCCGGCACCGCTTCAGGCAGGACGGCGAGGTCCCGGTGGTCCGGCTCACCCTAGCGGACGGCGGCCGCGGGGGAGCACGCCAAGCCCACACACCTGCCGGGACTGCCGGGGCTGGGCACGAGCAGGCGGGCAAGGGGCAGGACCAGGGCAGCGGCGAGAGTGCCCGGCAGGTGCAGGAGCTGATGGACCAGCTGCGGGCGACCCAGACACGGTTGGGCCATGCCGAACTGGCGTCGAGCGAGGCGATCAGGACGGCACAGAGCCGGCAGGAGGAAGCGGCCAGCCTCCGTCACACCCTGGACGCAGCCGAGGCGACCCTGGCGCAGGTGCGCGCGGAACTCGCGGCCAGCGAGCGAGCGCGTGAGGAACTTGCGCAGCGCCGACATGCGACGCGGCATCTCGGCCCGGAGGCCGATGAACAGGAATACACTGCTACGCGCCGCAAAACTGGCCGGCCTCTCGGCCCGACCAACCGCACCCGGGACCAGGGGCCGGCCTGTGAACCGGAGCCGGTGAAGTGGTGGATGGGAGACTAACGCCACGCGCGTCTATGTGAGAATCGGACGTTTACTTTGTATCTGCATGGAACATGGGCTCTGACGCACTCTTGCTGACGTGCCCACCTCCAGTGATATAAATGACTGCTTTGCGCTCATCCCGGACGTTCAAGTGCTGCTAGCCGATGCTCAAAAGCGGACATGCGCTTCCGGTCCTGAAGCCAGTAGTCCGTCGGACACTGGGATAGGCCGGCCGGACTCATTGCATACCGCGCCGTCGGTGGATTTCAGGTGTTCGGATCCGGTGGCCAAGAGGCAAGAAACATGTGGACGACCGAGCGCAATTCCGCAGCCGACACGCCATCCGCGGCGTGAATGGCAAGGCCGTGCAGCAATGTTGCCACCAGCATTGCGACGCGCTGGGGGTCGTCGCCCATCGGCAGGCCACGCGGAAGTCCGAGTTCTGCCAGTCTTCTGCCCAGGCGATGCCTGATTACGGCGCGGTTGCCGACGAGCATCACCTGTAGGCTAGCGCTGTTGCCGACCCGTCCGGCGCCGCTATTTACATCCAAGCAACCCCGCGGCGTCGCGTCGCCAGTCAGCACGTCGATTGTAGCGAGCAGAAGCCGTTCAACGACCCGACGCGGCGTCGGCTCAGCGAGAGCCGCGTCACGAACACCGAGTGGCCCATTGCGATATCGTTCCGCCACGCGGCGATACAGGCCTTCCTTGCTGCCGAACGCTTGGTAGAGGCTCGAGTTGGTGAGCCCCGTTGCTGTCAGTAGCTCGGTCGTCGAGGTTCCCTCATAGCCACGGGCCCAGAACAGGAGCATCGCCTTGCCCAGAACCGTATCCTCGTCGAATTGCCGTGGTCTCGCCAAGCCTCTGCTCCGGGCCGCTAGCGCAAAGGAATCTGTTTCCGCTCCCAGAAGGCGAGGATGTCCTCGACCAGGGCTTCCGGACATTCTTCGGGCAGGTGATGCCCGACCCCTTCATATACAATGCTCGTCACGTCCTGGGAGAACTGAGACATGGTGTGGAGCAGGCCATCACTGTCGCCGTCTGCGCCGCCCACAGCCAGAATTGGCATGGCAAGTTGCTGTTCACAGCGCGCGGCGCTCCGCTGCATGCCATCCGCGCTGAACGCTTCCCTGTAGTAGTTCAGGCCGGCACGGACCGCGCCCGGGAACGAGAACACGCGCAGGTATTCCTCGAAAGCGTCGGCATCAATCGTCCAGGTCCGCGTCATCTTGGAAGGCCCGAAAAACCACTGGAGGAATTCCCGCTCCCGTCCCTGGATCAGCACTTCGGGCAAGCCGTCAATCCGGTTGAAGCCGAAGTGCCAGGAACGCGCGTTGCGCAGACGGTCCGGGTAGCCGACGGGCGGCGGCGGGGATACGCCGGGAACATGAGCGTCCGTAACGACGAGCCGCCTGACGTCCTGCGGATACTCGACGGCGTGGGCGTGCGCGATCCAGGTGCCGACGTCGTGGCTGACGATGTCGACGCCGCGTCCCTCTGACAGGCCGAGTTGCTCGATGAGGACGTGGATGTCGTGGGCCGTGGTGCCGAGGTCGTAGCCGGTCTCGGGTTTGTCGCTGTCGCCGAACCCTCGCGGATCCACCGCGATGACGCGCCGGCCGGCGGCGGCGAGCAGCGGGATGACGAACCGCCACGCGTACCAACTCTGCGGCCAGCCCGGGATCAGCAGGACGGGTTCACCATTCCCGGCAGAGATGTAGTGCAAGCGGATGCCATCGCCGACGGCAGCCAGACCATGCAACAGACCCGGGATCTCGAAACGCGGCCGGCTTGCCTTTGGTGCCGGATAGGGCGCGCTCCGTGCGCCGACAAAAGTGGTCTGCGGCGTAGTTTTAGGCCTCGGCGGCTGGGATGACATTATTGATCCTCCGGAGTTCAGGTCATGGCTGGAAGGAGTGTTTGTCATTTGCAGGACGTTCTGGAGAGATCAGGCCATAATTGCCGCGGACATGCAAGCTGATGAATCATGAAGGATCGATACGGTTCGGGTTATCGATATGCACCTGTGCGGCGGACAACCGCATCGCGTACAGGAATTCCACCGACGATCGGCCGAACAGGCGAGTTGCGACTTATGCACTCAGCTTGCTACGTAACTACTCACCCCTGCATGGTCAGCCTGCCTGCATGATGGGTTGTCAATCGGCGTTCAATATTGGGTTCTCCCGCACTTTGCGTGCTGTCTGGTCGACGTTGGGGCGAGGCGTGCGCACATCAGGCGACACCCGCAACCTTCGAGCCG
>JAABUH010001253.1_pt1 | contig 29771 bp, 29 predicted proteins | sample 5559121 | NCBI WGS metagenome assembly JAABUH01 (sample SAMN10711871, study PRJNA513364) | rock metagenome | isolation source: Antarctica rocks | place: Antarctica: Victoria Land, Battleship Promontory nord | collected 2015-12-28
TTGACAGCTAAGGTGCTGACGTTCATCGCCTACTACAACCGGGCGATGGCCAAGCCTTTTAAGTGGACCTATCAGGGCAAGGCGCTCTGCGCCTAACTCCGGGGCTATTCATGCCACGCTGTACTAGGTCCTCGACCGGGTAGGCGGTCGCCTTCGCGGCGTGCAGCTCGGCCCAGAGCTGGCCGATGTCCTCCGGGTGCCGCCGCGACTTGTGGCGGGCGGTGTCCAGCGCGGCTGAGAAGTAACTGGCGAAGAACGACGCCGACACCTTCGCCGGGTCGGTCGGGAAGCGGTGCGTCCCCGCGCAGACTCGCCCTGAGTCGAACACGTTGAATGCCGGGGCATGGAAGAGGGTGTCCGCTGTCGAGGCGGGCCGCGCCGGGGTGGCGAAGACGTAGGGGGCCTGGCCGTCCGGCAGGGTGAGGAAGACCAGCCCGGGGAAGGGGAGGCGCAGGCGACGGGGCGGCGCGTCGTAGCGCTCGCGCAGGCGCACGGTGTGCACCTGGGGCGGCACCCAGAGGGCGAGGCGGGTGCCGGTGCCGGTCTTTGCCAGCCAGAGGGTGTCTGACGGGAGGATGCCGGTCGTCAGGTCGAGCTCGCTCGCCAGTGCATGCGCCACGTCGAGCGCCGAGACGAGGGCGACTTTGACCCGACCCCCGGCGTAGTCGTAGCGGATCGTCGACTCGCGGTGGAAGTCGAGGCGCAGCTGGAGCGGGTCCGGCTCGACCTCGGCGTCGCGCGGCAGGACGCGCAGGAAGGGATCGTCTGGTGGTGAGGCTATCCGCTGCCTGCGGTGCGACCGAGTCTGTACCGTGTCCGCCGTCGGGCTATCGGCCTCGATCGCGGGTAACGGATGCAAGGCTATCTCCATCTATCAGCCTCCTCGATTCCTGTGGTCAACCCATACTTTCGCGCGGTGGGGATGTTCGCGATGTGGGGCAATGTCGGTGATCGCCGCGTGCGCCACGGTTTTCGTCGCAGCCATCGTGCTAAGCCATTCCTGCTCGGGTAGAATGCGGCTCGGCAGGGTGCCGATCTTGCGGGCGGCGGGGGAGGATCGATGCGACTCGTGTTCCTGTACGGGCCGCCGGGCGTGGGCAAGCTCACGGTCGCTGGCGCATTGTCGGCGTTGACCGGCTACAAGCTTTTCCACAACCACCTGACCGTCAATCTCGTGACGGCGATTTTCCCCCCGAGCACCGAGGCGTGGAATCGACTCGCCCGTCGCATCCGGTTGGATGTATTCGGCGAGGCCGTCCGGGAGAACGTCGATCTCATCCTCACGCGGGCACCTCGCGACGCCGACGCCGAGGAAGTCGCGCGGGTGCGGACGATGATCGAGCCGATCCTGGTTGGCGGCGGGGAGGTTGTCTTCGTGCGGCTCGTGTGTGAACGCGAGGAGTTGCTCAATCGGGTGCAGGGCGATGAGCGGAGGAAGCACAGTAAGCTCACCGATCCCGCGACCCTGGTTGGCATGTACGATCTCGGTGCCACACTCCCATTCGCGCCGCAGCTGCGGCTCGACGTGACCCATCTGCCGCCCGCGAAGGCTGCCGCCGCGATCGCGGAATACTTCGCCCTGCCGCAACGCTCACCGGACGAGATGGCCGGGGATGACAAGGGCGGATGAGCGCTCGTCAGACTCGTGGACAGGGTCGTCGGCGAGGAGGGCGTTGAGCAGCGCCGTGAAGCGGGCGACCGGTTCCTCTTCGAGCCACGCGGCCAGTTCGCCGACCCGTTCGAGCAGCGCCTGCGCGCGCGGCCATTCTGCGGCCAGCGTGGCGACGTTGTCGCGGGTCCAGGGCACGGGGTAGTCGTCGTCCTCGCTCAGGTCGAGGCAGGCGAGGTCGGTCCCGGACGCGAACCAGCGGGCGAAGTCGGCCGCCGCCGCGAAGCGTCCGCCCGCGAGCCGCCGGTGCAGTTCGGCGGGTTCCAGGCCGCGCCGGGGGAGCCGGGCGAGGCCGGCGGCGGGGATGCCGATGCCCGAGGCGAGCGCGTCGAGCAGGGCGACGCGCCACCCGTCGTCCCTGTCGTCGTCCGGCGACCAGCCTGCGGGCGAGGCGTCGCCGTCGGGGTCGGCGCAGAGGGCCATCAGCAGCAGGAAGCCGGGCCGTGCGTCGAGTTCGTGCCGCTCCTCCTCGGTCCAGCCGAAGCGCACGAAGGGGATACCGCGCGTCACCCGGTCGTACTCCGCGCCATCCCTGTAGGCGTCGTCGAAGTCGGGCTGGTAGACCGCGAAGCGGTCGCGCGCCACGTGGCAGAGGAACGCATCGACCCGCGACGCGGCGCGATTCAGCGGCGGCAGATCGGCCGCCATCAGCGCGTCCACGTCGGCGGGGAAGACGAGGTCGACGATCGCGCGGAACTCGCCCGCGCCCGCCCCGCCCCGGAACGACCGGGCGAGCGCGGACGGGCGCGGCGGCGAGCGCCGCAGGGCGTGGCCGAGCGCTCGCAGGCTCGGCGGCGCGAGCATCGCCGGGGCCGCGTCAGGCATCGTGGTTCCGCCCGGCTGTTCGCGGGTGCAACGCGGCGTCGACCAGTGCCGCGAAGCGGGTGGCCGGGGCGGCCTCCAGTCGCGCGCAGAGCGCGTCGATCCGCGTGTGGAACCCCTCGGCCCGGTGCCACTGCACCGTCAGATCGGCGAGGTAGTCGGCGTCCCATTCGCCGTCGTCGACCATGGAGACCTCGTCGCTGTAGTCGAGGAAGCAACTGCCCGTCTCCCCCATCAGCCAGTCGGCGAACTCGGCGGCGGCCCAGGGGGTGTCGCGACCCAGGCCGTCGGGCGGCAGACGGGCGAGGTCGGCGCGGCGCACCCCGCCCCCGGCCGCGAGGGCCTCGTGGCGCGCGACACCGCCCGGCCCGGCTTCCCCGAGGCAGAGAACCAGGAGCATCCACTCGCCCCGGCGCGACTCCTCCAGCTCGTGGGCGCGCTCGTAGGTCCAGCCGTCGCGGACGAAGGGCACGCCCCGCAGCACCTCGGCGTACTCCTCCATCTCATACACCGGGAAGAGGCGTTCTTCCACCAGGCGACCGAAAGCCCAGCAGCGCGCGGTCTCCCGATCGGCCCAACCGTGGGCACCCGTCGGGCGCGCGCCCAGGATGGCGGCGGCATCGCCGGGATCGAGGAAGAGGCGGGCGACGAGGCGGCGGAAGTCGGCCTCGCCCCGACAGTCCTTGAGGAAGGCGGCGACGCCGGGCGGGGCCGGCGGTCGCCGTCGCAGCGCCCGTGCGAGGGCGCTCGCCAGGGGCGGGAGGGTCATCGAGGGCGGAGACGGCGGAGCGCCTCCGCCGCCGCGTGGGTGGCGCGGGCGACGACCTCACACTCGGCGAGCGCCAACTCGACCTCGGGTTGGCGCTCCGCTGCGGCGAGGTGATCGATGTCGCCGTTCGGCAGGGTCAGCGCGGCGGCGAGATCCCAGACGCGCAGGCGCTTCTCCGGGGTCGCGCGGATCAGCCGCCGGATGCGGCTCGCGGGCGGGCCGCCTGCCCGTCGCGGTCGCGCCCCCTTCGTGCCGATCCGCCGGGTGTAGACGTAGTGGGTGTCGTCGCCGCGCCGCTCCTCCCGCGCCTCCGCGTTCGCCAGCCAGTCATAGAAGTTCGCCGCCAGGTAGGCGCGGACCTCGTCCGGCGTCAGTCGGGGGTCGGGATCGGGGAGCTGCTTACCATCGACGATGAAGAAACGCGCCATCGTTGCACCTCCGCGTGCGTCTGTTGTTCTCCCTGCCGAGCGCTCGCCCGACAGCTAACCAAAGAGGGAGAGTTGCTTGCGGTCGACCGCCTTTTTGGCACCGGTCGACGGCTTCCCGAGCGGGAGCGGCGGGCCGCCGAGAGCCGGGATGATCGACTCGTCGCGCCCGGCGGGATCGTCGCCCGCCGCCGGTATCCCCGCGACGCGCGGCTCCGGGGCGGTCGCGGACGCGGATGATTCCGGTCGCGGTGTACGGTCGGGCGGTGCGGTGGTCGCCGAGGGGACGACCGCTGGCAGGATCGCCGTCGGTGCCGCCGGGGGCCGCTGCCCCGCCGGGGCGGCCTTGCCCTTGCCACCGATCGCGGGCTTCGGCACGGCCTTGCCTGGCTGCGGGGCCACGCGCGGGTAGAGAGGAGCGGATCGCCACTGCTCCTCGGCGGCGGCGACCACCCCGGCCGCCGCAGCGAGGGCGCCGTGCAGATCGAGCCCCGCGAAACTCCGCCAGTACGGATCGCAGGCGGCGTCCTTGCCGCGATCGGCGGAGATGGTGACATCGTAGCTGCCTGCCGCCCCCGCCTCGCGCGGACACGGGCGGAAGGCGAGGACGACACGGAGCGGCGGGGACGGCGCCGGGATCAGGGGCGTGGGTGCCGCAGCGCCATCCCCCGGTCCCGTCGTGTCTGGTTCACCGTCATGGTGGATGAGCGTCGTCGCTGCCGTCAGCCGGACCCCGACATCCGGATTGGGCGGGTTAGCCGCGTCATCAGTGGGGTAGGCATCGCCTTGCATCGCATCCTCCTTCGTTGGTCAGGCGGCGACGTGCTCCGCGCTCGATCCCGTCGCCTCGACGCGCGTGGCGACCGCCCGCCGGTGGAGCGCGGCGTCCAGCAGCAGCGGCATCGCCAGCCAGAGGTCGGCCTCATCGCGGCCCTGCTCGCGGATCGTCAGCGCCGCCCCCGGCCCGTCCCACGAGAGGATCAGGCGAGCCGCCTTCGGCACGGCGTCCAGCAGCCCCGCCACGAGCGGGGCGTCGAGCATGATCGCGGCGTCCGCGCCCTCGATCGCCGCGTCCGGCAGGATCGTCTCGGCGGCGCCACCCTCGCCCTCCGCCGTCAGCAGGCGCAGCCGTCCCCCGGCGGCGTCGAGCAGGACGGGACGCTGGTCGCGATCGCCGAAGAGTGCCCCGAGTCGCAGCGCGCCGCGCAGGGCGTCGGCCACCACCACGGCCCGCGTGCCCCATCCCGGCGGGACGAGCGCGGCCACCGCCGGGTACGCCCCCTCCGTGAGCCGGGCGTGCAGCGCGGTATCGCCGTGGGCCAGCCAGAGGCCGCGATCGTCGGCGGTGCGGACGAGCCGCGCCAGGCTGCCCCCCGCCTTCGCGCCGTCGAGGAGGCGACCGAATTCGACCGCCCCACGCCCCGGCACCAGCAACTCCGCCGGGACATCGACGCCGGGGCTGTCCGGCACGCGCGCCTGCGCCAGGCGGCTCCCGTCGCAGGCGGCCAACGTCAGCCCGTCGCCGTCGAGGGCGAAGCGAACGGCGGCCAGCGCGGGATTGACGGCGTGCTCGCGGGCGACCGCCGGGAGGACGCGGTCGAGCGCCTGGGCCAGCGCCGCCGCGTCGAGGTCGAGCCCGCCGTCCGCCGCGCCGGGCAGGATCGGGAAGTCGTCCGCCGCGCCGGTCGCGAACTGCGCGGACGACCGCTCGCAGGTCGCCCGCGCCCGTCGCTTCGCCCCGTCGAGGGTCAGCCGGACGGCACGCGGGGGCAGCCCGGCGACGTAGTCGGCGAGGAGTCGCGCGCCGATCGCCACCCGACCGGGGACGGCGACGTCGGCGGCGAGAGTGGTGAGCGCGGCCAGATCGTGATCGCAGGCGGTCACCGTGAGCCGCCCCGGTTCGGCGACCAGCAAGGCGTGCTGCAAGATCGGCAAGGTCGTTTTCGTCGGCGCGACGCGCGCGGCCTGCCGCAGGGCGCGCGCGAGCGAGGGCTGGTCGATCGTCAGGTCCATCGATCGTTCCTTTCCGTATGAGATGCCCGAGGCGGGCGTGCCGCAGCAAGGCCGGTCACGCCGCGTCGGTCTCCCGCCCCCCGACGCCCGCCCCGGGATTCGCGGGCGGCACGCCGGGGATTCCGACCAGCCGCGCCCGCTCGTCGGCCCGCGCCAGTTCGACCATCGGCCAGTGCGCGCGCCAGAGGGCACCGTACTTGCCAGGGGCCTCGGAGAGCGGACCGAACCGGCGCTCGGCCTCGGCCCGCGCCTCGGGTGGCAGGCGTGCGTGGAGGCTGGCGACGCGATGCGCTATCAGCCAGGCGTCGCGGAAGAGTGCGGCGACCTCCGCGCGCAGGGCCGGCCAGTAGGCGACGGCCGACGTGCGCCAGGTGGCGCGGTCGGGGTCGTCCTCGGCCGCCGCGAGCGCGTCCAGTCCCGCGTGGAGGCGGCGGACGCGGCCCGCGACGCGGCGCTCGCAGAGATCGGACAACGCGGCGACGCGCCGACCCACCTCCTCCACGGCGTCGGGCCGGGCGGCCCAGGCCGCGTCGTCGCGCTCGACGAGCGCGCGGCCGGTGTCGATGTCGCCACGCTCTGCGGCGGTGCGGATCAGCCGCTCGATCCCGGCGGCAGGCGACCGCCCCGTGTTCATCTTCATGCGCCTACCTCGCTTTCCCGCCCGTGTCGGGCGGCGACGGCGGGAACCGGGCTCGCCTCGGCGGCCAGCGCGGCCGCGACGTGGGCCTGGTAGCGGTCGTGACGGCGGCTCGCGCCCCGAGCCGCCGGGTGGCGCAGTACGCGGTGCGCGAGTCCGTCCCGCGTGAGGGCCATCTCGACGCGGCGCCCCAGCGCGACGAGCGGCACGCCGAGCGACGCCGCCGCGTGCAGCTGCGCCCGGATCGCCACGGCGACGACGAACGGGGCCGCCCCACCCCCCGGCACCGGATCGGCGAAGCGGTCGGTGTAGACCTGGGCGGCCGGGTCGAGCCCGGCGACGCGCAGCGCGGCGTGGAGGGTGCGCGCGGCGAGTCGCCCATCTGCCCAGCGCACGTCGAGCCGGATCGCGGCGACCGAGCGCCGCCCACCCACGAAGAGGAAGGGGAAGCGCCCGGTTCGGAGACGGGCGCGCACGCAGTCGCGCAGCGGGCGCTCCCGCCCGGCGGCACGAGCCGCGACGAGCCGCGCCCGGAAGGCCGCGTGCGGGTCGCCGAGCGCGGCGGGGTCGCCATCGAGGGCGGCCCGGCACAGCAGATCGAGGAGCGCCCCGAGCTTGCCGAGGGCGACGAGCGCGGAGTCGCCGGGGTGCCAGCGATACCAACACGCCTCGGCGCGCGCGTCGAGCGTGGCGTCGGGGTCGAGGATGCCCGTCCCCAGCAACTCGTCGAGGGTCCGGCCGAACTCGGCGTGCAGCTGCACGAACGAGGGTGCTGTGGCCCGAGCTGACGTATCTCCGAGGCTGCGCGGTGTACCCTCGTGATCGTCGCTCCCTCGGGCGCAACGGCGGGGGCCGGCAAGATCGCCGTCCCCCGCCGTCCGATGCTCGCGCTTACGGGTGCCCATGCCGGGGCCGACCATCGTCCCGAGCGTGCGCGGGGAGCAGGCGCAGGTCCGGCACCGCCGGTCGCGCCTCGAGCACATCCGACATGGGAGTCTCCCCGTCCGGCACGTCGTCGTCATCCGCCTCCACATCGGTACCCCGGAGTACCACGGCACCGGCCTTGGCGACCAGCCCTTCGAGCTGACCGACGATCCGCTCCTGGCGCATCCCGAGCAACTCGGCGTAGGCGTCCGCCTTGACGCGCAGCGCCTTGCACGCCGCCAGTCGCCCGACGATCGTGCGCGGTCGGACGGTACCCTCCGGCGCGTCGAGAAAGCGTTGCAGATCGGCGTCCATCGCCCCGAGTTCGGCCATGAAGTCGACGTGGGCCGCCTGGGCCAGTTGCCGCCGCGCGGCCGGGGCATCCACCTGGGGGAGAGTGAGCAGGAAGGGCTCGTGTCCGGGCTGGGTCGGCAGATCGGCGACGAGGTGTCGGAGTCGGGCGAGCTCGTCGCGCCGACGATCGGGGACGAAATAGTAGCCCCCGCCGTGGCGCAGGGAGACTGCGCCCAGCCCGGCGACGATCGCGCGCACGGCGCGTGACACGTCCGCCGCGACCAGGATGGCGCGGTAGCGCCGCCAGTAGGGCTGGATCTCGGCCTCGAGTTGCGCGCTCTCCAGGACGGCGTCGGCCTCGCCGGTGGCGTCGGCGGTGCAAACGAGCCGGCCGGTCGCCTTCTCCAGCAGGAAGCGCAGGCTCGTCCCGTAGGAGAGGCCGAGAGCGGCGAGGTCGATGTCCTCGGCGACGAGGGCGAAGACGAGCCAGTCGCCGCCGCGCCGGTTGATCACGCGGATCAGGGCGCGTTGCGCCGTGCCGCCTCCCGCATCGTCGAGTTCGTCCGTGTCCCAGCCGAGGGCCGGCCCCGCGCCCGCGCGAGCACGATCGCCGATCCAGGCGATCAGCGCCCGTCGCAGCGCTGCGCGCGGCGTCGGCGGCTTCGGCGCGGCATGGGCGAAGTCGGCCGCGAGGAGTCGCCGCGCGAACTCGTCGTGCCGAATCTCGATCCCCGAGAAGCGCCACGAGACGGTGTGACCGAGGAGCGGCAGCGCCGCCGTCCGCTCCGGGTCGAGCAGGGAGAGTTGTGCCGCTGCGCGCAGCTGCATGGTGGCCTCCTTCATTGTCGTTGGGGTCAGCGGGTCGCGCCGCGCCTGATCCCGCACGCCGTGCCGGTCAGACGGCGAAGATGGTCGCGAGGACATCACGGTCGGCCCCGAGGTCGGCGAGCGTCAGCAGCGCGTCGGTGATCGACGCCAGCGCGCCCTCACCCTCGTTCGTGCCGATCAGGACGGCGTAGGCCCGCATCCCGCGCGCGGTGCGGGCGCGGTTCCAGCGGGCGACCATACCGGGGTCGATCGTGGTCAGGCCGTCGGAGATGGCGATCACGTCGGCGCGATCGAACGTCGCCTCCTCAACCAGGGCGAGCGCCCGCGCCATCCACGGCTCGAACGCAGTGCCGCCGCCGAGGAAGGTATCCAGGCAGGCGATCACGTCGGGGTAGGCCCCCTCGCCGCGCGGGAAGCGATGCACCGGCGTCTCGGCACCCCCGGCGAAGTGGATCACCGCGAGGTCGCGACGCTGGAGGCGGGCGATCGCCAGGAGGGCGAGCGCGACGGCCTTGCTCCAGACCTCTTTCGTCGGCCCGTCGCCGAGCGGCTCGACCATCGAGCCGCTCTCGTCGAGCGCGACGATGATCGGCCCGCGCCCTTGGCGCTCCGAGCCGATCAACTCGTACTGCTGCAGCGCCTTCTCGGCGAAGCGCAGGAGGAACAAATCCTCGAGGTCCGGGTCGCCCAGCAGGCTCAGTTCGCCAGAGAGGACGCGCGCCAGGTCGTCGCCCGCGCCGATCGCCGTCACCTCGTCCGGTGGGTGCGCGACCTTGCTGCGCTGGACATCGAGTGCGATGCGGGTGAAGCGCCCGCAGAGGAGCGCGAGCTGCTTCAGGCGCTCACTCTGCCCCACCCGGCGCGCGAGGTCGATCTTCTCCCGTGTCGTGAGCGCGCCCCCGACGCCGGGACCGATGCCGCCCCCGACACCGCCCTGCTGGCCGCCGAAGGTCGACACCGCCGCGTGGTACTCGTCGATTTGTCGCTCGGCCTCGACGAGCCCCGCGCGAGCGGCGCGGCGGACGCTATCCGCACGCTCGTCGGCATCCGCCGCCAGCCCCATCGCGATCCCGTCGGCCTCCGCGCGCCACGTCTCGGCGCGGCGACTGGCCTCGAGCGCCCGATCGTGGAGTTCGGTCGAGCGGGCACCGGGCGTCTCGGTGGCGAGGTTGGCGAGCGCCTCGGCGCGGGCGAAGAGCTCGGCCGCCCCGCGCTCCAGCTCGGCCAGGTGGTTGATCGCGCCGACCGTCGCCGCGTCGAGGGCGGCGAGCACCCTCCCGGCGACGCCGACGGTCGCCAGCGCCGCCGCCAGCGGGTCGCCGAGCGTGCCGGCCGCGCGCGTCGCCGCCCACTCGATCGTGCCCATGACCTGCTCGATGATCGCCCGGTTGTGCGCGTGCGCGGGCGTCAGGGGGGCGGGCGGGGCCACGCGGGGTGCCCGCTGGTGGAAGGACCAGAAGAGATCGCGCAGCAGCGCCGGTGCCGTGACGAGCCGATCGGCGTGCCGATGGGCGGCGTCGGCGAGGCGACCATACGTGGCGGCCGTCTCATCCCAAAGTTGCGCGTCGTAGCCGTCGTGGGCCAGCACCTGCGAGCCGTCGGCGATCGGGTCGGGGCGCACCGGGGCGAGCGTGTCGCCCGGCCCCTCTGCGAGCTGCTCGCCCACGGGCGGCGCGTCGGTGTCACGCTCGTCGGGGGGCACGCTACACCCCCATCACGAGCGCGGCGAGCCCCTCGCGCATCGCGGCGATCCGCCCCTGCTCCCGCTCGACCCGTCCGGTCGCGCGCCCCTGCGCCGCCGCTTGCTCGCGGAGGCGCTTCAACTCGCCGGCGATCCGCTTCAGCTTGCCGACCGCCTCGATCGCCGCGCCCAGCTTCGCCTCATCATCCAGGCCGCCGTCGCGCTGCTTCTCTAGCGCGGCGGCGTGGACGCTATGGGCCTGGTCGCCGAGCTCGACCGCGCGGGCGTTGAGCGGGTTGGCGAGCCGCGCGGCCAGGCGACCGATCTCCTGGCGCTGCTCGGGGGTCTGCCATAGCGCGTCCTTGAGCACGAGCAGATCGTCCTCGTCCACCGCCGCGCGCCCCTCCAGGAGTGCCTGGGCGCGCAGCAGGTCGAGGCATTGCCGCCAGCGACGGTCGGAGGGGACAATCCCCTTCGCCGCGAGATCCTTGCGGAACTGCAGGAGCGCGTCGAGGATCGATTCGGGGACCGGCAGCGCCGCCGCCGCCGCCTGGAGGGCGGCGAGGTCGGCCTGCGCCAGCGTCGTCGCCGGGGTCCGCGCGGCGGCGAGCCGCAGCAGCCGCCCGAAGTCGCCATCGCCGACGTAGTCGACGACCGTGCGGAGGAGGAAGCGATCCCAGAGCGCGGCGGTGTCCTCCCCCTGCGGTAGCTCATTCGACGCGCCGACGAGGGCGAGCAGCGGTATCGCGACGCGGGCCGGTCCGTTGTCGAACGCCCGCTCGTTCATGACCGTCAGGAGCGCGTTGAGGATCGCGCTGCTCGCCTTGAAGATCTCGTCGAGGAAGACGAGCTCGGCCTCGGGGAGCTTGCCCGTGGTCAGGCGGCGGTAGACATCCTGCTTCAACCCTTGCACGCTGACCGGCCCGAAGAGTTCCTCCATCGTGGTGAACTTCGTCATCAGCCAGACGAAGCGGCGCAGCCCACCCCCGGATGGCGCGGCGATCCGCTCCGAGAGCAGCTCGATCAACAGGCTCTTCGCGGTGCCGGGCGGACCCAACAGGACGAGGTGCTGGCGGGCGAGGACCGCCAGGAGCGCGGCGCGCACCGCGTCGTCGCGACCGAGGAGGAGGGCCGACATCTCCGCCTCGATCGCTCGCAATCGCCTGAGGGCGGACGGGACACCCGGCGTCGCCACCGCGCCGCCTTCGGGGGGGACAGGTATCGAGTCGGGAGAATCTGCGGTGGTGCAGGTGGGAGGAACGGTGGTCACAGGCACGATTGCGGACTCCTTCCTGCGCCGCCGCGCCCCGGAGGGATCGCCACGGGGCGCGGCGGCACCAATTGATCGGGCGTGGGAACCACCCGCGCTGTCACGCCGCTTCGCGATCGAGGGTTGCCGGGCGCGGTTGTGTCGCGAACAGCCCCACACGGCGGAGGCTGACATGCCCCTCCGCCGCGACGACGATGTGATCGACCAGTTCGATGCCGAGGAGTTCGCCCGCCCTGGCGGCCTCGGCCGTTATCAGGTGGTCCTCGAATGAGGGAGACGGGTCGCCGGAGGGGTGGTTATGGAGGAGGATGACCCCGGCGGCGTTGGCGCGCACCGCCTCACGGAAGCAGTCGCGCAGGCAGACCTCGATCGTGCTGAGGCCACCCTGGTGGATGAGGCAGACGCCAAGCACGCGTTTCCTGGTGTCGAGCAGGATCGCCCGGAGTTGTTCTTGCGCCAGATCGACCATCTCCGGCCCGAGGAAGGCGACCGCCTCCTCGGGATTGGTCAATGAGCAGCCGCCGGTTGCGGTGACCCGACCGACCTCTTCGCGCCCCACCAGATGGCGCAGCAGGCGCAGGTTCTCGCGGCAGAGGCGCAGCGCCCGCGCGCGCTCGGCCGGGGCGAGGCCCATCGTGTGCCGCCTACGCCGCGCGGTCATCGGAGGGCTCCGCCGCCGCGAGTTCCCAGCGGACCGGCGCGCGGTGCCGGTCGGCGAGGCGCTGGTCGAGGCGGGCGCGGAAACGCCAGGCGTCCGTGCCGCTCCGGGTCTCGTAGAGCGCACTCGCCCGGCGGGCCAGCGCATCGAAGTCACAACGGCAGTAAAACTGGCCGACGTGGGCGGCGAAGTGGCGGGCGATGTGCGTCGGCGGGTGCGCCCGCACCGCCAGCGCCAGTTGCTCGGCGACCGTCAACGATTCGTCGAAACGTGGCATGGTGCCCTCCCGTGGTGGGCGGATCGGCGCGGGGCGATGTGCCGCCCCGCGCCTCCGCGACCCTATGCCGCCGACAGCGGCGCATCGGCACGCCGCTCGCCGGTCCCGGCCGGCCGATCGCCGGGTACGTGCGGTCTCCCTTTCCCGGTGTGGATGGTGAGGTACCGGAGGTACGGCATCCGTCGTTCGGCGATGAAAGCCAGCCGAATGGGGCGACCGGGCGGGGCAACGAGCAGGAGGAGGCGGCCGCGCCGCACGCGCAACCGGAGGAACCGAGGCCGCGAGCTAGAACGGCACATCGCCGCCGCCGGTCCCGCCATCATGAACGCCCGCCTCGCGGGGAGCGGCGGGTTGATCGCTCGGCCGACTGTCGAGCGGGACGAGTTCGCCCGCCACGATCTCAACGGCGACCCGCCGGACGCCGGCCTTATCCTCGTATTCGCGGTAGGCCAGGCGACCGGCGACGAAGACGAGGCGCCCCTTGGCGAGATACTGCGCGGCGAATTCGGCGCGGCGATCCCAGCAGACGACCGTGTGCCAGTCGGTCTGCGGCGGCCCACCGCCGCGCACCGGGCGATCGGTGGCGAGGCGGAAGTTGGCGACGGGGGTGCCATCGCCGGTGTAGCGCAGCTCGGGCTCGCCCCCGAGGCGACCGATCAATTCGACGCGGTTGTGCGATTGCGCCATGATCATCCCTTTCCGTCTGTCGTGTCGGCGTTCAGCAGGCGAGCGCGGAAAGCGTCCCACAGGCGCTCCCTGCGGGGGTGTCGAGCAGGGCGACGACGGGGGGCGGCGGGATCTCGCCCGCCAGACGGCAGAGGTCGGCCCAGAGCAGGCCCAACGTGAAGCGCTGGTAGAGGGGCGTGGGCACGTCGTCGGCGATCAGTTCGGCCAGCAACCGCGCGCAGAGGCGGGTGACCGGCGCGTGACGCACCCCGATCGGCGGGGTGACGGACGCCCCATCCGGGTCGCCGAGGGCACGCCGGATGAGGGCGGGCGGGGTCTCACCGGCGAGGCGGCAGAGGTCGGACCAGACGACGAGTAAGGTCAACCGCCCGGTGAGCGGGTCGAACCCCGGTTCGCCCTCATTCGTCAGTTCGGCGGCGAGCGCGGCCATCAGCCCGTTGATCGTCGATGTCGTGCGGGTATGGACAGTTAGACGCAGGTGTGTCATCGCGATCCTCCTCGTTGCTTGGTATCCGTGCGAACGGTGTTGTGCGGCGGCAGTGTGGGCTCACGCGGCCAATGCCGCCGCGTCGCCCAGGGCCGCCGCGACCGCATGGCGGAAGAACGCGCGGCCGTCGCGCCGCAGCGCCAGTTCCGCCACGTCCTTGACGCCGGGCAGCCGGACGGTGAGCGCCCCAGGGCCCAGGGCCTCGCTGAGCACCGCCGTCGCCGCGCGCCCCGCGTCGTCGTTGTCCAGGGTCAGGTAAACGCGCTCGAAGCGCCGCAGCAGGTCGAGGGTCGGCGGCGGGGCGCGGGTTCCGGCCAGCGCCAGGGATGGGAGGCCCCAGCCGCTGAGCGCGAGCCGGTCGAACGGCCCCTCGACGAGGTAGACCTCGCGGCTGCTCGATACCTCGGCGAGGCCGAGCAGGGGCCGGGGGCCGGGGAGGTGCAGGTACTTCGGGGCCGCGCCGTCGGCGTCGAGGGCGCGACCGGTCGCCCAGAATGGGACGCCGGCGCGCATCTCCGGGATCACGATCCGCCCGGACAGGAACGCGCGTCCCCGGCGGTCCAGCAGGCCCATCCGCCGGGCCACGCCGAGTGGCACGCGGTGCTCCGCGAGCGCGTCGGCCAGGTCGCGCTCACCGCCCGGTGGTGCGTAGCCGAGGCGGTGCCGCGCGATCGTCGCCCGGTCGAGGCCGCGCCCGGCGCAGTAGTCCAGCGCCGCCGGGTCGCCAAGGAGTTGCCGGTGGTAGAGATCGACCGCGACCTTCAGGCAGGCGCGCGCGGTCGTATCGCGGAGAACGGTGGATTGCGGTCGGTCGCGCCGCGCCGACGCGCGCGTGCTCATCCGAGGCGGCGGTCGTTCCCCGACCTCATCGCCGGTGAGGGCCGCGACCGCCGCGCGGAAGGGCAGGCGCTCGATCAGTTCGACGAAGCGGATCACGTCGCCGTGTTTCCAGCAGCTGAAACAGTGGAAGTGTTCGTCCGCCGGATTGCCGACGTACAGCGTGAAGCTTGGCTCATGGTCGTCGTGGAAAGGGCAGCGCCCGACCAGGCGGTCGCCGCTCCGGCGCAGGGCGATCCCGTGGCGTGCCACGATGTCGGCGAGCGGGTAGCGCCGCCGGATGTCGGCGGTGTCGATGCGCCCGGCGGGCAGCATCAGGCCGCCCGCACGAGGCTCCCCGCCGGGAGGAGGTCGAGGAAGCGCGAGGGGGGGCAGACCCTGGTGGTCGTGCCCCCGCCCGGCTCGGGTTCGTCGCGGCGACGGCAGTGGGTGAGGTAGAGATACTCGCGCGGGCGGGTCGCGCCGACGTAGGCGGCGTGGAGTTCCCCGGCCAGCGCGACCGCCGGGGGCGGTTCCCGGCCCTGCTCCGCCTCGATCGCGCGCCGATGCGGCAGCAGTCCTTCCTCCATACCGACCAGGAAGACGGCCTTCCATTCGTCGCCTTTGGCCGCGTGGATCGTTCCCAGGCGTACTCCGGCGACCCCGCCGATCTCCCCGGCGCGAGGCAGGCCACGCTCCTGGAGGGCGGCACGGATCGCGTCGAGTTGCCCGTTGGTCCGGGCGAGTACAGCGGCCTCGCGCGGTCCCGCGAGCGCGCCGCTTTCCAGCAGGCAAGCGATTTCTCCGGCGACGAAGGCCGCCTCATCCGCCGGGTCGCGCGCGACGTGCAGGGTCGGCGGCGGGCCGGGCGGATTGGTCGTCCAGAGCCGGTGGCCGTAAGGGAAGGCCGCTCCGAGAGCATTGGCCACGGCGAGGATGTTGCCCGTGGAGCGGAAGTTCTCCGTCAGCGCGACGACCCGCGCCGCCGGGTAGGTGGCGGCGAAGCCGAGCAGGAACGAGGCGTCGGCCCCGCGCCACTCGTAGACGTTCTGACACGCATCTCCTACGATGGTCAGGTTGCCGCGCTCGCCCACCAGCAGGCGCAGGGTCGCGCACTGCGGTGGGGAGAGGTCCTGGCACTCGTCGGCGACGATCCAATGGTAGGTTTCCCGGCAACGATCGAGGATGTCGAGGTGCTCGCGGAAGAGGCGCAGGGGCGCGGCGAGCATGGCGGGGAAATCGACCGCCCCGTTCTCTCTGAGCAGCTGCTCGTACCGCGCGGCGAGATCGGCGACCCCGGCGAGCGGCTCGGCCCCCAGCGCCAGGGCGAGCCGGGCGTCCTCGATGGCGACGGCGAGCGCCGCCAGCGCGTCGTCTGGCGGCGGTACGACCCCTTCGCCCAGCGCCGCCAGCAGGAGCGCGCGCGCCTCCCGCTCGCCGTAGACGTCCAGATTCGGCCCCGCGTAGCCGAGTTCGCGCGGCCAGCGCCGGGCGAGCCAGAGGCCGAAGGCGTGGAAGGTGGTCGTGTGGATCGCCGCGCCCGCCGGGCCGAGCCGGATGGCGAGGCGCGCGGTCAGCGTGCGCGCCGCCGCCCGGGAGAAGGTGAGTGCCAGGATCTCGGTCAGGGACGCCCGCCCGGTCGTGACGAGGTGGGCGATCCGCTCGGCCACGGTGAGCGTCTTGCCCGTCCCCGGCCCGGCGGTGATCAACAGCGGGCCGTCCGGGGCGAGGATCGCCTCACGCTGCCCGTCGCTCAGCCGGGTCGGGAGGTGCGGGAAGTCAATTGTCGGCACGGGCCGACCTCCGCCTTCGAGCCCGAGAACGATACTCTCGGCACGAAACGTAACGACCCGATGAAGCGCGGTCGGGCGAGCATGGCCCACTCGTCGAGCGTGTCACGCTCGTCCCCGACCGCCGCCCCTGTTCGTCCCCGGCCCTCGTACGCCCCGGTCCCCGACGCGGGTGCGCCAGGGGTCGGGACGCTCGGGAAACACCGGGGGGATACCGCCGGTGCGCGACCGGTCGGCGATCCCATGCGGAATATTCGTCGTCACCGGCGGCGGCGTACTGGGCGCGCGGCGCTGGCGAGGCGCGGCGGGATGACGCTACCGGGTCGCAGGTCGGGATCCTGCCCGACCGCGACCGCGACCTCCCAGCGCCCCCGCTCCTCGGCGATGACCGCCAGGCTGTTCGGCACCCGACCGCGCAGGAAGAGCGGGTTGTCGAGTTCTCGATACCGCGCGATGTCGACCGCAACCCCCGCCAGTTCGTGCATCCGATCGGCGCTGAGGAGCGCAGTGTCGATCGTCGCGAGGAGTTCGGCCGCCCCCAGCGGGTCGGGGCGGCGCAGGCGACGGGCCTCGGCGAGCGTCGCGCCCGCCTCAGCGTCCTTGACCGCGCGCTCGGCGCGGTCTATGCTATTGACCATGGAGCGAGCCTCCGGGTCGTCGGGGGACCGGCTGATCACTGGCCCCAATGCCCGCCTCGCTTCCTCCAAACTGCCGACGTCGCGCAACCGTTTGGCCGACGCCAGGGCATGGGAACGCCGCCGATTGGCCTCGGCGGCGTCCTCGTGCTCCCGCGCGACCTCCTCTTGCCGCCGACGCTCGGCCAGCAGCCGCGCCAGCACCGGCGCGGTGGCAAGCCTCTCCGCCTCCCGGCGCAACCCATCGATCTGGTCGGTCAATGCGGCATCGATGGCGACGGCCTCGGCCAGGGCGCGGGAGTAGTCGTCCCGCAGCGCCTCGTCGTAAAGCCAGTCGGGGTCGCCGAACGGTCTGGCGAGCGCGGCCTCGAAGTCGGCGCGGGCCGCACGGACCTCTTCGCGCTCGCGCTCGCGCCCCCCGAGCGCCGCCAGCCGCTCGTCGTGGGCGACCAGTTCGCGGAGCGCCGACGCGCGCCCCTCGCGATCCCCTTCCCGACGCGCGTCGAGCGCGGCCCCGAGCGCCTTAAATTCGGCAAGACGAACGGCGGGATCGGCAGCGAGTGCCGAGATGCCACCCATCGATACGGTGTCGGTGTCCCCCGCAGTTTGGGGCGGGCTCTCGGCGGGATAGTCGGTCCCGGGATCGATGTCGAAAAGGGCACCCAACTCCGTGAATCCGCTCACCGTCCGGGTGAACTTCGTCGCGGCGCGTTCTGTCGCGCAGGTCATGGCGTGTTCGCTCCTTCCTAACTCTCGACCGCCGCTCCAACTCTCGCGGCGGCGCGGCCCTGAGTTGACCGGTCTTGCTCTGGGCACCGGGGGCGCACGGATCCAGGTCATCTCGTCACTCCTCCTGTTCACGCGGGGCGGGCCCCAGATGCTGACATCGGCAGTCTCAGGGGTCCAGGCGTCGGCGGCGGACATGATTCCGGGCAGCGAATAGCGGAGCAGTTCGTGGATTTCGTCGCCGATCCGCGCGGCCGTCCGGCGGACCTCCTGGCGGTAGGCATCGTCGGTCGTGAACCAGTCGCGCCGCTCGCTCGCCTGCGCCAGGAGATGGACGATCGCGGTGCTGCCCGCATTAGTCAGGGGATCGTGCTCCTCGTCGCTGGTGACGAGCAGGTGATAGGCGGACGAATCGCTCGCGCTGTAGCACGACGCGACGTACAGGTAGCGCGGGATGGGCTTGGGCGTGTCTGCCATCGGTTCCTTCCGCAATGCGAAAGACCACCTTGAGAGGGTGGCCTGGCACTATCTATCGGTTGTCGTCGCAGGGCGAGAGCGGTCGCGATCAGAGTAACCGCAAGAGACAGAAGCAACTGGTCAGGATGAAGCAGCTTGCAATCAGCGCCGCACACAGGACGGCCACCAAGTTCAAGGCGGTTCGGCGAGGCATGATCGACTCCTCTCGATGTGTCGCGCTGGACGGTGTAGCCGCATTGCCGTGGCCGTGCGCTGCGTCATGGCGGGCTGCGTGGCATTCTCACCTCACTTTCTGGCTATCGACGGCGGTCACGCAGGGCGGTGGGGCGGGCATGGGGAAGCCCGGCGAGTGCTCGCACACCCGTCGGGCTATCGCGAGGGGAGGAAAGAGGTGCGGGCGGCAATACACCAGCCGCCGCGCGTAGAGGGGGAGATGGAGTACGTGATCTTACCGTGACGTTGGGGACAGCACGGCGATCACCGATGTATGCGTATCAGGCGAGCGATGCAAACACCGCCGCAGCAGCTGGCAAGAGGTGCTAACGCTCCAGACCGCCGAATGCGCCGATAGCAGGTCTTCGCTCTGCGCTATCGGGGCGAGTATTTCGTTTGTCCTGCTCCTTGCATCCCGCGAGAGCGCATCTCCTGTCGAATAATGCCGTCGATGCCGGGGAACGCTGCGGACGGTGTGTTTGCGCGTCGTCGGGGCGGGCGGCGGGCGTATCGCTCCACCGTGACGCCGAGGCCGATCGCGCCAAACCGTCGATCCGTGGGTCAGCTCGGCTCGCCGAGGTGCCCTTTCCCGCAGGGGGAGGAAGCCGGACCACGCCTCCATCGGTGAGGAATCGGTCACCGAAAGCCGATACATTGCCGTTATTCTACGCGCCAGTGCGCTCACAATGCGCTCAGGATGCGCTCTCGCGACGAATTCAGGGAAAATGCGTTGCCTCAGTGAGCGCAAACGCGACATAGTAGACAGACGGTGCTCAGGTAAGGCGGTGGCACGCGCTAATGAGAGGCGAGAGAGATGCGATCCACAACCGGCCACAAAACCGGATTTGCGGAGGTCACGAGCGACGAACGCGCGCAGCTCGTGCGGCTGTGCGCCCGATTCGTCGGCGATCGGGAGGTAGCGGAAGACCTGGCTCAGGAGGCGCTCCTCGAAGCCTGGCGCAACGGCCACAAGCTACGCGATCCGGGCGCGCGTGCCTGGTGGCTCGCGGGGATCGCGCGCAATGTCTGCCGGCGTTGGCTACGCGCGGCAGGGGGTGAGCGCGCCCATCTCGCGCGGTCGATCAGCTTTGGGGTGTCCGAGGATCACGATACGGCCTCTATACTGGACCTGCTGCCCGATAACGTTGATGACATCGAGTTGCAATTGGAGCGAGACGAGCTCGCCACGCTGCTCGACCGGGCGCTCGCTCTCCTTCCGACCACAACGCGCGACGTGCTAATAGCGCACTACATCCGCGAGTCGCCGCACGCGGAGATCGCGGCCCGGCTGCGGACGAGCGAGAAGGCGGTATCGATGCGTCTCGCGCGCGGTAAGCTCCTCCTGCGACGGGTACTCGTCACGGAGTTACGCACTGAGGCCGCAACCTACGGTCTCGGCGCGGCGAGCGAGATCGGTGGCTGGCAGGAAACGCGGATCTGGTGCCCGCTGTGCGGGCAGTGCCGCCTGCTCGGTCGTTTCGACAAGTCATCGCTGACCGGGCACTTCGCGCTCACTTGCCCAGTTTGCTGCTCGGGCTGGATGCCAGGGGTGGTATCCGCGACATCCTTTGCCGATATGCCCGCCCTCGGGACGGCGCTACGCGGCGTGAACGGCTACAAGGCGGCGTTCAACCGGCTGCTGACCTGGAGCGGAGGCTTCTACCAGCACGGTCTGGCTCACCGCGCTGCGGCGTGCCCAAAATGCGGCCACGCGGCCCCGGTTTATACAGGACCCCCAACGCACTGGCCCACCGCGCCGCAGACCGCGCACATGATCCACCTGCGCTGCGATCGCTGCGGAATTACGCCCAACGTGGCGCTTGCGGGTTTGGTGCTGGCCTTGCCGGACGTGCGGCGCTTCTGGCAGGCCCATCCACGCATGAAGCTTCTCCCTGATCGCCTCATCTCCGTCGCTGGGCACCCTGCGGTGCTCACCACGTTCGCGAGTATCACGGGATGTGGTAGCCTCGACGTCCTCTCCGATGCGAAGGACTATCGGGTCTTGCGTGTAGAGGCTGTCGATGGGCAGTAGCGCGCCAGCACCCTCCTCGGCATCGCGCACGCCGTTCGCCGCACTGCTCGCCGCGAATGCGATCTCCCTCGTCGGGAACCAGCTAACTTTTGTGGCAGTCCCCTGGTTCGTGCTACAGTCCACTGGCAGCGCCGCCAGGGCGGGCCAGGTCGGGGCGCTCGGCGCGCTCGCGGCGGTCATCGCGGCCTTCGTCGGGGGCGGGCTGTCCGACCGACTCGGTGCTCGCCGGACGAGCATCGCCACCGACGTGGCTAGCGGGGTCGCAGTGGCGACGATTCCGCTGCTTTATCACACGGTCGGGCTGGCCTTCTGGCAACTCCTGCCGCTCGTTTTCCTGCGCGCACTGCTCAACACCCCGGGCGGCGCGGCGCGGCAGAGCCTGTTACCCGCGCTCATCGCGCTGGCCGGGCTGCGCCTGGAACGCGGGAATGCGGCCTATCAGACGGTCCAGAATTTCTCCCAGCTTGCGGGACCCGCGCTCGCCGGGCTGCTGATCGCCACTCTGGGCACGAGCAACGTCCTCTGGATCGACGCGGCCACGTTCGTCGTCTCGGCAGGCATTGTCGCCCGGACGATCCCGGCGACACTCGGGAGGCCGCGTCCGAACGACAGCGGTGCGGCCTCGCCCAAGTTCGTGGCCGAGCTGCGCGAGGGCGTGCGGTTCCTCCAGCGCGATCGACCCGTCTTCGCTATCGCCATCACGGCCACGCTGGGTAACTTCCTGGGGGCGGCGCTCTTCGCGGTCATCTTGCCGGTCTACGCGCGGGATCGCTTCGGGAGCGCCGTCGATCTCGGCCTTATCCTGGCGGGGTGGGGCGGGGGGGCCATCGCCGGGGCGGTGCTCTACGGCAGCGTCGGCTTGCTGCTGCCGCGCCGCCCTCTGCTCATCGCCGGGGCGGCCTTGAATGTCCCGACCGTCGTACTCCTCGCCACCGCCCCGTCGCTTCCCCTAGCAGGGGTGGTGGGCGTACTCGCCTGCATGGGACTCTTCAGCGGCGCGGCCAATCCGCTCGCGTTCACGCTGCTGCAGGAACGGGTGCCGGAAGGTTTGCGAGGCCGGGTCTTCGGGGCGGTATTCGCGCTCGGCGGGGTGACCGCTCCGCTCGCCGTACTCCTGGCCGGCTATGCGCTGGAAGGGACCGGGATCACCGTGACTTTGCTGGGCGAGGCCGGAGGTTTCCTCGCCCTGACCGCCTGGCTCGGCCTCAATCCCGCACTCCGGCATGTTGCACCGCCGACTACGGCACGGCACCCGAACGGCGACAGCGCTTCGTAATCGGCGCGAACACCGTAGTGTCCAGTGTCGTCCTGCTGCAACGAAGCGTCGATTACCAATTGCCAACTATTCCGCTAACATCCTGTCGCCATTGTATTCACAATGCGCTCAGGCTGCGCTCAGGATGTACTCACAATGCGCTCTCAGCGCGATCATCGAGCATTGCTGGTGGCGGCGCGATCACGCGGCGATCGACCCGGCGCGCGTCGGCGGCTAGGGGCAAAGCCAGGGCGGCTGGCTCGTGCAGATCCTCGCCGCGCGTCTGCCGGACCTCGCCTTCGCTGTCGCCAACTCCAGCGCGGCCATCGGCGTGGAGGCCCAGGATCGCGCTGGCTGCGAGCACACGATGCACGCCGAGGAAAAAGCGGCGGACGATATCGTCCGCGCCCTCGCCTTCATAGACGCCGTACATACGGCGGCGCGGCGCGGCGACGATTACACGACCGTCGAAGCGGCGCTGCTCGCCCCGGCGCGTGGTCAGTCATGGTACGGCTACCTGACGTTCGACGACGCGGCGGACTGGGGGGGGACACGGCGCTTCGTCGCCGAGCGGTACGACCCGGAGGTGACCCTGCGCCAGATCTGCTGCCCGCTCCTCGCTCTCTTCGGTGCGCGGGACCTGCTCGTGCCCGCGTGGGAGAGCGCGGCCATCTACGACCGGGCGCTACGGGCGGCGGGGAACCGCGACGCGACGCTCGCGATCTTCCCGCAAGGGAACCACCGCATCCGCTTCGAAGAGACGGGCGACTTCTGCCCCGGCTACCTCGACCTGCTCGGCGGCTGAGTCGCGCGGCAGGTTGCACTCAATTAAGACACCGGTACCACGCGCGATGTCATCCCGAAGCCCGATGCGGTCGGTATAGCAGGGGGAGTCATAGACCTCCGCATCTGAAGGTGTTGCCCCGTGGCTCAACAGGGATCAGCGTCCGGGCAAACGTGCGCGAGAGCGTACCGCGCGGGATATAGTGCCTGTGCCGAGATCGCGATCGGCGCATGGTCGGGTCGAGAGGGCGCTGGCGCGTGTTTGGAAGGTCGAATTTTGAGGACCAAGTTGCCCACACCACCCCACGGTTTTTTATAGCAATGACAACGATTTAGCGCGCCATTTTTGCCTGGCCCTATAACAAGAATGATGATCACGATTGCAATGCGCCGTCATCGTGAGTACATGAGTCAAGCACCCCTTGTGGCTCGGATCGATCGCATACGCTCATTGTCGATCCGGCCAATCGATGATCGGCGGTCGTCTTTCCGGGTGCGATAGCCATACCCACGCTACCGTGGCTATGCACAATATTGGTGTCATTTCTTGCCTTGTTTTCTGGCTTGCTGAAGGAGTTGCTCGAGGAAAAAGCACATGATCGGGCCTCACTTGACGCAGGTTCCTCCGACACGGCATCCGTAGCGCGACCTGCTCACGAGCATGTGATCCTCTGCTGCCCAAGCCTTCAAGAGCCGCCATGCCATGCGCCATCAGATCGCCCTTGATCTTGCTACGGTGGCACCAGGACTTCCGCCGCTTCTGGCTTGGTCAGATGGTCTTGCTCGTTGGCTCCCACGCTAAGACCTTGGCCCTCTCGCTCACGGCAGCCTCGATGCTTCAGGCTCTTATCGAAGCCGAAGTAGCTTGATTGACGCGATCGTTCCGGTGGCGCGTCTATCATCGGAGGTTGTCAGTCGGCGACGCGGAGGATACATCGGTGCAACGGCGTCATGCCTGGGGCTACTTCCCCAGATGTTATGCGCCGACAACCGGAGCACCAATGAGGAGGTGTCCTTATGCGAGTAATCCCTGCTCGCGTGCCTTCTTGAGCGCCTCGGTGCGCGAGCGCGCGCCCAGCTTGCCGAGCAGGTGGCGGACGTGGTACTCGACCGTGCTCTCGGCGATGGAGAGGGTCGCGGCGATCTCGGTGTTGCGCCGCCCGGCGGCGATCAGGCCCAGCACCTCCAGTTCGCGCGCCGAGAGCGCCAGCCCGCCGGTCCCGAGCGCCGCGCGAGCGGTGTCCGACAGGACCGTCGCCCCGCCTCGCGCGATCGCCCGCGCTGTCGCCACGATCTCGTCGCCCGTCGCTGACTTTCCCAGGTAGCCGCGCGCACCGAGCTGGAGGAGCGCGCGCACGTACCCCCCGTCTTCGTAATTGGTGAGGATCAGGAGCGCCACGCCTGCGTGGCTGGCGCGCACCTGCCGAGCGACCTCGATGCCGCTCAGGTCCGGCAGATGGCGATCGAGCACGAGGACATCCGGTGCGGTCGCGCCGACCAGGGCCAGCGCCTCCGTGCCGCGCCCGGTCTGGCCCATCACCGCGATGTCGCGTTGGGCGACCAGGATCGCCGCCGTCCCCTCGCGCAGCATCGGGTGGTCGTCGACCAGCACCACGCGGAGCGTGCCCTCAGCCATGCCTAGCGCCCGTTGCGACCACCGCCGTGACCACCGGCCCGCCTCCCTGGCCCGCTGTCATGGTGACCGCCCCGCCCCACGGACGGAGTCGCTCGCGCATCCCCGCCAGACCGAGTGAGGATGTCGTCGCGCCGCTCGCGGCGGGGCCGCCCCGCAACCCGCAGCCGCGCCCGTCATCGATGACACGCAGCACGAGCCCGTCCTCCATCCCAGTCAAGGGGATCGCGACGGCGCGCGCCCGGGAATGCTTCAGGACATTGTGCAGCGCTTCCTGCGCGACACGGAAGAGGGCGAGTTCCAGCGCTGCATCGCGCAGAGAGCCGCTGACACTCGGCCCAACATGGACCGTGGTCGCCATCTCGCGATCGGCCTGGGTCCGTATATCCGCGGCGAGCCACTCGAGCGCGGCGGCGAGCCCGAGGTCGTCGGCGGCTTCGACGGCAAGAATCAACTCGCGAGCGCGGAGATCTTCGCCGACGGCGCCGCCACCGCCTGTGGCGACGGCTGCTCGTCGCCGCGCGCCCTCGGCCACGGCGCGACCGCGAGCTATGTCAATGTCATGGGAGCGATCGTCGGCTCTCCGCTCTTCCTGAGCGGCGCGAGCATTCGACGGCTGCTACGTCGTCGCGGCTCGCGGGCACGCGTCTGGCGCATCTTCGCCGCACTTGTTGTCGCCGGCGGTCTGCTCGGCGGGTTGTTCTCGCGCGCCCCGATCCCGACCGTGGACGCGGCAGGGAACGGGTAGGGCGAGCCGCGACCCTATCGTGGGGTCACCTACGAGGCCCTCTACACTGGCAGTGGCGTGGTGATCAGGACCTGCGTCCCCGGGCAAGTCTGCGCCGACAATTACAAGGGCGGTAGCCCGGTCGACAACCCCGGCATAGACATGGACACCTACCAGAACTTCATGGTGGTCGCTTATGTCGACATCAACTACAACTTCTGGGTCAGCGAGAAGATCGAGGACAACATCTTCGCCGCTTGGCACAGCCTCGGCTGCTGCGTCAGAGGGAAGCCACTGGTCGCTGGAGATGTCGGTAAGATCTACGTCACCGGGACTGGGACCGACGGTCGTCGCTACACGAACACCTTCGACGGCACGAACTGGAGTGGCTGGAGCAATACCGTGCTCGGTGGCGGGATCAAGCCGGGGCTGAACATCGATGGCCAGGATGAATTCCAGCACGCCCTCAGCACGAACCAGACAATGCGCGCCGGCGTGGCACGGGTCTTCTACACAGTGGCGTGCGACGCGGCTAACCAGCCGGATTTCAGCACAGGCGACCTCCAGGCGATCATCGATAGCGGCGTGCGCACGAAGATCATGCGTTCGGCTGGGAATTGTGGCACGACGGATGGGATGCAGCACATGCTCACGGCCCGCAGGAACGGCGGGGAGAACCTGGTCGAGTTTATCTATCGTAAGTCGAGCGTGCTCTTCTACATCAAGGTCGGTAACGAGCCCGATCAAGCTGGTCTGCAAGCCGTGACGGCACGCGATAACGCAGTCAATGCGGTGACAACCCTCCGACCGCAGTATGCTCTGAACCAGCCAAATCTGAAGTGGATGCTCAACATGCCGACCTCACAAGGGCCAAACAATCCTGCCTGCACGGGATCGAACGGAAGCCTTTCTTACACATACTGGCAGACCTTTAACAGCGGGCGACCCAGCCAGTATTTCGACACGGTCTCGGCCCACCTGTACACGACTACCTATTTCTCGGGCAACTGTGTCCTCGACCTCGATTGGGCGCAGCAGTTCAACGCCTACAAATCGATCTACATCACCGAGATCAACGTCAATCTTGGGGCACAAGGTGGTTTCGCCGATGGAGATTGGGTCGCCGCCGCCACGAGCCTGCGGTATGGGCTACGCGATAGCATCGATAACAAGAATGGGGCGACGGGTGGCGGACGTGAAAGTGTCGTCCCTGGCCTCGCGATCTTCGCGCACGATGCAGCCCGCAAATGGTGCGATCGCTCAATCCAGGGCACGAACTACGCCTGGGATATGTACTGCGCGAGCGGTATTGGACGCTGCGCAGGTAATGGCTCCTTCCCTGGGAGCAATCAACTTGCGCCGCGCCAGAATCCCTAAATCCATGTTTGGGTGCGCTGCCGGAAGCCTCGTAGTTCCGGCGGCGTACCGCGACCGGGGTAGCTGCCTTCCGTTGTAGTAGCAGCATGCACGATCAACTATCCCACTATCGAAGGCTTGATTCTCTATCGCGGAGTGAATGGAGGGCTCATGATCTTGTGGCAATGGCGCTCAACACGAAGTCTGCTTCTGCTCCTTGTCCTGATAGTGGGAATACATGGTCCCACTATCGTGGTGCAAGCAAGCGACTTGGCAGCACCGGCGTGCTTTCAGGAGACCGGCCAGTGCCTGGGAGGTCGGTTCCTCGACTACTGGCAGACGAACGGTGGCCTCGCGCAATTCGGCTTCCCCCTCACCGGCGAGCAGCCGGAGTTGCTGGAGGACGGCAAGATCTACACCGTCCAATATTTCGAGCGCGCCCGCTTCGAGCTGCACCAGGAGAACGCCGCCCCCTACGGCGTCCTCCTCGGCCAGTTCGGGCGGCGTGTCCTCAGCGGGGACTACCACGGCGATGTCGCGGGATACCAGCGGGCGACCGCCCCGGTCGCGCCGGCCGGGCAGGGCCGCTTCTTCCCCGAGACCGGGCACACCATTGCGCCGCGCTTCCAGCAATACTGGGAGCAGCACGGCGGGCTGGCGCGCCTCGAGTACCATTCGGAGAACGTCGGGACGCCCTACGCGGTGCTGCTCGGCCAGTTCGGGCGGCGCATCCTGGCCGACAACGCGCTCCTCGCCGGGCCGTTCCGCGCCCTCTACCTCACCAACGAGGCGGTGCGCCTCCGCTTCGGGCACCCTATCAATCCTGCGGCGCAGTCGCCCGGCGCACTGCAAGCCTTCGAGCATGGGTGGATGTACTACAGCACGCGCTCGGCACCGGACTATGTGGGCGAGCCGATCATCTACGTCCTCTGCGGCACCCCGGGGCGCGGGCAGATCCCCGTCGGGCACACCGCCGCCTTCTATCGCGACACCTGGGCGGAAGGGCAGAACCCGGGCGGCGGCGCGGCCCCGGTCCCCGGCCTCTTCCTCCCGCAGCGCGGCTTCGGCAAGGTCTGGCGCGAGAACCCCGATGTGCAGCAGTGCCTCGGCTACGCCACCAGTGCCACCGAGACCGCTTTCCCGATCACCGTGCAGCTGTTGCCGGCGGGGTGCTCCTGCTAAGCGAAACGCCGGAGGGGCGCTTCATCTACGCGATCCATACATTCGCGCGCTGCAATAGCTGCGCCGATGAGGGCGACTACGAGCGCTTTGCGGCTCCGGCTCCGTGAGTCGTCGCCGATCGCGTGTGGCAGCACCCCACCCACCTCGTCCTTCGGCACGACCATGACGGCAACACCACGGCAGACAACGCCGCGTCCGGCGGATGGCCGCCGGACGACGACGACCTTTATATCGGCATCATTCCCTCCGGCGGCTGCCGCCCGAAAGCGCCTGCGGGCTCGACCTTCAACGCCACCGTGACGAAGTACAGCCCGACCGCACCACCGTCAACGGGCCATGCGCGAGCGCTGTCTGTACTGTGACGGCGGCGCAAGTCGGAAAGAGTTCGTTCCATCGCCGCAGTTCGGGTAGCCCTCGCGAATAGGCGGTGCTCCTCTCGCCGTGCAACGTGCGACGACCGCAGCCGTCCCGGCAACCATCGCACAGAAATACTTTGCACACCGGGACGGACGGATTCGCCGCGTCTATGGCGTGAGGTGCGGTACCGAGGTGGGATTATTCACCTCCTGCCCCCCTACGGCGCGGGAGGAATGGCGGCACCGCTTCGGCGTAGGCCCCATAGCCCTCGCCGAAGCGCCGACGCAGGGCCGCCTCTTCGTAGCCGACTTTGCGCCGGTAAGCCGCGACGAGCACTAGGAACGCGGCCAGCCCGCGCGGTCGCCCGAGGATGAGCGCCTGGCCGAGCACGGCGGCGAGGAGGCCGGTGTAGAGCGGGTGGCGTACCAGGCGGTACGGGCCAGAGCGTACCAGCGGCTGATCGGCGGTGAGCGCCACCCGGCCGGTCCAGTAGCGCCCGAGCGTCGCGCGCGCCCAGAAGGCGAGGCCGAAGCCGACGATCTCGGTCCCCAGCCCGACCATCGCCAGCGCGCGCGGGAGACGCACGCCCGCGCCCATAGCGCCGGGCGACGGCGGCGCGAGCAGCGCGAACGTGGCGACCAGCGCCGCGAGATGGATCTGCCGCGCGCCCGCCGGCTCGTCGGTCACCCGCGCCTCACCGACTGCGGCGAGGGCAGCGCGCGCGCGACGGCCCTGCACCGCGTTGACGCCGAGCCAGGCGAGCCAGGGGAGCCAGGACCAGCGCGCCAGCCGCGACCGCCAGCGCGGTGCCTGCCGCGCGGCGAGCGCCGCCGCCTCTCCCGGCGAGGCGGCCCCCGCCTCGACCCAGCGCCGCATCGTCGCCAGGGTCAGGCCGGCGACCGGGTTGATAAGCTGCTCCCCGAGTACATAATGCCCGAGCGGGCTGGCGACGATCCGGTGTGCCAGGTGAGTCAAATCGTGGGTGATCGTGGCGCGCGTCACGCCGTCGCGCGCGGCGAGTTGCCAGGCGACCGCCATCCCCTTCGCGCCGCCACCGACGTGGCGGAAGAGGATGCGGCGCTCGGCGGGGCGCAGTTCGAGGTGCGAGCGCCAGGTCAGGGGAATCCAGCCGCGCCAGGCGGACATCGCCACCGTCTGTTGCCCCGGCGGCGTGCGCGGATCGTCGATCACCCGCACGTAGCGGTAGTGCGGCAGGAACTCCGCCCAACGCGGCACCGCCGCAGCCAGCGCATATACCTGCTCGATGTCGCCGCGCACATCGACGTGACTCGCCAGTTCTTCCATTGCTCTCCTCCTCAGCGCTGCTTCGCGGTGTCGGCGATCAGGTCGGCGGTCTCTGGTCTCGATCCATCCGACTGGTGGCCGCACGTCGGGTGGCGACCCTGTCCCAGGCGGGCGAGCGCCTCCGCGATCAGCGGACTGCGCGCGAACGCGCGGGCCACCGGCACCAGTGCCGCGACCTCCTCCCGCAGGGTCGTCCCATCACCGAGGGCACGATCGGCGCGGGTGAATGTCGCCTCGGCCTCGGCCGGACGGGCTGCACGCCAGTTGGCGAGCGCCTCGGCCATGACCACCGCCTCGACGAGCGCGGTGCGCGCATTATTCGGCAATGCGGCCTCGTCGGCGATCACTTCGGCGACTATCGCGGCGTGCGGCGACTGATAGGGCCAGAGTTCGATGCTGCGATCATGAATCTCCACGATCATCCGGCAGAGCACGAGGCGCAGGGGCCGACTCGGCCACCAAGCGTAGCGGCTGATCGGCGGCTGGAGATGCGAGCTGTCCGGGCGAAGAGGATAGAGCGCGGCCCAAAGCGGGAAGAGCGCGCGATACGCGCGCCAGTCGCGCCAGCTGTCCAAGAGACTGTGGAAAGAAGTGGTAAGTGTCTGGAAACGTGCGAGGCCGACGAGATACCAGCGATTCGGCGCGACGATGGCGGCCAGGAGCAGCAGCGAACGCAGGCGGAAGATGCGCGACGACAGGTCGGGCAGCTGCCAAAGGAGCGTGCTGGCTGCCTCGTAAACGATATAGAGGAGCATGTACCACAGGATCGCGCGGATCACTTGCAGTCTCACGGCGAGCGCGACATGCGTATCGACAACCGTGGCGAGTCGGCGCAGCACCACGATCACCAAGCCGAGCAGCAGGAGACACACGGCGCGGTAGAGTAAGTGTATCGCGGTGAGATAGTATTGTGCGGCGGTAACTATTCAGCCTGAAGGGCGGGCAGCGGTGGCTGCCCGGCGCAGGTCTGTTCGAGGGCGGTGAGGACGTGCCGGGCCTGCTTCCGCAAGGACGAAATATAGCCCCGGATGCGGCAGAAGGCG
>JAABUH010001255.1_pt1 | contig 29753 bp, 39 predicted proteins | sample 5559121 | NCBI WGS metagenome assembly JAABUH01 (sample SAMN10711871, study PRJNA513364) | rock metagenome | isolation source: Antarctica rocks | place: Antarctica: Victoria Land, Battleship Promontory nord | collected 2015-12-28
GTTGTCTAATGCAATTGTCCTATGATGATAACGCAGAATCTGCTGCCAAAAGTGAACTTGCAATGGGAAGCGACCCAACTCAGCTAAGACCATGTGGTTTGCTGTAGACTTCCTGACACCTAACAGATGACCAAACAGCACGATCCAGATTGACAGCTTCACTTTCCTTTTGGATTTATACGCCAGTTCTGCAGCTTGTATACAGTCTGACGGTGCCGTGTTAACTTGGAGGTGTCTGTTTGCAGTGCTGAGTCTGCAAGAGCTGAAGAAGCGAGTGCAAGGCAGCAGGCAGATCAGCGCGCACAGCAGGCTGCGTCTCAGCATGCCGAGGAGATGCAAAAGAGTCGTGCAGCCCTTGCAGCTCTGCAGAAGAGTCTTGATCTCAAGGAACAGGCATGCCAGGCAGCTGCTGTTCATTTTCAGGCTCAGGTGCTGAACATGATGGAAGCCGATGCCAGGGCCAATGATGCTGAGGAAGCACGCCTGTCAGCTGTCAGTTGTGCTGACCAGCACTCCCTGTATGCAAAGCAGGCCAATGACAGGGCCAACAGCTTTGAGCAGCAGGCAAAGCATGCACAGCTGGCAGCCCAGCAGTGTTGAATTATGCAGTGGCCCTTAGACATTTTCGGTCAAGCCATTCATGAACATACTAGAACATGCTAGTAACACTTAGTCAGCTTCTATGATAGCTGCATTCGTTGAGTACTACATAAGCTTCAGACTTTGGTTCACCGAATACACAGTTTGCGATCAAGTCCTCTTGTAAATATTGTGTCAAGTCAAGCTTGCAAGTCTGCACAGCTTATTTCAACAAGCAGGCTCAGCATGATGCTCAGCAGAAGGCAATCAGGGTGGGGGAGCTGGAGAGGCTGGTAGAGCAGCTAATGCAGCAGGTAATGCAGCTCCTAGCATCGCATCAAGCGCTTGCTAATCATCTTGCCACTGTTTGTTTCTTGCACACTGCCTGTTTGAATGTATTCAGGCTTGACCTGCATGGCATCAGTGCGTCACTGACTCAACTTGGTTCAGGGCGCACTATGCGGCAGATGTGTCAACAGGTGGTGATGCGCTGCATGATTGTTCCGAGTATACACGCAAAGGCACTGATCTGGTTCTTGGCTGCTGCAGGCAAGGGGTGAGATGAGGACCAGTGATGCAGGGCATCAGGCTGCACTAGTGGAAGCCAAGGTGGCAGTGGCCACCGCCAGAGATGCAGAGCAGGCAGCCTCTCAGACTGCTGCCCAGGAAACGCATAGGAGGCATGTGGTTGAGCAGCAGCTTGCTGTGCTGCAGCAGACATTGCAGCAGGTGTGGCTGGTTCTGTTGTCTGTTTGTGTTTCCTGTTATGTTATATGCTGAGTAACCTAAATTTTCACCAGCAGCGATCTGATAATTCACATATGCTTCTGCATGTGCATGCCCTTAAGGCTTTGATGAGAGGTCCAAGCTCCTGCAAGTCAGGTGTCTTGTGTCTGTTAGTGAAGGTTTGGTGACAAAGTGAAATGCGTCTGAATCAGGTTGGAATGTCTCTGTACAGAGAGGGTACATGACATATGTTGCATGCATTCATGGCAACATCGGCGATTGCATTCTTCCCATTCTATTTAGCGGGCACAATAACTGCATATGCAATCTGATCATCGCTATGCTCGTGTGCCGTAATATTACCCAACCCTGTCGGCCAATCTGCACGCTTAAGATGACCTCTGCTGGGGTGATAAGTCAAAGCTCTTAGTGTACCCCAGGTCAATAAACCGCGATGCCTGCAGTCACCAGGTAGCAACTTTTCAACAAAAGGAACAACATCTTCATCTGCATACGACTTACACATAATCCACTTGTTGTACGACCCAGTATCATAGCTCTTTTTTGGGTGCTTGCATTTCCAAACCAGCCGACGAAATTCACTGACCAGTTCTCGAAGAATGATGCTTACCATGAACTTTCCTGTGTATTTTTGGTGGACCTGCAGAACTCTTATCTTAGTTTCGAGAGTTTGGATGCTAGCTTCCTGAGCTTGGCTTCTGGCTTCCTGAGCTTGGCTTCTGGCTTCCTGAGCTTGTAAAGCTTGCCCTAGCTCCCTAAGCTCTTGCAGCATAGTAGGCATCACTGGAGAATGAGTCTATAAGCTCGATATGCAGTGGTTGTTCACGCTGTGCTGTCTTGGCTGTCACTACAGCACCATTCTGAAACATATGTAGTGAACAACCACGTTTTCGGCAAACTGCTGTAAACTCTTCAAGCTCCTTCTCGATAGGCAAAGCTGAGAAGAACCTGAACCACGTTTCGAGGAAACATCGTGTTCGCTGTTCGCCGAGTGTTCGTGTGCAGATCAGACTAGGGCCTAGGAACCCTCTATAAATGGATTTCGATTTTGTTCTCAACCTTACATTTCGTTAGGTTTTCGTACATACTACAAGCCGCAAGCTAGTGACTCTCCAAAAGACAGGCAGGAATTCGCACTGATGACTGCAAGTAATACCGTCCTCTTTAAAGATCCAGCCTTTTCTGCGCCGGTGAACACAAAATGACATAAAAAGATCACTGAAATAATCAACACAGCTATGACGCCAGTATCTGTGAGGGCGAACAATTTGTATCTTCATATATCTGTTGCGATTTCTCCGCTGCTCAGAGGAAAAGTAGATATCTCCCAGGCGCTGCAATGGGGAGTTTGCTGTTGCACTTGCAAATTAGACTGTCCCCACGGACCAAGACAAGATTGTCACCGTCGTTGCTATGACTGTTGCCCTACAGCAGATCGTGGTGCTGGCGGTAAATTGCAGACGTCAAAGCCAAATGAAGACCTGCATTGATCATCAGGCACTTGATCATCCAGGCACGGAGAGGTGATCGATCTGGGATATGCATGTCCCGACACCACATCCATGCTCATCCGGACCTCCCAACAATTTGTTGCACTGTTCCAAACTACCTTCCGGCTTGGGGGAAGGCATTTGCTCGGCCGCACTATTCCATATGTAGCCTAGGCATTGTTGTTGGGTACGGATCCATGGTTAGATGTGGAGGTTGCATGGGCCATCTCCAAACCCATCTTCCGGCAGCCGCCAGTCATGGGAGCCGCCAGTCACATCACTAGGTCCCTAGCAAACGATACCAGGCTTGCTTGAAAGTTGTCTTGCACAAAAAGGCCACCTTCTGGTCACCTGAAGCAGCAGTCTGCCAAGCTCTGCGGTCGTATTTTTGGGTGTATAATCTGAGATTATAGTATCATGACTCTCAGTTTTGACAGGCTGCATGAACTTGCTGATCCGCATCATCAGGACAACCAATTCACGATTCATCCTGCAGCAGCTATGCCGTCCGAATTTGTACTGCATCGGCGATGGTATGTTGACCCACAAAATAGAAATAAGTACCAGACTTTCTTTCCACACCACTACCGACAAGTCACTTTAGCCGGAACACTACTGGTCGTGGAGCACATAACAGGTGAGCGAATCCTCTATAACCTCCCTCACAATGGCGACTGTTTTGCACATATAAATGTGCTAAGACAGTCTTGGGGTCAGGCATCGAAGCAATTTCACGTCACAGTCTACATCCCGAAATCTGTGACTGGCAATAACTTTACGTACTCAGTCACAGATGGTGTGTACTTTGAGGCCTTCGCATATCGGAAGGGAAGATGGTCATGTAGAGTACAAAACCCTAGCAGACATGGTCCGTCAACCCTTGCATGTTCTCGAAAGTACGCAAACGCTTTCTGTGCATACTTATCAAGGCTTATAGTACCAAAGCAAGGTGGTGGGAATGGCAGCGCAAAAGTGATACGTAAAATCTCGCCGAAGCATACAGCGACAACGAAGATGGCTGAACGTATCAATCAAAAGTTGCCGTTTGGGGCTCTGGTTCACATTGTCAGGCGAACGTTTGTAGCTCCAGCCACTTTTTTGCCAGGAAAGGTCACACACTGGTCTTACCCTGATGAGAGCACTGGGCCCCAGCTGGTTACTGGTGAGGTCTGTGGATTCAGATCGCACAGCAGCTTGCCGCTAGCTGCTGACATCACTGATGATGTCAATGATGACTTGCAATTTGCCTTGGGAAAGACTGCAGATCATGTGTCGCTAAACATCAATGTCAACAAGAGAGCTTGGACAGAAAGTGGATGTTTTGAAGTTGTTGGGTATGAGCCAGGTGTATATAAAAGAAAACTCTTGTACGACAATTATGCGTCGCTAACTTGTCAGCTTTGTTGGGGTCAAGGAGTCAATCTTAGGCAGAATACAAAGTTCGGAAAAGGGGGCACGCACGTCAGCAAGAGCACCTTGATGAAATGTGCTGAAGTCTTTATTGAATTCCTGAGGTTGGAACTGCACTGATAGTGTGCCGGCTTGCATAAGAGTTTTTATAAAGAAGAGTCTGTGAGAGCTTGTATCTCTACTGTGAAACAACTGCATATGGCATCCAATGGACTCTTTCCTTGCTCCCCAAAACACCGCATCTGGTCTTATATCTGCTCCTCACCAATAATCTCTGCAATGATCAAGGAGTTCTCGACACGGAAACGCCTATAATCTGGAAAGTCTATCCAGAAAGTCTTGCTTTGCAGAGCTCGTCTTGCAAATTGCATTCATGATCAGCGGATAATCAACTATTCAACACAGCTATGACGCCAGCATCCATGAGGGCGTCTCTCCCTGTCGTAAACAAAAATGTGATTTCTTCCTTGCTCACCGGAAAAGTAGATATCTCACAGGCGCTCCAATGGGGAGTTTGCTGTTGCACTTGCAAATCGGGGTGTCCCCATGGGCCAAGACAAGATTGTCACCGTCGCTGCTATGACTGCTGCCCCACACCAGATTGGGGTGCCGGAGGTAGCTTGGCAGGTCCTTTGGATGCAGACGTCACAGCCAAATGAAGACATGCATCTAGGCATGGAGAGTTGACCGCCGGGCAAGGATTCGTTTCGATCAAGCATATAAGAATGTGACGACGACAGTAGGCACGCGCAGTATGGCAGATGTTGATTCGTCCAGAGCAGAAGTTGCACATGATGACTTGCAGAAACTTGATGAAGAGCTGCAGGCTTCATCAGAAAGCCCGGACTTTCCAACACCAACCGCTCAAACCAGCCAAGAGCCTTCCATACCACCTGTGCCTCAGGTTGGCAAGATATACCCGCAGATCGATTTGGGATATGCATGTCTTTGCGAAACATTGCGTGCTCAGAAGCCAAGTGTATACACTAATAGGACTTGTGTCAAAAGGACTTTCCTTGCAAAGGGATTGCCACATGTCAGCCAGCTGGCTCTTCAGAATGTCCGGGATCTTCTGAAGGTGCTTCAATGGAATGAGGAGCACTCAATCCGGTTGTTTCGTGTGTCCTCGGATATGTTTGCATTTTGGTCAGAATACGAACTTGAGGATCTCCCAGACTTTGCAGAAATCAGCCTGGCATTACGGGAGGTTGGCGACTATGCCAAGGAGTTCAAACATAGGCTCACGAGCCACCCTGGGCCGTATGTTGTGCTTGCAACACCACATGAAGAAGTGGCGAGGAAGAGCATCATTGAACTCGAGAGACATTCACAGTTATTTGATTTGATGGGATTTGAGCCTTCATACTACACGAAAATCAACATCCACACTCGGGGGGTCTACGACAGCAAGATAAAAGCCGTGGATCGCTTTGCAGAAAGATTTCAGAAGCTGTCGGAGAACTGTAGGAAACGGCTAACTGTCGAGCAAGATGATATTCCGAGCGCCTACAGCATCGATGATCTCATGTATCTCCACAAGAAAATTGGCATACCACTTTGTTTTGACTACCATCATCAACGTCTGTGCAAAGGAAAGATGACGGATGAAGAAGCTTTTCATGCAGCCATCAAGACTTGGCCTAAGGAAATCAAACCCATTGTACATTACTCAGAGTCGCAAGCCGGACGCAAGCCTCTAGCGCATTCAGATTGGGTGGATGGGCCAATTGATTTCTATGGATGCAATGATCTTGTTGACTGTCACATAGAAAGCAAAAGAAAAGACCTGGCCCTTCTCAGATATCGAGACGAGATAGCTCAGTTGTCTGTATGAGCATATTATTGTGCCTTGAAATAATTCAGAGCACGCCTGAAGCTCTCTGTATCGTCTGACTTGTAACAAAACTCTTGACTCCATAAATCTGGACGGATGCCTGTACGGTATGTGTAATCATGAGTATAGATATGAATTGTCTGCAAGCCGACTGAAGTTGAAGATGCCAAAGCACCCCTATTTTCCAGTTCTACAGCTGGTATGAAAAAGTAGTATTTGCGACATCGCAAAAAGACAAACAAAGCGTCAAAATCTCCAACTCTGTATGGTTGGTTTCCTTTGTTCATACTTTTATTCAGGCTGACGGGAACACGTCCTTTGTTACTGATACTCACTTTATCCTACACTCGAATTTGTTCAATAATGCAGTCCACAGTGCCCTGCAAAGACGGTGGCTGAGCATACAATACGTCTGGGAACATTGTCTTCCGCCACAAAAATGCTTCACGTTCAATGATTGTTTCCTGACTTTGTGGTGTTGATAATATCGCAATCTTTGTCAGTTTTACAGAACTGATTGACACCTTTAATCCGCTCGGCCAATGGAGAGATGCTTGCTGGTTTGCCACAGCTCGATAAATGTTGGCCAACAAACCCAATAGGTCTGCGTCTTGCACTACATACGGCATGTATTTGGATGTTGGAGTCAGACAGAGACCAATTGCGTTGGGAGCTGTATCACCTGGAATAACAAGAGTGCCAACAGGTTTTTCTAACATAGGGCGACACAATAAAATCTGCTCGGTGTAGCCTGCAGTTTGGCCAAATACATTGAGTCGCCCGGATGTTCCCATTGTGCATGCTTTGGTCTCGACTGGCAAGCAGAGATCATCCTCTGTTCTCATCCTGAATCCGGCATCAGCTTTACAGCCCTCTGGGGTGATCACATACCTGTCTGACCCCAGAATTGCAGAAAGTTCTCTCTGCGATGCAACTTCAACATTGAAAGATTCTCTTTTTTTTGCCGCAACAGCCAAATATCCTATTTGACACTTGACATTTGCTGCAATGTCAGCAGCTTTTTCACAAGACTCCTTCAATAACTCTACTAAAACGAACGTTAGTTTGTTCTTCTCTATACAATACTCTGGGTGTGTTTTTGCAATAGTGGGAAGGTAGACTGAGGCAGACTGATATACACGCGAGTCTGCCATGATAATGCAGAGCCCTTCTTGCCAAAGAATACAATGTCCTCTGAATTTGCCGGTCTTCAGTTGCCATTCTGGGCTTTGCGGCTTAGCAAAGATCTTTATACCTAAAACACGTTCTGACGGAGATGCAAGAGAAATCATGAATGTTGCGGAACATTTTCTGGGTAGTCTCTCAAACCGAAGTCTGGCATCTTGAGCAATATTTTGCAGAACTGCTGTTCCAAAGTATCTAGTGTTTCCCGACGAGTGGATAACATTGCGCATTCTTGTACTGGAAGACTTCCCCTTATATGTGATTCAGATTTGTTGACGCAGTAACAATAACGAGACACAGTTTAAGGCTATTTTAGTATAAACGCAGCAGCACATGCTATTTCTCAAATCACAGACACAGCTGAAGAAAAATAGTGAGAAGTTTGGATCAAAAAAGGTTATTGCTGACTCGAAAACCAATTTGAAAGAGAAGAAAACTTACGCTATTCCTGTGCGTAAGGTGAATGATGATTGTGTCAAATCTTATTTTTCAGGAGAGGAGCTCATGGCAATGACTCTATATTTCAATCAAGCCTGGAAGACCAAGCATGCACACTTCTTGTACGACTTCCAGGACGATGCCAGTGTCAAAGCATACATTGAAGCTTGTGAAGCCGCGCACTCAGTCCCACCTCTGACGGATGAAGCTTTCTACAAATCCTTGATCGAGAATAACGGTGACAAATTTGGCTCCATAAAAGCTCTTGCCAAGCAAAAGTCATAGAATGCTTAGAACCGCCCGACTGTTCATTTCTGCAAATCTGTGCAATAGCCTACAACCATTTGTAATTATCTTCCCATGGACTCATCAACCCGACGAAATGCCAATTTCTTGCAAAATCGATGCATCTGGCAGCAACCATCTCTGACTAAGTACACACATCATGAGTGAGACCAAACAAATTGCAGAGGCAGTTGTGACTGGACACAACACTACTATAGCCAAGAAAGACACTGCCGGATGGGTCAGCAGTCTGGTATGTCGCCTGTCTGACAGGAGTACTCCGGGTGAATTCAAAGTACGCTACCAGGGTGTTGGGGCGCCTGCTGTTGGAAGCGCTCTGCTGTTGTCATTTGATGCAAAAAGCAAAGCCGGGTTGCCTTTGAACGCCAAATTTCGCATACTTGACACTCCGTCTGATGAAGTAGAGTCTCTTGTGCAGCTGGCAGACAAGTGCAAGGGTGTACTGCACCAGAAGGTCAGGACACCTAGCGAGCAGGCCGTGCTTGATAGCCTGGTTGACAGCCTAGCTGATGAATTGGCGCTGAAGGCGGTTCTCCAAGAGCCAGTCATATCTATTGAGAGCCTGAAGGTTTCTGGTGGTCAGCACTTGAAACCTGGTGAGCAAGTCAAAATCCGAGGTTCTGGTGGGGCTGTTCACACAGTAACCATGTCTGAAAAGGGGAACCTGTACTGCTCATGTCCGGCATGGAAGTTTCAGGAGAAGCCTAGCGAGTCAAGGACATGCAAGCATTGTGATGCTGTCGCAACTTGCAAGTGAGTCAAGCTGACCTGTCTTGCAGGTCAGCTTGTGAACTCATCTGTGGCTGAGTTGGCTTTGTTATAAGATCATCATCAGCAGTAATGTCCGGTCATCCCATCACAAACCTTTATGGACACCTTGGTCAGGCTTGAGGCCGTGTCTGGCTCGCAGGTACTGCTTGAATTTGGTCCAGAAGTTGGCAGCTAGATGGTTGCCGAGCTCTGTTTTCAGCGTGCGAGCCAGGTTGTTGAGAGCGCCTGCAGCCATGTGCACTGTATTTGGTGGCTGAGACTGGGGTCTTCTCCATGTCTTGTACATGGATAAGGTAGTCCGAAACTCAGGTGACATCACGCTTTCACCTGTACAGTAAGTGAAAGTTAGCGTCACTTGTAGTGCGTTATCGTGCGCAGCGCGAAGCCAAGCTGGAAGCGAGCCCTGACGTGCAGCTGAGCCTACAGCTGTACAGCAACTTGAAAAGAAGGATTGGTTCAGATCAGGGAGTGGCCAGCCCATCTCTAGCAGTCTCAAAACATGATAGTTCGCCAAAAGCTTGGCTTCCAAAGCGACCTGACTGAGTACCTTGACAAGTCGGTGCCATGGAATACTCTGCGCGTAAGGTTTACAGAACTGATTGAGGGTGAGCTTGACAGTGCTGGAACTGACTTGCAGTCGCGCTGCCCTTTTGTAGTCGTTACCATGGCTAAAGGGAGCCATTCAACACAGTAGCAAAGCAAGTTGTGGCGCGTGACTAAAAAGCAACGCAAATCTCACATTTAGAGCCCAAGCATAACATAAAAACCCAAAGGTGGAACTATCGAATGGAACTAGTGAGTCCTTCATCCTGGCTCTAAGGGGACGTGACTGTGTTGAGCGACATTTTACTGTTGCTATGCGCAGCTGTCAGCTAAGATCGTAGCTCGATTGTGCACTTTGCTGCGGCAGCTATGAGCGTCGCACCTTTTGCGCTTGCACACGCCGGTCGGTTTGTGTATGGGACGCACGAAGTATGCATGAGGCCTTGCCAACCTTGTCACTGCTTTCTAGCACTGAGAGCTGTCGTTTATGCAGTGGAGAATCCGCGTCCCCGTCGAAGCACCGCTCGAATGTCCTTCGCTTTGGTCCCCCTTGTTTTCGTTGTGTGGGCATGCTTGGTCAGTCCTCGAGTCGCTGTGCTTCGTCCCTGAACTCGGGGTGGCTGACTTTTTGCGTTTGCAGGCGCCTTCACGTCAAACAAAAAGAGGGTGGTAAAGGGATTATGGCGTTGGTACTGATAAGTGCAGGGATACATCCCAAAGGCGAAGTCACCTGTCAGCTCTGGATTTGTTCAAAGACTAAGCAGAACTCAAGGTTTAAAGCCTTCTCCGCCAGGTTTGGGGATATTGATGGAATGAGCCGTGGTTTGGGCCTCCTTGAATGGGCAAAAGCAGTCGACCCAACCCTTGGTTACTTGACAGAGCAACACTTGACGTTGGGCGTGCATCTGCAGGTACAACATGAGGTATGGATACGTGATACGTGATACGTAATATCCTTATCAATATTTCAAGTCAATGTTTCCAAGCTTAGGTGTGTTGCAGGCATCTCAAAAACCGATGAGCAATTTGCTGCAACAACCGACAGTGTTACGTCAACACTATAATGCTCCACTTCTGAGCGATGTTATTTTGGCAGCTGAGGATCAGCAGATTTATGCGCACAAAGTGGTGCTGGCGTCTCACTCTGCATTTTTCAAAGCCATGTTTGAGGTCAGGCTTGGCAGTCTTGTTTAGTTGCCGAAGATGTGTTCATTCGTGTGAGTATGCCATTGTCCGCAGTCAGGAATGCAGGAGAGCAAAGCCCAAGTGGTCAGGATTGGCCAGATCAAGGCCCCAATCCTTGAAGCAATGGTCCGGTTCATGTATGGAGATCTTGTCGAAATACCTGACAACATCTTGGTGCCGCTCACTGTTGCTGCTGATGCTCATCAGGTACGCCAGGGTTGTGCAGGGTGACTAGCCTGAGCTTCTTCTTTGCAAACACATGCATGGATGCTGCCAATGCTGCCTAGACCAGATGCTGTGCAACCTCCGCTCTTACAACATCCTGAGGTTTGCTTCAGTTGCGGACCAGCTGGGGGAGAAACGTCTTCTGGAAGCATGTCTGGATCGATGGACGGTTTCACCAAAAAGGTTTGGTCTTGTTCTGTTGACTCTTGGCTGTCACCTGCAAGATTTGGAGTGGCTGCAAGAGCATGCTGCAGCATGTGGAAACCGCATCCCACAGTAGTTGCTCATGTCTGTCAGTGTGGTACATTACCACCACATCGTGTTTCTGGATGCAGCTCTGAGATTGTGAAGTCACCTGCGATGGCCAAGCTGATGCGCGAGAACACAGCCCTAGCCCAAGAACTGCTTTCAACGGTGGTGAGTCGTCCTGGAAAGAAGGCCAGGACAACATAGCGTTACGCTGTACAGTGTTTCTCAATGAATAGTTTCCCTGAGCCAAGTGGCAAGGTCATACTGCTTTTCAGAATACGGTTTGCAACGTGTCCCAGACCAGCTGTAAAACCGGACTGCAATAAACAGTCGAATTGGAACTCCTTGCCGGACCAGATGACAATTGGTGAGACTGGTTGGCGAGACATAATATTGGTCCACCAACTTGCATCGTCAGCCATCTTTATCGAGTGAGTCCTCTAGTACACACCGACACCATGGACGAGTGGCAGATCTACTCCGTAGCTCAGATGCGCAAGACGAACATGCGACTCTATGCATGCAAGGCCTATAGTGTTCAGGCTCAGCATCCAAACATATGCCACACTCTTCTGTAACCCCGGTTAATGGTCCCGCTACAGGTGATTCAGATGACTCACTTACTTGGTCCAGCTGCGGACTACAAGCCTCCAACAGGTCTTTGCATGCTTTGTCTGCCAGCATGCTTTGAATCAACCAATCTTTATACATACATATATAGGCATATATAGGCAATCGACTCAGATGCAGAGCGATTGGACCCACATGCCCTCAAATGTCACTGAATGCATCAATGACATGACCAAGTTTGACAGGAACCGACGTAATTTTGCTCTCAAATGGTTGGCAATGCCGAAAATACAGAGGCGTCCTCACTACTACGATGAGCATTTTGTGACTTTACCAATAGGGAGCAATGCCGAATATGTCTTGTCTCACATGACAGCGTTTGATGTAGTATTTCAACACCATTATTCGCCGTATTATGTATTCTACACAAGTACTGGACACAGTCAAACGTATCACCATCAGGAGCTGGTGAACAGCAGCAAATATTGTCTGCTTAGGGTTTCCTAAAAATGCGATCTTGATGAGAGAGGAAAGCAGCTGGCTCAGCATGCAAAGTCATTGCAGATTCCATGCTCACTCAACTTAGTCATGCTTAGTCATTGCTTAGTATCATGCTTAGTATGCATGTCTCTCTGGAACCCCCCTGAAATCAACTAGGGCTATATAATCTACTGTGTCCCACGTCCAGCTGTAGAAGGAATCCAAAATACACACCGGATGTTCGGGAGAATTGCAGTCCAGTTTCCACACCTGGCACGTCGTATGGTGAGTTAGTGCTTTACCTATGAGCAAGCATACGCCCAATGTCCAGGACCGCCAGAAACCTGCGCCATGACGTCTCCGCAGGCCACGGTCTTGCCGACGTACTGCGCCCCTCGCGGGTCCGTCTTGGTCACTCCGCCCTTGCACGTCATATTCTTGTCTTTGCCGTCCGGGCTGCCCCATGAGCCCTGGCAGTACCGGTCACCATTCACGGATCCATTGTTTCCGCTATAGCTACACAAGAGGCGCGGCGGCTGCTACAGGAGCTATGGCAGCAGGTGCTAGTGCTGATGCGGGTGCAGGTGCAAGTGCTGATACGGATGCAAGTGCTAGTGCTGATGCGGGTGTAGGTGCAAGTGCTGATACGGATGGGTGTAGGTGCAAGTGCTGATACGGATGCAGGTGCTAGTGCTGATGCAGGTGCTAGTGCTGATGCTGATGCAGGTGCTAGTGTTGATGCGGATGCGGGTGCAAGTGCTGATGCAGGTGCGGGTGCTAGTGCTGATGCGGATGCAGGTGCTAGTGCTAGTGCTGACGCCGATGCAGGTGCAAGTGCTGATGCCGATGCAGGTGCAAGTGCAGATGCGGGTGCGAGTGCTGATGCAGATGCCAGGGCTGGGGCTGGGGCTGGTAGGGGTGCTGGCGCTTGTGCAAAAGCTGACATTTCGCTGTTACCGCTGCTATGTCTCCAGTTAGGCCCAAGGCAAGCCGTGCTGCAGTCAGTCACCTTGAACTTTGTAGCTGCAGTAACGTCTGCCCCGGTTTTGACGCTGCCATCTGTATCCACTGTCAGGAAAGCCCTCTCACCAGCGCCGTTGCCGGCAAAACTTAATGCAATAGTGTTGCCTTGCTTCAGCACAGAGGTAGTGTCTGTAATTCTAGCGGGGTCCACGATCTTGAAGTAATGGTTTGTAGTACAAGCTGCGGGCTGTTGGTTGACAAGCAGCTATCCAGACTGCACTGTCAGATACCTGTCTTGACCGGCCACAGTGTGCATGAGTACAACTATGCTATTGAGAGGAATCGCTGACAATGCAGCAGTAAAACCGTTAGCCACACCTTTGCATAGCATATCATAAGCATTATATAGCTCAATACGGAAACTACCAAGAGTTTGATCTTGGCCAAGAGACATCGCTGCTGCATCCCCAGACTTCGCTTTGCCAATAAAACGGTTATCTGGCATTGTCAAAGATAGCGTGTCTCCGGAATAGTATATATTCTGCACCCGTTCATTTGGTGGTGGCTGCACAACAGCACCGAACACCAACCCAGCTTCATCTGCACTAACATTTGGTGCAGCGTCAAACATCTCAAATTGCTGGGCACGGCAAACTCTTGGTTTGTGATGCATAACCATGTTTATAGCAAGCAATGCACCCGCACTAACTGCCGATACAATCAGCGAGTCCAACAAGCTTGTCTTCTTGCGGGGGATCAGCTGCATGGCTGCAAATACCACCCCGGCAGTGATTAAAGCCTTTAGCAACATGACAATGGTATATACATGTGCCATAGAAACACTTTGCGGCTGTGTGTCACTACCTACGGCGTGGACTTCTACTCGTTTTGCTTTTGGTCTTTGCTGCTTTTTTAGCAGCCGGCTTAGATTTTGTAGCAGCTGAGCCAGAAGCACCACTGCCATTTGTTATTGCTGCTGCCGCAGATGCGTACACCTTCTCAAACGTACGGACACACCTGCGAAATTGACATTGCAGAGCTTCTGGGTGATCTAACATTGGTTTGACAGCCTTGCTCAGGGCAGCTTTATCAGCGCTCTTGCCTTTCACAGCTTCTGCTCGCGCAGCTGCGACAAGCTCGGCGTAATCCGGACAGTATTGAGCAAGGCATTCGATATATGTTTGAGCGTCTGGGGCAAGCAGACCATGCACGACAAAGTCCATCAAGGCTATATATCATCAACAGATTTCTTTGCAAACTTGTGTCATGTAGATGCTCACTTTTGACTTGTCCAGTCTGCCAGAATATATTAAACATATATAGCATTGTTTTCAGCTCTGTAGCTGTTCTTCTTGCTCATTTTGCTGAAAGGGTCCAAAGGATTTGCTGAATCACAAAACAACACACTTGCTGATGCGCTATTAAATTCCGGGGAAGCTGCTGTCTTCAGCTCTGAATGCCCGATTTGGCCTACAAACATCAACAAGAAAGTAATCATGAGGCCAACTATGACAACGCACGCAGGAAGCATGGTCTTGTGGTACATCGTCAACAAGGAGAGCAGCGCAAGACACCCTACTGTTACTATACATGCCAGGACAATTCCGGTGATTCCTTGCATTGCCTTCATTCTGCCAAAGATGCTGGGAGTCGAGCTACGCATCATGTCTGCAACCTTTATGTCGTACTCTTGGATTCTCTTGTCCAAATCTGTCAATAGGACTTGACGGTCCGCTAGGCTCAAGCAGTTTGAAAAGCATGGTTTGGTTGGATCAATGTCCCCGGGAGCTAGTTGGTTGTCCTTCAAGAATTTCATTTCCTGCTGCAGCCGCACTGTTTTCACCAGCCTGACCAACGAGATATTTGTGAAGTATCTGAAACGTGAATAGCAAAATACAAACACTATTGCTTCCACAATGCATGGAATCAGCAAAAGACTCAGAGGCCATATTTCTCGCATCACTGCTCCCCTCTTGAAACCAAGAATGCCAATTCCACCTTTGTATCGTCTGTATGCTTGGACCAGCCACATCACAAGTACTCCCCCTGCAAGCGCTGCAAGAATAGCCGGAGCCCCAATGTTTTTCACAATTGCCCCAACACCAGAGGCCGTTGCAAGCTTTGCTTCCAGGTCATGCACTGGACCCTGATTGCAGTTGTTATACGCATTTACGACAGTATCCCGCATGGAAGGATCAACCCGGGCAACATTGATCAAGTTGTGTTTTAGCAGCTCTGTTCCATTAAACTTGGTAACAGAGTTCAGAAAGTAAATCTGGACAACAGCCATTATCAGCACAAGCAATCCGCTGAAAACAAACAGGTATGAGTTATCGTCAAAGTAAGTCATGACCCAGACGTATATACTATAATCAACTGACTTTTTTTGGTGTCGGGTGATGCTGTCAGTCAGCATGTGACAAAGTCATCAATGTCAAATGGCGCTTACCCAACATCAACCAACATGCATTTTTTTGCTTGACTTTGAGTATAGGGCAACATGGCTTCCTCCGAGCCCACATTTCTGACCCTTGCACTCATGGTGTGCTCTGTTACTGTGCTTGTCAGTTTGGGCAAGTTTTTATACTTTCAGCTGTTCTACCATTACACAATCAGACGTAGAATGCTTTCTGCGGCTCAGAATGTAGCCGGATGGGTCAACCTCGACAAGTCTGCCATTGCAGATACATGGGACACACAACTAGTCAACATGCTTGAATATTTGCAGCGCAATGAAGTTTTCCAGTGCACGTCTTGCCGTCCTGGATGAGGAATCTGAGAAATATGTTGAGCTGCATAACTTTAACACAGCCCGGAATGGGCATCTGCTCCTGTTAGTCTGCTTGGCTGTTGCTGTCGGCATTTTCTTCCTGAAGCAAAGAAGTCTGCAACCCCGAACTATAGCTAGCTCTTTGGTACAGAAGATGAACTCCTTCTGGGCACAGAAATCTGCATGATACAAAACAAAGTCGCACAAGGTTATTAGGTGACCGTTGTATGATAACTTTGCACATATTGTTGTTGTACCAACGTCAAATAGCCAGTGACTCTGCCAGATCCATTAACGTCCAGAGTGTAAGCTCAACGAAATCACCAAATTATTGTGACTGATACGCCGCAGATTTTTGGTGCCCACGCATGGAGGTCCCTGATCAAGTCCCTATGGCTATCCAGTACAGGGCGTCAGACCCATTTTGGAACGTGGAACTGTTATTATTGATAAACTGCTGGTGGAAGCTGAAGCCTGTGGTCGAAACTCCGGTCAGATTGACAATACCAAAAGAGTTGACGGAGTTGCTGTTGGGGTTTTGACAGCTACATGTCACTATCGGAGTCGTTGCGAAGGCTTGTGGAAATGTCACCGACGCACCTGTCTGCTGGCCTGGTGCATAGTAAGTTCCATACTGAATCTTGGGTACAGCGAACCCACCCAGATACAAGTTGCTAACATCAATGCTGCTAGTATTCAAATAGTTTGTATATAACTGACTGGTTACTCTGGCACTACCGGTTACGTCCAGTGTGTAGGCTGGCGAAGCAGTCATGATACCTACATTACCATATCGAGTCGTGAGGGGTGTATACATGTACGTTTTGGCAATAGTAACGCCTGTGGAAGCCGTCGAATCGTCTGTGATCGTGAGGGGTGTGCTGGCGTTTTCCACTATTTGCAATTCGCATGTGAAAGATGTCAGGGGAGTTGCACTTGCTGATGAAGAGCCATCGTTTACAGTTGTTGTGGTAGGAACGGATGTGCGTACCAGCCGGAAGGTAGAGGTATTAGCCGATACATTGATGTCCACAGCTAAAGTGGAACTGAAATATGAAGTTGTTTGTGACAACGGGAGACATTGATGCCATGCGCCAGCAGTGATATTGTAGCTCACCGGAATGGTGTACTTCATGGCGCATACGTTGATGCCTTGTGCTTGAGTGATTACTATGTCAGCATGATATCCAAGCCAACTACCAGGAGCAGATATCACAGTAATGTTTGTAGCTGCATTAGTGACGGCAGGCAGGGTCCTTATGAACGATGCTGTGATGTGCCGAGCAGTGCGGCTGCTTCCAGTGCAGTCAAGAGAGTAAGTTGGGTTCTGATTAGATATTCCCACTTGCCCGCTTGCTGCAACCGTAAGAATACCACTGGTTGTTCCCCCAGATATTGTGCCAAAGTACAGGTTACTGCCAATGACCTACATGCCCGTATATGCACTTTTGCCATTGAGCCACAAAGCAGTGTTGCTACCTGAAATCAGCGACAAAACATCTCCAAATGGAGCTGGTGTGACCAAGTAATTACCCAGACTCAAAGTTCCAGAGATACTAGCGTACGGTCCATTGATATTCAAAGCCGTTCCAGTGAGCGTGTTTCCTGCAGTTGCAACAAACCCAGCATCATTGTTGAGTTCGCTGGTTCGTCCTGTGAAGAAACTGGCATAAGGCAGGTATGCACCGGCTGACATGTTGACCAGATCGTTTGCAAACACCTGACCTTGAAAGTAAGTCGTTCCTAGTTGTGCTGGTGCAAGCTCTCCACCATCATAAGCAAATTGGAAGTTTGAACCATCTGTTGCATGCTGAAGGGTTTGATATGCCCCACCATCCCGACTCCACTCTACCTGGAGCTTGTTGCTGGCAGAGCTGCTTGCATGCTCAACCATCAACGATGACCACATGTTAGCGTACATAGTCACCGTGCCAATGCTCTGAACCGTTCCAGACTGGTAGAACCAACTGTCCACAAGCTTATCCAAACCAACCCAAACGGTAGCACCATCTCTGTAAGTCACCTTCCATGTGTAAGTTCCTGTCGCTGGCGTGAGAACATTTCATGTTATCCGTAAAGAGTAACCACTGGTCAATGTTCCCCATATAGTTCCAGTATAGTTCAACGCATTACTCAGAGTGTCAACAGCTGGCTTTGTCAAAAAGGGAGCTGGAAGGGGCTGACCAACAGTTCCAGCTGCCACCGTGTACAACCCTGTGTCGTCATAAACCCTTGTGAACACAGCGCCAGTTACATTATTGCTGGCCAGTCCAGTCACTGTCAACGTGCTAGTTGTGAGCTTGCTTACTGTGCCTATGCTATAGTTCAAAGACGAGCCTGTATTTGTCGTGGCATTCAAGGTTGTCACGCTTGAATTTGTTGCAGTCATGTTGCCTATAGAAAGCGTTCCTCCCGTGAAACCCATATCTGCTGTCAAACTACCTGTGAACTTCCCACTTCCTATCACATCTAAACTTGCCTGTGGAGCAGCATTCATTATTCCAATATTTCCATTGCTAATCGTAAGAGGACATAAGGCATATCTCGCATATGCAGTGGCGTCCACTGCTGGCGGGGTTGCATCATCTATGACGCCTGTGTTGTTTCCTGTAATTCTGACAGATATACCAAAGGTTGGTGTCCGGGTAGCAGTTGAGCTGACAGAAGTCCATCGCACAGCTAACAAAGCAGAAGTAAAGGTGTTGTTTTGAATCAACAGCTGACATTCGTTGCCGCTTCCGAGAGAGTCGTCACCAAATGTTGGCGGTTCTGTCTGGTATGCAGCATCATTTCCATTTCGCAAAGGGACTTCAAAACGACGGGTCATTTTTATGTTGAACCCGCTGACAATCACGGTCACCTCTGCATACACGCTCGCATCTGTTGCAAAATAAACGTTACACATTCGCTTAGTCATATTCGGTGATCCCGCTCCACTGACAGCGGTTGTGTAGTTGTATGTTGTGAAAACATCTGCAGCTACTCGGGCTGAGCCATTGACGTCAAGGGTATATTGAGGAGCAGATTGAAGTAAGCCCAGTCCAGATCCTGTGATTCTTGCAAACTCAGTGTTAGACCCATAGAACGCATGCACACTTGTGATTGAGGCTGCTTGAAGTCTCAGTGTGTCTGATTGTACCCCAAATCCGTAGAAAGATGTACTTGCGGGCCCAGGTCTTGCTCCAGAACTAAATATAGACAACATGCAATTAGCTGTTCCACCCAGCATTGAGAGCTGACTGCCAACTTGCAGTTTGCCAGCAAAATTTGCGTCTCCGGCAACATCAAGCGTAAACCCAGGGAGTGTACCAGTACCAACAGATCCAGTTGGAAGGATGTTCAACGCGTTGAGGTATGTTGCTCCGGGTGCATATGTAGCAATACTCAAGGTACCGCCAGCGTTATTACCAAGACCCTGTCCGACTACCCATGCATCTCCGGGAGATGCCAGTAGACCTGTTGCAGTTCTGCTAAAGGCAATTGAGCTCTCATTTCCTGATATAAGAGGTGTTATTCGCATTGTCCCCAGTGCTGACAATGTGCCTGCTGCAGCATGCAACTCGAGCGGTGCATTGTAGTTACTCGTGGTTCCAATTGCTAGTGCTCCAGAGATCAAAGCATTGCCGACCAAGCTGACAGTATTCGATCCGTTCGAATTCGACAGTATTGCTGATGCAGCAATCAAAAAAGTGTTGCCAGAGCTGGCAACGCCAAACTTTGTCAGCTGCTGGAGCGCATCCATCAGAGTGACAATATGTGATAGAATATAATAGCATTTCCCCTGTCTCCCAATTAGGCTGGTCTTCCGTGTGATTGTCTGTTGCGCCGTTGTGCCACTAGTCCCCACCATACCGGAATTTACCAGCGGCTTGATGGATACGGTGAGACTAAATTTGATTCTTGAGAGCGTGTTACATTGCAAATTGTTGAGATTCAGGCCACAACGAAAATTTGACTCTGCAGTGTTGGTGCAATTGTCATGCTCAAAAGTTGCTACACGTCCATAAGCCACGGTTATAATGATCGCTAAAGTCTTCAAGATAAATCGAAAGGTGCCGCTATGCGGTAGGTGCTATGCGTCGGTGCTAAACTGTCATGTTTCACGCAGCCGCTTTATGATCCACCCCTTGTGCACACAGACATCATCATCGTTGAACTTGGTCTTGAGAGTCTTGATGCACGACTGCATAGCCCTGCCAAGCTGTTTGAGCGTCTGGTAGCGTCCAAGCACCCGACCAGTATCAGGCTCGAGCCTGATGTAGCCAATAATTTTCCTTGGTCCAGGATCAGGCAAACCCAAATCATCTGGTGCATGTTCGTCATTGGCATCCTCAGCTTCAGCCTGGGGTCGTTCTGTTCGGGCAACCTCACCAGCAGCAACCTCAGTATTGTTTGCAATGGGCGTGTTGAATTGTGGGGTTTCATTATGTGGTTGAAGGCCTGATAGCTGAAAATGATGCAGCAGCATTCGAGTGCGCTCCATGTCAGCTGCAATCCTGGCCTTCTGTACTTCAGCCTCCGCCTAGCGGGCATCTGCCTCAGCCTCAGCCATCCGGGCCTCTGCCTCACTCTTGCTGGTGGCCTGCTGAAGTTCTGCTGCAATTCTTGCCTTGCGCACTTCAGCTTCTGCCTCAGCCCTTCGTGCATGAGCTTCAGCACAACGAACATCGGCGTCTGTTGATCTGCCGGGGTTACAACCCTCGCACCGCCATATAGTGTTCAAGATCAATTCTCGCTTTACATCATATTCCTGCTGTCCTCTCACCAGCAGCAACTCTACCTCACGTTTGCCGCTAGCCTTGTGAGTACCCTCATACAGCTGCAACTCATTCTTCCACGATTCTTTGACTTGCTTCTCCACCTTCGTGTAACACTTGGTCTCAAAGCTGTCCAGCAGCAAGCCGTCTTGGTAGTGGGAACAATGACGCCGCTGACGGCCTGTTGCCAGCCCCTGATTGCCGATCTTGAGAAATGCATAGTCAGCATGCTCAGCTTCCGGAATCAGCATGTCTGGCCGACCAATGAGATGGACACGGGCGTACTCATCAAATACCTGCCAGAGATAAACCTGATCACTATGCAAATTAATGTAGCTAGGAGTAAGTTGGATGGCAGCACGACGGCGATTGTTGACTAGGCCGGTAGCAACTTCACGGGCTACGTTGGCATGGTCTTCTGTGTCTGAGCCCAGGTGATCATCAATGTCATAGCGGCCAGTGATCCGGATCGACTCAATTACATCACCAACCCATTTGCGAAATGGTTTAGCAGCTGCCTTCCGACTGGACCCCAAGAGTTCGTACAAGCCACGAGCAGTCAAGAAAGTGCATTGCTGCAAACCACCAGGGGTGTAAATTGAATGCAGTACCCGCTCGTCTTCATTCAAGTTGCTTGCCCGGACATTTGTCAGCCCTAGAAATGAACCAACATCGGAAGCGAGGAAGAGCGGTTTCTCCCAGGTTCCGTACACATTCACTGCCTTGTTTTGATCGCCAAAGACCAGGGTCCGCAACACCTCCATGCACACCTCTATGATTTTCACCAGTACCCACAAAGCTTTATGACAGTTTGGGTGATGGCGGATAGCAAAGAACGGCACCGCTTTGGGAACCACCAGGGGTGCATATTGGGTATATGTACTACCCGCAAAGCTTTATGACAGTTTAGGTAATGACGGATAGCAAAGGACGGCATGGATCACGAATATACTCTTACAATTACAATGCCAGAGCCGCCAGATCCTGCAACTACCCCATACCGCCTCCTCCTCCGCCTGTATTGGGAGTTCCACTTTGGCCTGAAGCCGCACTTCCACTATTACCTCCCGCACCACCCCCTCCCTGGATTGCAGGACCTCCTGCTCCGTTCTATGTTCCACCTGACCCTCTTGCTGCGTAGTAAACCGATGTTCCAGAGATGGCACAAGCTAATCCTATTCCACCAGATCCACCTTGCTGATTTGCTGCATTACCTCCCACGGCTCCAGCTCCTCCGGCTCCCGCCCCTGCCGAATAGTAGTATGCTACACCTCCATTATTTCCCTGTCCAGGGGTTCCACTTCCTGGAGCAACATTGACTTCCTTATTATTACTTGTGGCCATTGAGCCACCCCCGCCCGAGCCTGAACTGGCAAAGTAATATCCTGTGCCATCGTATGTTTGAGACCCTCCGGGAGGAGTAAACGAAAACTGACAATCTCCAGTGCCGCCACTATTTCCTTGTTGAAGTCGCAAAGGATAATACGTTCCAGAACTCAAAGAAATTGTGTTGCTGATGTATTGGACTGCATGAGCCCCGCTATTGTTGATGAGACAATTCGACGTTGTATACCCGGATAGTGCGTTAGCACCTACCCACAGCATGCCACCATCATCAGTACCCAGGGTGAATGTGTAGGTCCCAGAAACGCTTGCCCGGAAGTAACCAAACCACTGTATACAGTATAGGGCATTCGTACTACTACTAAAAATGCCCCCAGTCCCATTGAACACATTTAAGATGTTATTGGTTATGCCAACCCCACTGAAAGTTGCTGTATCAAAATACACAGGATTGTCGTTATGATAAGCCCCAGAAACATACCCAAACCGTAGACCCGGTAGAAGAGCTGCCGAATTGTAAGAAAGACCCCATTTGTTCATGAGAGAGTTTGTGACAGTAAGCCTGTTCGCGTCAGATAGAGCTGAGCTGAACATCATTATTTCTGAGATTGTGCCTGTGAGGTTTACTGAATTGCCCCCCATCCCAACATTGAACTGATTATTTGGGTCACCAGCTAAACTTGTGTTACAAAACGCAGATGTCTGGTTGCCGTTTAAATAATATGTAATTGATGTTGGTGAGTTGCATTGGACGCACATGAGAAATGTCGTGGACAAAGCAGCAAAAGGTAAGTTGGGATAAGCAAAGTTCTGACCAAAGCCGACGAAACTAGGATAGACTCCAGTTCCTCCTTCGTTTGCCAGCTGCAGCTGTTACCATATTCATGCCTTGGGCACGATAGATGCTATTGGAATCCGAAGACACAAAAAATGTGTTTCCAAAATTCGAGCTTGCAAGTCAATTTGCAAATTCGTACGATGATGATGACAACGGACCAGCCGATCCTCAGCTTTTCACAGATATGAATCTTGCAAACGCAAGGATGGACGCGAGTGCCCAACGGCTCCTAGAAGAACTTATGTCTCAACCAGAAATTGTAAAAACGCTGGAGTCTATACACAAGTCCGACAAGAACGGGTTATAAACGCAGTTGGTGGCTGTAGTCAGATGCCATAAATAACTTTGTATCAGTCAAAGACCTACATCTTCGACTGTTGCATGTTGTCAATGCCTGCTTCGGCAAGACCTACGGAAGCGAGACCTACGGGCTTGGCTTGCTTTGTCAGATATATAACAAAAACTCAGCGCAATTGATGTAATGTTCAGTTGTTACGAGATGAAGATGCCTCTTGCTGCATAGCATCTGCCGCCATCATCCTAGCTACCGGACCAATCTGAGGTGTTGCTCTCTCTTTTTCAAGCAGCTCGCGAACCACATTGAAGCCAATAGACTGTATACGTGTACACAGTCTTGACCATGAGGCAGGCTCCCAATCATAGACGACCCGATTTTTGTGCTCATCACTGCGCGTCAGCCAACGTGCTGTTGGCATTTTCTTGTCAGGCATTTTCTCACACAGCTCCTTTGCAGCCTTCAACGTGTCATTCACAAACGACAGCTGTGTTGATGGCACTGCAAGTCTTGATGCATGTGCACGGATCACTGGCCGATCACCAATGAAAGGCAATAGCTTCTTGAGCAAAGCGGCATCAGTCAAACAGTCTTTATACTCGAGTGCCAAGAATGTAGGGTCGTCCTTGTGGAATTGCTCTTTGAAAGCTCGTGTTTCTGCATAGTTGCCACGACCTCCAGGGGACCCACCAAAAAGCTCCACATTGATCTTCTTGCCCTGCTGATCTCCCACTAACGCAGTGAAATGCATGTCGTATTTCCCAAATTTGCGGCCGCTGAGAGTTGCATAAGCTGCAGGATATTTTTCTCCTTGAGTAATTGCCACACCCCGAAGCCAACATGAAATTGGCAACAGAAACCTCGATGAAACTGAGCCATACAGTGCTATCTATGTCTCTCATCTCGACTTTGTCAACTCCATTTTCCAGACGAATAGTTGCAATGTCTGGTCCAAAATCTCTGATGTGATTCAAGTAACCACTGTATCCATTCTTGCTCAAAACACTTGGACTTGGAACGCAGCCAAATTTAGTTATGATCTCTGTGGTGACCTGCTTGAACTTCTCTGCTGTCCACACATTTGTCTTTCCATGCTGATTTGTTACCGCTGGTCTCAAAAGCTTGACTTGTTGTTCATATGCATCCAAACAGCCCAGCTGTAAAGCAATGTCTTTAAAAGCTAATTTTGCATTTGACGTTTTCTGAGATAGAGTGCCTTGATTGTGTTCTGCGGCCCATGTATGGTTGAGGACACAAACGCCATGTATATCTTTAAGCTTCTGCCATGCTTCAATGAGTTCTGGATACACTGCAGCTAGCTTACTGGCCAATCCGGCATCTTCTATCAGTTTGCGACATCCGCTACGAACCCTATATTCAAAGAATATAGGTCTTTTTCAACAATGAATTGTTGATTTTTTGGACACCATATTTCACTTGCTTACACTTGCTTACACTGTTTCTCATCACAATTTCGAGTATGCAATTAGCTGACTGAAAATCGATCACCCGAGCAAAAATCGAGGTGGAACTTCTAGACAATGTTAAGCTCGAGTGTTCGCATGCACACAACCACGCTTGCAACCAACGCCGACTGACAGATTCGCCTGTCACCCAAAGCCGACTGACAGATTCGCCTGTCACCCAAAGCCGACTGACAGATTCGCCTGTCACCCAGACTCACCGGTCTTATCTACTGCATCATGCCTGCTCGTTGGGCCGATCACATGCATGCCGGGGATGACTTCACACCATTTGATGGACATGAAAGCTATGAGGACTCCCCAATCCGTCGTCCACGAAGACAGAGGACGAGAGCTGCTGAGCAGAAAAGGATGATTGCTGTACAACAAATGCTTGAGCAGGAGGCAAGAGAGAGAGAGCAGCGACAATTCAGATTCTGGGAACTTAGGGAAAATGAGGCTGCTCGCAAGTATGATCATCATCGCATAGTCTTGGAGAGTTGCACAGCACCGGCGTCTTGGGATCCATGTGAGCCCAACAGCTTTGATGATGATGATTTCGAGACGTGCCCCATCTGCTACACCAATGACTATCCCGCACGTCGACTGCAATGCCATCATAAATATTGCGCACGCTGCATTGGCAGATGGATGCTCCAAGAACATAAGCCTTGCCCATATTGTCAAAAGCCGATCATCTTATCTTCGTGAGGATATGTTTGGTTCAACAATTTTATAACTTAATAGGCAATTACCTACTAAGTACAGCTATAACACCCATACTTAGAGTGTTAGAGCGCCATCATATATGCTGCTGGCGTCTTTTTGTCAGCACACGGCTCCATTGCAGCCTGAAGTACAACAGTCTTTTTTATCTTCACCACAACTTTGGTAGCTGCCAGGATAGACTGTATTACCAGCGCTGCTAAAATCATTGAATATACTAGATTCACATGTTAAATACCATGTCAAATACCATACTACCTTACAATCAGACCAGGTGTTGCTATCTCTTTCCAGCAGCCGGCAAAACAACAGGAGATCAACAACACGATCGTGCACCGGCTTGCATCTGTTTAGTCTCAGCAAAAACCATTATAGTATAAGTGTTCAACCGTCAACTCCTGCTCTGGCACGTATTCTGCATGGCTATATAATCTGCCTTTCAACACTTTTAACCTGGAAGCCCATTCATCCTTGTCCGCAATCTGGGGAACATCAAACCTCTTGTGCTGCTTGAAGCATGACTGAACCTTGTTTCCAGCCAGGTTCAAGTACGCATCCGGATTAAATCTGAGTATAAGAAGCGGTCTGTTGCCAAGATCTTGAAACAGCTGCATAACCCGCTTGTTCTCGCATGAGCAGTACTCCAATGAACCGTGCTGAAATTCGTCAGCCTCGATGATGATAGCATGGGTAAGACAATCAATCAGAATGTCTGGACGGCGTAATGAACATCCGTCATTCACAATCCGATCATAACGGACTTGTAGACCAGACGGTGTGTCGTGGGCGGCAATGACATCTCGTGCCCAGTCGGCCACATGCTTCTCCTTGACACGGTAAGCACGACTTATCTCTTGATCTGGGAAAGTGTTGATGAAGCAGCGGGCGCAATAACCTTCGTAATGTTTGGAAGCCGCTTGAGTGTCGCACCCATCCACCTTACAAAGCTTGGCATATACAGGGATGTAGCCTAGTCCTTGTGAGTGGGAGCACCTCCCTCAGGCCCAAAGGATGGGGATTTGAAACACCCACGGTCCTCACAGAAAGGCCCCATGATACAAGTCAGGCCACGCTCTTCACCATGAGGTGAACAAAATTCGGGTTTTTCTCCAGGGATGCCATGTGAAGGCTGCTTGGTACAACCATCCTCTTTGCAGCGTCTGTTCCTGACATCTATGAGACCAAGCTTGGAGCCATGAGGCTGACAGTGAGTTGCTTTCTGCCAGTCCTTACCATAGGTCGCCACGATATCACAATCTGGCTTTTGGCAAATCTGTCTGTGCGCGAGACCGATCATGCCTGGTGTTTGATGTCGGCTACAACGCTCAGATGCCCACCAGGCATTCCAAATCCTGCCGTGGTTGTGCAGTCAGCATCGGTGCATTGCCTTCGGGCAAGGTTGACCAAACCCAAGGGATTCCCATGCCCAAAACAGTGGGTAGGAGCTCCGCCTGATACACCAAAGCTAGGCCGTACTGGACAGGAACTGCGCACTTCCGCGAATCTGTAGGGACCATGCCAAGTTCTTTGCCGTGAGTTGCGCAATGAGATGGAGATGTGCCTACAGCTATGCCATAGGTTGGTCTAGTGGTGCATCCATCTGCTTTGCATTTCTTGCCCATGACATCAACAAGACCACGCTCTTCTCCATGCTGTCTGCAGTATTCCGGGTTGCCACTTTCTTCTCCATACAACACAGCTTTGTCACATTCTGCCACCTTGCACCGCTTTGCTTTGTTGAGCTGCTCCAGTCCGGCCTGCTTGCCGTGCTTTGAGCAATGGGTTGCGCTTTCGCCTGACTTGCCCCAGGTTGGAGATATTTTGCACCCCGCAATGGCGCATTTGGCAATAACTACGTTCACAACCCCCAGCGGCTTTCCATGCTCCGAGCACATGGTTGGCTTCTCACCAATCTTCTTGGCAAAGGAGGGTTTAAAGTTATAGCCCTTGATATTGCATGTGGGCTTTGTCACATCCACAAAACCAAGCTCTTTGCCATGGTTTGCACAGTGCGTAGCTTTCTTGCCCGGATGACCATAGTTTGGCTGCTTATCACAACCCTATACAGCACACTTCTGGCACAGCAAGTTGACCCAGCTTTTGTCGCCTACATGCTCTTTGCACGTACTTGCCCTTCCTCCGCGCGGTCCAAAGCTAGGCTGTTTTGTACAGCCTACCGTGCTGCACTGGTTCACCATGTTGTTTGATACATATCTACTACATTTGTACCCTTATATGCCTTTTACCAAATTTTTGGTTTGGAAAAAGTATTACTCATTGCAAATTTCCAAAAAGTTCAACGCCTGCTTCTGCGAGACCTACGGGAGCGATACCTACGGGATGCGTTGGCTTGCTTTGTCAACTTCTTGCCATTACGGCCAACGGGGCCAAATACGCCCTTTTTTGGAAAGATCCTAACACCCAATCCCAAATTGTTCGACGCCTTGGCGGAGAGCGATTTGGAACGGAAAACTATTCTTCCGTCGGATTTCCGGGAGAGAGCGCTCTTCTTTACGCCACCGCTTGGCAGTTCCGTTCCAGACCTGACGCTTGGAGCCGGTGCAAGCCTTTAATCCCTCCGCCCGACACCTCTTTTCCTTGTTGGACACCTTCTTACGAGCTCCGCCAGACTTGAAGAGCTGCTCAAGGAATGACGCCATATCTGCTTTATACAGAGTACGTAGAAATTTATTTGAACATATAGGGAATCAGATTTGTTACCGGGCATTTCAAACGCTCTTGCAAGAAGTGAGGGGGTCGCTACGCGATAGCTTCACCGCAGGTGAAGCTACCCTGAAAGGGCCCCTACTGCAAGTATAGAGGACAGAGTCAGATGAAGATGTTGAACGACCACACACGACATTGCACTGCCAGTGGATCTGATCTTCTTGCAGCAGCCATACTCAGTCAGAAATATTCGAAATAGGATGAAAACATACGGCAAGGTGCGTACGGATTGAGCTTTGTTCAGATTGCCTTGCTTGACGTGTATGGTGGCACATAAGGGTTTCTCTTGAGGGAGTCCAAGACTTCTTGGTCCTGCCTCATACGCTGCTTTTTCAAGGCTTCCTGGGCTGGCCTGCATCATAGATGATGATAGGTCCAGGGCTTGCGTGCTTCAACACCGCAAGTATGCATACAGTGACGTCTCAAGCTGAGTAATGATAAATAATCGAAATACCTTGGGCGAGGAAGCGCATCTTGTATGCGCACGAACTCTGACCACAACTCCACAGGTGATGTTACAGCTCCAGGCCACGAGGCGACAAGGGCATTAAAAACCGCGATTCATCGCGAGCCAAAGGGGTCAACGCCGCCACTGCTGCATTGTATTGCAAATCACTCAAAACCATACTATCCTGTACACTTTGTGCACTTTGATCTGACCGCAACGTTGTATATAACAGTTCTCGGTTGCAAAAGCTAAACACTGCAACCACACCCACCACTGAACATGACGTAAGCAAGTCAACATCCAACACTTACAGCTGGTTTAATGGCACAAAATCGACAACCGTATCAGGGTTTTTTAACCTGGTCAATCCGGGGGAATAGAGCTGTATTTGTTGAGTCTCTACTTGCGACTACTACTATTTGCAGATGCGAGGCCTGCTCTTTGCGTCACTTCCAGCACCAGCGTTTACCTAGACCAGGACTCTATATTCTCCTGCCAGGTTGTGACCAATAGTACCAATGCCGCAAGATGTGATTCGCTTTGTAGTATTTCCAGAACACAGACTCGGTCCAAACTGAGCTGTCTGTGGCAATTTTAGTGCAAACCGATCGCCGGTCCCACTCAGGCTTAGATAGAGTTGCAGCATTCATCTTAGCACACCTAGCACGATAGCTTTCAATTCGCAAGTCTCTTCAAATTTTATTCCAGTCACAGACTCGTTGTACAATCTAGGTACTGATTTGTTGAGGTGGTCTAGTATCAACGTCAATGATATATTGAATCCGACTGACATCAACATCACATCACAACAAGGCAATGTAAATATTGTGACATCTCAGCCAAGTTCTGTCAATGTCGATAATCTAGTCACTCATCAGCAATTGAATGTTATAGATGATGCTGTATTTTACACCAACTTAGCTGTACTTGGGCACAGCTCGCTATCAACGACAGCTATTGATACATCTTTGGGGAGTTTTACTGTCATGGGTGGAGGTGATTTCATCGTGCGGGCTCCGGCAGTCGACTTCTTGTGTGAAAAATTTACGTTGAATGGCATCAGCACAATATCTGGCATAAAAATTGCTACAGAACGGGACGCTGTCCCTTTTGAATTTGGCAATGAAAACTCCACATGCACCTTCAATGGCAAGTTTGTGCTGGTGAGAGGAGACCTTCAGGTGTTAGGCACAAGAACGGCAATTGCTTCAGAAACGCTAACAATTCAGGACAAAAACATTGAACTGGGTCATTTTGATGCACCGGGCTATGGGCCATCACGTATCACAGCAACAGGAGGAGGAATAACTGAACACTGCAGAATCTTCAGAAGCCAGTCCGGAAGCAGCAAAAGCTGATCAGACAACTCAAGAAGATACAGAGAAAGCTGACAACACTGCAGAATCTTCA
>JAABUH010001256.1_pt1 | contig 29742 bp, 48 predicted proteins | sample 5559121 | NCBI WGS metagenome assembly JAABUH01 (sample SAMN10711871, study PRJNA513364) | rock metagenome | isolation source: Antarctica rocks | place: Antarctica: Victoria Land, Battleship Promontory nord | collected 2015-12-28
AATCGGGGGTTCCTCCATACCCTCGGACCTCTCAATCCTTGGATTCTGTCGTCACAAAGATCACAGCGAGGTCCCTTGAATCAAGCGTCAATCGCCTCGAGATACACACCCCATACTGTTCCGCTACCTTACGCTTCCGGCTCTTGGCGTTGGTCAGGAAGTCTTGTATAAAGTTGTAGGACCTACCTTATCCAGTCGAAGCGGCCAACAGTCTGGCATTAAGCTGAGGTCATGCACCTGAGCTTCTCAGATCCGTACGCCTTGCTAAAGGGTGCTCCCGGATATATTGCTTACTTCTCTGTATCAGCCTCACCTTTTTCGAGCCGAGTTTGGGACCCTGCTGTCATCCCTGACCGTTGAAAGAGAAACCAAAGGTAAGCTTGACTCTGCTACACGGCGGCTTCTTCAATTGATGACAGGACCAGGTAGTCCAAGGTGGTCCTCTCCTGAATAGGTTCTCCGGCTCGACGATATCCATGCCGAAGAATTGTCCATCATGAACTCCCTCAACGCACTCGGTAATCGGCAAATAGCGAGTTTGCAAGCGGATCTGGGCCGGATGGAAAGTGGAGAAGGTGGACCGGGCATACAAGGCGAGTGTCTGGACTCACTTCTGGTGTTGGGCAAGCCTGCATCGCTGGCTCGCCTTGACTCGCCCAATTACATGCTGACACGCTCCTCCCAGGCCAGATCACCACCACCCTCGGCGCGCTGTCCCGCTTGGTAGATGACTATGATTCCATGGCGCGTAAGGAGATGGTGACAGCTGCGCGGGAGAAAGCGGTAACGTGAGCGAGATTTTCGCTACTCGGATCCGCCGGGGCTGATCCAATGCTGCAGACGGGTGGGGAAGCTCAAGACGGAGCACAAGAACCTGAAGCTGCGGTTCGAGAAAGCGAAGAGTCAGGGGCAAGAGAATGTAAGCCGCGTCTTTGACAATGTCACTGAGCTTCCTGCAGGCCCGGAATGATCTCCTCTCCACGACAACCACGTCCTCCCACTCTCCCTACTCCGCTTCAGGATCCGTCACTCGTCGATCCTCGAATCACCCCAACGCCCCGCCTTCACCTATCCATGAATCTCCCTTCGCCTCGTCCTCAACCTCTTTCCTCTTTCAACCCAACCATCCACCTTCCTCACGCGAAGACTTTGCCCTGCGCGAACATACCTTCCTACAGGAGAGTGAAAACAGCATTGATCAGTATATCGCGCAAGGACGTGCGGTACTGGGGGACCTGATGGATCAAAGAGGTCTGTTAAAGGGGACGAAGACCAGGCTGTTGGGTGCTGCAAACACATTGGGGTTGAGTAGAGAGACGATTGGCTGGGTAGAGCGGAGAACGTGAGTTTCTTCATGGCTTCCGAGTGCTGTACTCATCTACGTGGCCTGCAGGAAACAAGATGCTTGGATCTTCGGCGCAGGGGCAACGGTTACGCTATTCAGTTTCTGGGTGATATGGCATTACCTAGGATGATATGTATGAAGCTATGAAATTATGTATCACGATCCTGGAGTTGCAAAGCAGTACTCCGCTGAGAATTCTGGGACAGTAGGAAATGTGTACATGTACTGTGATGAACTTCTCCTATGGTGTTCCCTGTGCGCACTGCGGTGGGGTATGGGAAGATCAAGACCACGAAATCATGCATCCGGTAATCGTGTGAGTACTTCCGCACCATCTTCCGTTACAAGAATCTGATACTCAAACTGCGCAGACCTCGCTCCCGTCTGAGACTCCATCAGCAGACTATACGCCTCTGCCTGCCTCACTCACCTCGGTCGCCATCGTCCATCCATCATCCCACATAGCTCCTTTGGAGTTTGATCCCTGTACCAGACACGGTTCGATCGTGAAGCAGTCACCCGGAAGCATCGTGCCGAGTTCTGAATTTCCTGATGTTTCTCAGCTGTGATGGACACTGGCACTCACGGTGATGGCGGATGTATGGGTGCTGGTGGAAGTTCCGACCGATCCCGTGGCCCGAGAACTGCCCATTTACGGAGAAGCCATGAAGCTTTGCGAAATCCCTTTCCAAATGCTATCAGCTTGGGTTGCTCCGCCATGGGCGGTTGAAATCTACTCAATAGCGCTCCCGATTCCACGGTATTCCTTTCCTGGCCCACAAGCTCTTGTACCCAGCTCGAGCGCCTCCTGGGTCGCGACGACGAGGTCACGACCCGCCTTATCGGTATCGGGAAGGAGGAAGGTGGCAGAGGTATCCCCATGGAATGACGAATGAAGAAGCGTGAGGTCGATATTGACGATATCCTCGGGATGAAGCGGTCGGCTGAAATGACATGAATGATCCGCTTTGGACTGGACCGGAATGGTGCTTACTCGTCTGGGATGCCGTCTGCAATGCTCAGCATGAGCATGTACAGATACCGGGAAGGAGGCTTACGAGCGATGACGTTGTTCACCGAGGTGGTACAGCTCCTCGGATAGCTTGAGTAGCCCAGGGTAGAGGGATAAGCTCTTCTCGCGACGATCATTTCGTGAACAGCTCGGTCCAGTTGAGCGGTCGTCACTCCCGGCTATGAGAGGGCCATCAGTCTTTTCATCACCGCGCAACTTGAGACGCACCCTTACGACTTTCCCGACATCCTTCAAAACTTCTGCAGCCATCCTAGCGACCTTCCGGACTGCTTCCACCTCCTCAGTTCCGAGATCAATCCGCTCGTCCACTTGATCTGGCTGCAGAGGCACATCATGGTCGCCCCATGGAGCGGTAAAGAAGTTGCGTGGAACGTAAGCCGGTCGAGGTATACTATCGGGTACAGGCCGAGGGTTCGGATAGAAGGTCATCGCGGAGGAAGCTTGGAGAACAGGATACTGTCCGTACCGAGCTGGAGCAGCGTGATAGCGTCGCCGACAGCAATTGAAGCGAACACCTGGCGGTCTTCCGAATTTCGCCATCGCCATTCTTCCATCTTGATCTGGGACGAGAGGGAAGGGAAAAGATTCCGAGCTCAGCGGGTCCGAGTACTCCTCGGCAACCTCCCCACCCGGGGTCTCCATTTCGGAATGTTGACGGATACAGGTCTAGCGTCCCTCCTGTCTTTCCGCATAGCTATCAGCATGAAGACGCGAAAATGACCGCAGACAAGCCCACTGCTGGAACCTCAAGGCGACCTGTACCAAGCTCCAGTTCAGTCACACGAGATGATTCCGTACAGCAAGATACCATCGAGATCCCGAGCTACGGCGCGTCCACCTCTCCTCCTGCCCCTCTTTGAGCTTATCGCAACTTAGGTCCAGAGTTCTTCGAGTATCGCTGTCGACTCTTCCTCGCCGGCCTTCCCGTTCCTACACCTCCCCCCGGTCATGCGATATCAGAACATTACTCTGTTTCTATAAAAGCACCAGACCCGGCGAAATCCCCTGCCAAGAGATCGAGTCCTTCTTCATCAGTCAGCAAGCTGGAAGCACTGCTGTCTGAGCCCGGAGCCATCGAATCCGACCAGAGCTGGATAGAAGGTGTCGCGAGAGTCTCGAAGAATCTAAATGGAGGGAAGAAGTTGGCTAGACCGCTGAGGTTGGGCTTGGTGGTGAATCTATCTCGTCTGAGTCTGGTAGAATGTTGATTCGATTGCTCCTCTCAGATCAAAATCCTTCGAGCAGGCAGGTCCTCTTCCATGCGCTTTAGCGCTGAGCTGACGCAACGCAGGCTGGCTGCGAGATGGTACTTGGCCGATGGACCCCAAGACTTCTAAAGCTGTCGCGGCGCCCGACAGCCCTATACCGTCTCATCCGCCTTCCCTTCGTTCCACACCGCTACCATCCCTCATACCCACTCGATCGCCCGATCCCGCACCGGCAGACTCGAAGGTCGGCGCAACGCCGAGAAGCAAAGATCATACGGACAGTACAAAAAAGGCAAGCGACAAGAGCAACGAAAAGGCGAGCGGTCGGACGACGAGATGGGACGTGGATCACAGATGACCCGAGGGTTAAGGGACGGAAAGCAAGCTTGCATGCGAATGCGGCAGGATGTGCGCTACTTGGCCATCGGCGTCGCGCTGAGCCAGGTCTTGAAGTCCATCACTCCCGGGAACATCTTGCGATTCGCCTCGACGTCCGCATCAGGCTTGACGTCGCCGTAGAACTGTTCGACCATCAGGCCTCTCTCGTCCAGACATGAACTCGAACTCACGACCATGGTGTCCATGAACGGCTTCGGGAGCTCCGGCGGGGCACCTCCACCCAATCCCTTCCCCGTGACGTCCTTCCACACCTTCTTCATGTCCCCGAGGGAGATCAAATCCCCAGCCAATCCAATGGTCTTCCCCGCAAATGCTTCCGGCCGTTCGAAGGCGTCGGCAGCCGCCCGTCCGATATCCGCGACCGCGATCATCCCGTACAAGTTGTTGTCGTTGAAGAGATTGGTGACGGCATCGTGGAATGGTGGCCAGTAAAAGTTGTCCATGAAGATGGTGGGGCGGAGAATGGTGTATTTGACAGAGGACGCCTTGATGTGCTTCTCGATCGCCCGTTTCGTCTTGAAGCTGCCATGGTCAGCTTAGCCGAATCAGATGCTGGGAAGGATCACTGGGGGAGAGGCGTTGAGTCCTGGCCGCAAAAGTCCACACCGGAATAGACGACGTGCTGAACGCCATGCTTGATTGCCAGATCGATCAGTTCGCGACCTGCCATACCCGTCATTCACAACGCTATGAAGCCATATAGGCTTGGACTCACCCTGACCGGTCTCATCCGCCTGGAAGGCATCCAGCACGAGAAACATCCCGTCAACTTTATTCATCTCGAATAGCGCGGCTGAGCTGCTCGGATCCCATAGGACGACCTCGATACCGGGGAGCGAGGCGAGGGCTTTGGCTTTGTCCGAGGCGACGTTGCGTGTCACCGCGAGGATTTTGTACTTCTGTATTGGTGAGTTGAGCTTCGCAAGGGCCTGGAATATCGAAATATCAGTGCGGTTACAGGATGGAGGAGAGATGGGCTGTACGGTGATTGTGGCACCGCCTTGCGAGCCGGTAGCACCGAAAACGAGAATGGATTGTATAGCGGACATTTCGAATTGGACTCAGACTGCTTGTGTGTGAGGATCGACAGATCGGAATGATACATCTCAGATATTTCCAAGCGAAGGCCTATAATATACTGGAACCAGTTCCTTTCTCCTACAAACTCTCACGGATTGTAGAGGTGTTTTCCAGGAACGATTCCCACGAATTTACAAAGCAGATCTGGTCAGACGGGCGTCCGTGAAACATGCCGTAATTTATCTGAGGTGCTTCCAAATCCTTGTGAAAATGGGGTAAGATCGCCACGATTATCAAAGGGCAAGGGGGTGCATGTCTCTACTGCTACAAATTCTTCACTGCTTTGCGGAAGGACTCGCGCAGAGCTCGACCATGGGAACATCTTCCTGTTCTCCCTTACGTCCGCGGCGAACTCGCGCGCAGCGTTCCACTGTCACACCACAATGTCAGTCTTCCCCTTGACTACGCGACCGGTATGAATGACTCACCTCGAGGTTTATGTTGCACCGCTGGAATGAATACTGGGCGGGCTTGACAGTCCCGATAGCCTGTCCCGTCACGTGCTTCCACACCTCGAACGTCTCCGGCACGGGAAGCGTCAATCTCCAGCGTCTTCCCTGCGAATTCTACGGGACGCTCAAAGCACTCGAGCGCGATCCGACCGATATCGTCGGTGCTGATCATCTTGTATTTCGCCGTTTGACTCCAGGTGGAGGTGACCGAGTCGCGGTAGAGATTCCAGTAGAAGTTCTCGTAGAACCCGGTCGGTCAGAGGATGGTCCATTAGATCGAGGATGGAAGGCTGTGGATATGGTTCTCGTTCGCTCGTTTCACCTCGAAACTGCGGAGTCTCAGCATAGAGAAGGAAAACAGTCGGGTATGCTCGACGTAATGAGGTATTCCGGTGTCTTCCATGCCGGCGAGATCCACGCCAGAGTAGATGAGATGCTTCACGCCATGCTTGACGGAGAGATCAGCAATGGCATCGCCTGAGCCGTATTCAGCTGTATCATCCCTTTTCGCGTGATCACTCACCGAGGGGCCGTCTCGCCTTCAAAGAAAGTATGCTGCATCGAGAAAACACCGCACAGCTGTTCCTTTGGGAAGAGGACGTCCAGCTTATCGCCATCGCCCACGTCAAAGGACGAGCTCGACGCCGGGTAAAGTAGTGCTTGAGCTTTGTCGGTCGAGGGCTCACGTGTGACCGCGAGGACCTTGTGGCGAACTCCCGAAGTCTTTTGGTTCGACAGAGCCTGTCACAGGGCTCAGCGATGAGTGACCGATGACGGCGACATGCCTTGACAACCCCGCTGCCTTGCGGACCAGTGGCATCAAAGACGAGGACGGTTCGAAATGTAGCGGACATGCTAAGAAGATTTGGCCAAAGATTGTTCAATGTTGATGCTATAGTCGAGCTCTATACACTGTTATCCCTCTGAGAATCGCGGACCCCATAGCGAACTTTGTTGTAGATTGAAGGGCTTGCTGCCATCATGTCCCGACGGAAGCGTCTGCTGATCCTGCTTGAGGACCTTGACGTCAACGGCGGAGATCTTGATCAGCTCGTCAGTCGTTCCTTTGTCAATCGTCGTTTCCTCAGTCAGCACCTCCACGTCCATGACCAATCACGACTCTGCGACGCAGTTCAGGAGGATGCCATAGGATGGTTTCAGCAAAACATTCCGTCCATCTTGGTCAGCAGACGGAATGACGGAATTGAGGTTACCGAGTGACTCTCATCTATCGCTGCAAGCCATGTAGGGAGTGAGGCCGATTATCATCTATGCATGTAGGCTGATCTAAAGCTACACGACATAAGAAGAATACGAGACGCTATATGCAAAGGCTTGTTGGTTCATGCTGCAGCCCCTTCCAGGAGTGGGATGAAGCGAATCAGGAATTCCTCGGCTATGCTGGAGAAGTAGAACTCGTGGGCGCTATTGTGAGCGGATTCTGCGGGAGCATCAGCCAGTCCCAGTATGGGCGAAAGCTACCGTCTCACCGAGATTATGCGCTAGCTCTGCGTGGTGTCAAGGTCAGATATTTCTACGCTTCAAACAGAGGCAGGCCTTACCGTGAGCAATACTGAAATACCAAGAGATGAAGGCATCATTCGCCCGTCCTGATTGGCATAGCTCGTCATCTGGATGTGGCCATGAGTTGGGACCTTCTTCCAGTAATGCTAACGCACGCCAGGCTACGAAGTACCGCCTGAAGAGACTGGTCAGGATACACCGGCCCATGAAGCCAGAAACGTACGCGTTACAGAAGATACTCCCTCCACGATTGAATGCGATCAAAGGACCCTCATGATCCCAAAAGATGTTCATGACCTCCGCTGCGAGCTAGACTACCCAGTCAGCGGAGGGATGACCTAAAATGGTGATGAGTCTCACTTTGAACACTTGGCCGATAGGCAGTAAGATTTCGGTCGCGAATCGCTGGCTGATCGCGAGCTTATCCCGAAGGTATGCAGGCTGATCCGCTACATCTACGGCTTTCGTCAGCAAGCTCACTACGAGGATGAGAAATACTCACCTCTTGGAACCCAGATCTTCGGACCGAAACGTCCAGGATCGAGCGCTGAGGGGATTAGCGATGGGCGGGACAAGGATGGTCAATTTACCCAGAACAATGTCCGCCTGCGCGCTCGTATCGCAATAGTCATCCTGACTTTCGGAGACGTCCTTGACAGCTTGCCGGCTATCTCGAATCTGCGTCCCTTTTTCAGGACGGGACGCATCGACAGCTTTCTGGACAGTCGAGCCTGCTCCAGTGTCAGCGAATGATGGCGTATATTTAAAAAACGCACGGATGCTGTCCAGATTTGTCGGCTGCTGCCGTCAGCTCAACCACGGCAGGTAACGAAATTACCCACTCGCTTCGTAGTCTGGCCGCCTCCACCGCCGCCTCCAGGTCCCCTGAGACCGTTGCCGGCACTATATGGACCGCCGGTGGAGGTTCCGCCTGCAGCAGCTCCTGAAAGATTCTCCGCTAGTTGCGAAAAGGCGCTAGGACCAGACTTTGACTCCCGACTAGACCGCCTCATCTTATCTAAGAGGCTCCGGGTCTTGCTCGGTGGCCCAACGTCCGATTCGACAGCTGTGCTGGACTGAGATGCCGAAGCCTCGGATCTGATGGACTGATCATCTCGGATGGCAGCTGAGCCATTTGGCGCCTCGGCAGCAGCTTTCTCTCGGTCTCGGACAGTCTCAGCTTGAAGTCGAAGCCGTTCTTCCCGCTGCTGATTGAGTATGCGATCGACATTGAAGCCTGACTACGATGAGTGTCCTGCACGTAGGCTCCAGGATAGCGACATACCCTGGAGAAGCAGGTATCAGCTGATGTGATCTCAGCCGGACAAAGACTGACTCGTTTCTTGAGAGCCATCACAGGCGTAGACAAAATGCTGGCTCTGATGAGTTGTCGTGCTGTCATCTGTGGGCGTGTGACTCACGAGTACAAAAGAAGAGCGTCGTCCGCCTTGGGAGTCTTCAGCAGAAGAGCACACAGCGCTGAGGCGATACTGCATTTAGGTTAACACGGAAACAAGCTATGGTCTTCCTTCGCCCACTCATAGTCGTCCGGCTGAGCCGTCATCGATACAGTCAGGGTGATCGCCTTACCCCTCGGCGCTCTCGATGCAGTTGCATACATAGTCTGAAATCGTCAGCTGCGGATCTGCCTGCGAGGATTTCGACTCACCTCGATATGTTGATACTCGTTCTTCCCGTTTCGGTACGTATATCGAGCTCTCAGATCCCTTACTTCCAGAAGGTCGAAATTGCCCTCCTTGCTGAGCCAGTCCGTAGAGTACTCAGACTGTTTTCGTCTGGCTTCGGCGAGGAAGATGGTGAGACGCTCAAGTACATGTCGGCGAAGAGCCTTGGCTTTATCGGATCGGGCTGGAAGGGTGCCATGCGGAATATACTCGGTCCTTACAAGCGAGCTCAGCGGGCGAGCTCCAAGGTGCTCATAGAAGTCCTCAAGAAGGTGTTCCTGCGACATTATTGGACTCGATGTATGGCAAAAATGCTACTGCTCACTTCCGGAGCCGCCAAAATGTGTTGCCCGAAGTACTGCAACATCGTAATGTTATCCACAACCGCTACCTAGGTACTATGAGCTCGGGTTAGCTTACAAGCGGTCGACGCACCTCCGAGGCCTCGCTCAAGACCCATTCGCGCTCATGCTCGTCCTCCATACCACCCCAAGTACCCATCAGCTTCTTGCTTTGCCGTTTCACCGGCACGTGCTGAGAAGCGAGCAAGAAAGGGGCGGTCTTCATAGCTAAACGAGTCGAGCTATCGAAGTTGGTCCAATTCGCGGCAAGAAGGCGGAGCTGCTCCAGATACCTGCGTTTCTCAGCCAGATAAATTACAAGGCGGAGAAACCTACTTGTCGGGGGACCCAGCCTGCGCCAGCATCCGTTTTGGCTGCCGCATGAGGAGTCGGGCGATGTCTGATCTGGTCAGCGCTATCTGCACCCGATCTGCACCCGGTAAATCACCTTTGACTGATGGTTCCGATCGCACTCCACAATATCGCAAGAAAGTGTTCGCCCGGTCGCCAAAGTCAACGAAAGTGAAAGCAGCACAATAAAGCTCGGCGTTGCCATCCTTGGATGAAAAGTATACCTCAGATGGGCGGAAGAGGTGAACGTCTTTCTCCGACTTGACCGGGATAAATGGGGCACTTTGCAGCCGTTCCATGGCTGGTGTGGCAGAATGACCCATCCGTGTTGACATGTACTAGATCGGAATCAGCAAGATCTTGAGCATCAAAGGCAGAACGTGCCTCGAAGATTCGCCGAGACTTATCCACATCGGAAGATGGTGCAGACAATAACGCCTGCACGAGCCACTCGAGCGGAGGATCGGTAGCGATGCGGAGTTTGGCAGCGTTTTCTGCGGACGCAATGGATGCTTCCGCGACCGTGAAGCTGAGAATGGCAGAAGCGGGGTTCGTAAAGATCTGTTTGAATCAGCACAAACTCGGCATTGAGGCCTACCTCGCCCGGCTTGGCGAGTACCGCTTGACCAGAAGGTGTCGTGCCAGGCAGGAAGGGCACGCCTGAAAAGCCGCTGGGATCGAAGTTGATGTAGTGTGAATGTATGTTGCTGAGGAGGTACTGCAGGGCCCGCTCATTGGTTGGTGGGCGACCCGCAGCGATGCCTAGCAATACGTCCACCTGAGGGAATCGCTGCAGACCGAGCGAGTATAGCATCTTGGCTGAAATCGTCAGTCCTGCGTTGCCTTGCACACATACCTTCTTCCGAGTTGGTTCGCCACTTGCCTTCGCCCCAATCAAGCAACGGTAATCCTAGCGAGCGCATCGCCTCTGATGGCTCGTAAAGCTGTTGAGGCTTCTGTCGCACCAAGGCCGCTTGAGCACCCTCACCAGGAGCTTCCATCTCCAGAGGGAATGCTGAAGTATGCTTTAATCGTGCCATCTCGTCGCTCGATAGAGTATCCTGCACCGAGACGAGGTACTTCATGAGGTCCTGACATGTCCAGGTGCCTCCACCAATCAGCCTGGAGAAGACGAGTTGAAGATCCACGGTCTTCCGCACACCGATGCCTAGGAGCATTTTCTCCATCCCGCCTTTGATCGTTGTGTTCTTGGGCAGAGCGACGGTGGGGAGGTCATGGAAGAGCAGATTCTTCTCGAAATACGCCTCGCCCGGCTTCTTGAATCCCGCTTTCGTCGGTATGCAGGGAATGTCCTTCAGCTCGAGGGCAATGGCGGTCTGTTGATTCGCGCTGACTGACTGCCAGGCTCTCCCCAGAAGGCTGAGGACTCGCTCAGTAAAGGCAGGCGACGATCGAATGTCGGTTTCCGGATCTGCTTGTGGAGTATCGGACATGGGCGCATTGATAAGGAAGGTAATGTATTGGAGAAGGGATAGTTCGGTCCAGCCGAAGATTGTATAGATAGAGGTCCCTTTCAAATCTTTCGTGATATTGTATGGGAGTGTATGTTGTGGCAGGGGCATATCGGTCGGTATCGAAAAGCTCTGCGGCTTCACGAACGTCTGAATGACCGAGAGCGGCACGATTTTGCCGTTGTCCTGCAACAGTATGGCGGCATCCAATAGACGACCTCGCACGGGGCTAGTGTAAGCGTCCGCTGCAGACATCGACTGCCACCATTTCAGACAGTCAACCATCTCCTTCTCCGCCAAGGGTCGAGTACCGAGCTGCTTAACGACGTCGTCGAGTGTCACATCGCGCAGTAGAGATCGCTCGCGCAGTCGGGCAATGAGTCTCGGGGCGTCCTCAATTGTTGCGGCACTGATCACCGGGAGGTCGGGCAAGAATTTCTGCAGTTCGGCGCTGGGCAGTCGAACCTGACTGACTGGAAGGATGCCCTCATTCGAAATTATCGGCAGAGATTTATTGTCGTTGACACAGGCGAAAAAGGCCGACTCCATCTCCTGCCCGACTGTAGATGACGGAGTTGTGGGCTTGAAGGAGAAGAATCGAAGAGCATAAAGAGCTCGTGCGAGCAGCTTGGCCCGAGCAGGTTGATCACTGACGGACGTCGACGCCAACGCCGTCTGCAGTTCCGCAAGCTCGAGCTCGTAAATGAACCGTCCGAGGTAGCCGCCGACCCATAATAGCTCCTTGTTCCAATGCGAGACATTTCGGTCGACGAGGTCGATAGACTCCCGCTCAACAGTCGGAATGAAGCGGGCAGCAAGATGACCACCAATACCGGTAGTTTGGCTCGTTGCTTGACCAATGAAGATCTTGGCAGACTTCTCGCCGTCAAGAGGTGGACTCAATCCCGCGAAGACTCCTCCGATATCTTTGGTAGCGGATTGCCCTTCAGATTCCCGGACATCGGCCGCTCCACCTTCACCTTTGGTGAAGACCACACTGGCAGGCATTCGAGTTGGAGCGGGCTTTTTCGTTGCTCTCTCGAGTTCCCGGCCAAAAGCGGGAGAGACTGTGACCTTGAGATCGGCCTCGTAGATTTGCAGCTCTCGGCTAACAGTGCTGATTGCCGTCGGGTCTTCAGGCGGCGAAGGCGGTGGCAAGGGGGCGATAGGAGCAGGAGCTGGCGAGGAGCGATTGAAGAAGGACGAGGAGAGGAAAGAGGTAAACGCTTTCGTTGGCTTGCTGTACGATGCAGTGGGTGCTGGTAGTGGAGGCGATGCAAAACCGGTAGCTACGCCAGCTCAGTACGTACCCACCACCCTGACGAGTTTACGTACCCGAAAGCCATTTCATGACCTTCGCGGTGATCGACATCCCCGTCGAATCCACGCTCATCACAGTCATCATTCCAGCTGAACTCGTGGGTTTCATCCCCTTCTTGAAGACTCGCTGCTTCCCTTTCACACTTTTCTCCACCTCCAATACCCTCACATCGTCCACATGCATCGCGACCTTCTTGATCGTCCGCATGAACGTCAAGCTGGTGATGAGGAAGCGGGCGAGGTCTAGGGGACCTTCAAGTAGGTTGGGCTCCCGCACACCCATCGTGAACCTCGTCCATGGATGTCCGGTGGAGGAGGACCCGGATGTTGATGTCGAGGCTGAGGGAGGGAGATCACCCGATCGGGCGAGGAGCTGATCTTTCCCATCTTTCCAGTAGAAGCCCATCCATCTATCGCCTGACTCAACGAAGGGGTCGTCTATGGCATGCATGAGTCCAATTAACGGGATATAGCAAGACACTCACCGCAGACGCTCCACAATGAGTAGAATCCCACACCGAAGCTACGAGCCAGAACAGGTATCAGTGAAACGTCCCGAGTACATGCAGCGCATCCGGAGCAAGCCCACGATGAAAGACTCACGCTCCGATCTTCTCTTCGTCCGGATTCCCCTCTGCGATCTTCTTCAGTCTCTGCCAGTCCTGCGTCCGAAAGGGGATGCCATCGTTCATCACGACATATCGATGTATCTAGAGGGATTTTTAGCACCAGCACGTGATAAGGCGTTTGCAGTCGACCTACGGGGTCTTTCTTGACGTCAGGCAATCTTGACGGCCCTTCACCACGGTCTAGGGCCGCCAGGCCGGCTTCCGTATAGAATTTGACCTGGACGTGCTCGGCCTAGACAAGTCAGCGCTTAGCTGGAGGTGAAGAAGTGCTGCTCACTCCAGCATCATCGGCATTTTGCAGTAGCTCGCGGAAAACTAAGGACAATCTTGTTAGTCACAAGTACCACAGAGATATCGTGACGAAGCTGATCTGTGTTGAAAGCTGACTGACTGGTATGTTCTCCAGAATATCTCGCAAGTATCTCTGTAAATGAAGACGAGGGTCAAGTCAGCAGCTGTCGAAAGTCAACCCTCTCGAAGACAGCGACACATACTGTCTATGAGAGCCCGCTGATTCACCTCGACCGTCTCGTCACGCCCCGACTTCCACAGATCTTCCTTCGTGGGTGGCGGCATCGTGACCAGTGCTCCTCAGATGGGGTGCCCTTGCGGTATATAGACTTCTTGGACAATACACAGCGCAGACTCGGGGCTCTAGGCCGGTTTTGATAGAATCTTAGAGCTTGACGAGGCCGACCAACCTCTCCTACAGACGATTTGGTGTCGCCCAACCAAAGATCAGCCCGGATTCCAGCTTCCAAGATCCGGCGGAATACGTTATCAGATTCCCACGTCATTATTTCGAACGCGTGCTTCTAGGAAGTTCAGCAATGATGTCCTCCTGAGCAAAATACCGTCGAGTGATACAGCACTCAAGCTCAAGATAGACGTTCAAGATGCAGGGCCGACTGCCTCAGATGGTATGCATCTATCATTTATGCCTTGGGTCTGACTGACTAGCTCGTGATCAGCAACCGACGGTCGTCCTCCTTCGAGGTACGCATTCCGTCTAATATACCTACTTCAGGTCAGAACCTGGCTGGTATACTGATCTGTGCTATCAGAGGGGACCGACACATCTCAGGGCACACCTCAACTGCTCTCCAACATCTCCGCATGTATGGCTGTCGCTCAGACCATTGCGACCACCCTCGGTCCCAGGGGAATGGACAAGCTGATTGTCGATGAGCGAGGACAATCTACCATCTCCAGTCAGTCAAGTCATGCAGAGGAGATCTGCGAAGGCTGATTTTGTGTAGACGATGGAGCGACCATCCTGAAGTTGTTGGACGTTGTACATCCCGCTGCGAGAACCCTTGTGGACATTGCTCGTGCGCAGGACGCCGAGGTCGGAGATGGGACAACGAGTGTGACGCTCCTGTGAGCTTGTCGTCAGCTTGCCTGATGGAATGCTCATGTATCTCAGCGCGGCGGAGATCCTGAAGGAGGTGAAGCCGTTCATCGAGGAGGGTGTCGGAGTGCATATTATCGTCAAAGGCTTGCGGGAAGCTCGAGATCTGGTGCGTTCAGGTTCATTGCCGGGAAGCAATGACTGATGATCATCAGGCCATCAAGCGGATCAAGGAGATCGCGGTGACCGTCGACAAGTCGGATCCTGAGTAGGTTCATGGCCTTATGGCAAACTTCCCGCTGACGGCTTTCAGAAAATTCCGCGAGCTTCTCTTGCAATGCGCCTCCACCTCCATGTCGTCGAAGCTCATTCACTCCCAAACCCCTTTCTTCGCTTCCAAGGTAGTCGATGCCGTTCTCTCCCTCGATCAGGTCGACCTCGACGAATCACTCATCGGGGTGAAGAAGGTTCCCGGCGGAGGAATGCAGGACTCGATGCTGATCAAGGGTGTGGCCTTCAAGAAGACTTTCTCCTACGCCGGATTCGAACAGCAGCCGAAATCCTTCAAAGATCCGAAGGTGTTGTGCTTGAATGTCGAGCTCGAGCTCAAAGCGGAGAAGGATAACGCAGAGATTAGGGTCAACGAGGTGTCAGAGTATCAGGCTATTGTGGATGCGGAGTGGTCGATAATATACCGCAAGCTCGAGGCGATCGTCGCGACTGGCGCAAAGGTCGTCCTTTCGAAGCTCCCTATCGGCGATCTTGCGACGCAATACTTTGCGGACCGAGATATCTTCTGCGCTGGCCGCGTCGTAGCAGACGACCTGAAACGAGTGGTGCAGGCGGTCGGCGGATCCATCCAATCGACATGCTCGGACATCGAGCCACACCACCTTGGTCAATGTGGGAGCTTTGAGGAGGAGCAAGTTGGCGGAGAGCGATTCAACCTGTTCCAGGAGTGCGCGCAGGCAAAGACTTGCACGTTGATCCTTCGAGGCGGGGCGGAACAGTTCATTGCGGAGGTGGAGCGAAGTCTGCACGACTCGATCATGATTGTCAAGCGGGCGATACAGAATAGCCATGTCGTAGCGGGCGGTGGTGCAGCCGAGGTCAGTCCATCCAGATCAGTACCCCGCCTTCACGCTGACCTCCCACAGATGGAGATCTCAAAATTCCTCCGAGGCCACTCACGCACCATCCTGGGCAAGCAACAGCTCATCGTCGAAGCCGTTGCCAAAGCCCTCGAGATCATCCCTCGGCAGATCTGTGACAATGCAGGTCTGGACGCCACGGATATGCTGAACAAGCTGCGTATGCGACACGCTCAGGGCGATACATGGGCTGGCGTGGATGTGGACTCCGAGAGCGTACAAGATAACATGAAACGATTCGTTTGGGAGCCGGCTTTGGTGAAGACGAATGCGCTGTCGAGTGCGGTGGATGCGGCTTGTCTGATCCTTAGCGTGGATGAGACAGTCCGAAACCCCCAGAGCGAGGTGAGCGAGTCAGTCTCTGATCGGAGCAGACCTGACGAGATTTAGGCGCAACAAGCGGGTCCACCGATGCCGAGGGGAGCAGCTCAGCAGGCTTTGCGAGGACGGGGCAGGGGTATGCCTCGTCGATGAGGAATTGTATATAGATCAAAATCCATGCAAACACCGCATCGACACAGGATATCCAAATCATGACCGAAGACATTTGCTCAGATTGCATAGAACCAATACGTCACCGCCTCGTCAATCCCAGTTCCCCTTCCCGTCCTTCCAGCGCTGTAGACCTCCCCACCTCCGGCATGCCCATCACCACCGCGCCGTCGTCCTCTCGTTCCACCTCGCCAGCCTCAACCTCCAGCCCATCGCCCTCTCTTCCCTCACCCTGCAGTTTCACCACCTCTCCATTCTTGAGCCTCGCCTTCACGAATCCCTTCGCCGAGGATTTCAGGAATGCTCTTCGACCAACTCCCCGGACATCAATGTACACCACCGCTACATTCCGGACCGATCCCCCTAGGAGAGCTGTCGCGTGCCCCGCTTCTGCACCGTACTTATGTCTACATATCAGCCGACTTCATATGAGTAGGACTCACCCTGCCGCTGAGGAAGCAGCTGCTGTGGACGAATTGATGATCACATGTGTGGTCGCTTCGAGGCTGGTGAGTACAACCTCGCCTGCCAGGAGTAGTCGGTTGAAGAAGGGCCGCTTGTTGGATGCTAGAGTAGGCTGGACCGGACGTGAACCTCGTCGTGGAGCATCCTGGATCGCAACAGCCTCGGAAGGCCGTCTACCGCTATATGTTGGCGGTTGAGACTTTTCGTCGTCCATCTCGGCCAAAAGCGTCTCCCTCTGATCCGGTAGGGAGACGGTCTCACCGAGTGCACTGGTATCTCGCGGTGGTAAGGGTGGCGGGGATCTGGCGATCGACGGACTACTACTTCCTCGCGGTGAAGCGGGGGGGGTCGGTCGGACGGGACGAGTGGGGATAGGCGGCTTGTCACCGCTCATGGATGCGGAGCGTCCCTCGGAGTAGAGGCTGTTGTATGTGTCGACCACGGGTGCTACTCCCACATCATAGGTCTTCTCAACAACGGTCGAAATAGCCTAACAATATGTGTCAATGAGACATGTGAGGCGACAGGTTGAACTCACCTTGTTGATCATCCCGACAGTCGACTTTGTAACGTTGACCGTCTTGACACTCGCGTTGTGCGCCCTCCTGATCCCGGCTTTTGTCGAGGGAGAAAACTTGACCGGCTCCGCCCGTGGTACAGAATTACGAATATACATATCCGCACCCGACGAGATCATCTTGGATGACCACGAGCTGAACGAAAGGATACCCTTACTAGTCTGTCAGTCCAACTCCTCATGATCCACCCACCTTATGTTGTGCGCCCCCTTCAACATCCAGTCGTCCAATTCATCCTGAGGTACCGTCTGGACCTTGACGACGGGCTGATAGCCATTGACAATCTCTCCGAAATCAAGCATGACCGGCTTGTTCCGATTCTCCTCGCTGAGCTTCGTATCCTCATCCATATCGAATTCTTGATCCAACTCGCCCACGACCTCGCCATTATCCTCATTCACCAGCATCAGGCGCCCACGTAGCTCCTCCGCCATCGGTGGTCCCCTCGCACTACCGAGCGGCGGAGCACTGACATTTGCGAGTGCGGTGACCTCGGGTCCAAGTGATTTGTACTGCCGCAACAACACCTCGAAAGACTCCAGATCCTTCATCTCCGCTGAAGACGAAGGGAGAGGCAAGATGATCAGGAGGGAAGCATTGGGGACATTAGGCGATGCGACGGAATATGTTATCCCCTCGGTGTCGTGTAGGGGTTTCGATTCCTGTTGCGGAATGAGGGGCATCTCGAATGTCGGACCGACACGGAGGACGAGCCAGAAATCGTGTGTGGGTGTGGCGGGATCGGATGGAGATGGAGAGAAGGGATTGGCAGTCTGGTGACCGATTTCGGCTGGGATGGGGAGGGGGACGCATTCGAGACTGAATGGATGAGCGATGGTCCCATCCATGACTGTGTAGGTACTCACCGGAGCTCGCCCCGGGCAAGGACCATCGTTTGCTCATCGTACACCTTTGCCAGGTCAATCAGGGAGAAGTTGCCATGTGGAAGCAAGTACTCACCTGCTTGACCTGCGCATGCTGGATCGTGAGTAGGAGATAGCCGTCCGCGTTCTCAGCAGCAGGTGATGCGGTACCTGGAGTAACCGCTGGCGATGAAGTGCAGCTCATCTCGACGATTACTCGCCTGTCCGTTTACAGGGGTCGAAGCGTTAATAAGGCAAAGATGAGATCAGAATCGGCATTTGCGGGACGTGGGAGTTGCAGTCGACCGACCATCATGACGCGATTTGGTGCCGATCCCGGAGGCGGCTACGACCGACACCTAGTGCATGCATCATGCAAAAGTGGCGGAAACGTGAGCAGCGTTGCCAGCAATACTGAGGCTTCGGTGTCGGGCTGAATAACAACTATCGGCATTATCCACGTCCTCTACGTCGCGAAATATTGGTATTAGCCAACTTTGGCCATGCTTCATCCGTGCAATTGTTGCATTGTCCCTTGTCCATCTAAAACTCTATGATTTGCAAAACTCCCTCTTACTTTATGTGCTGAACAGAATTATAGTCCCCAGTACAGGGATACCTAGCAAAGCCAGTATTGATGTGCGTTTGTTGGCTCCACTCTTCGCGGAAGTAGTCGCAGCCAGTGCGTTACTTGTTGTGGATGAGGGTGTTGAGGTGATGTGTGAGCTTGTCGAGGCAATCGCAATTGTCGTAGGCGATGAGCCATATGAAGAAGAGGCTGATGTGGTGTTGGTTGAGGTCGTATCTGATACCGCCACCGTTGCGTTCTTCGGTTGCACCATCGCGATATCGATATTCGAGATATTGTTGGCGTATCCAGGAAAGGCGGGTAAGTTCTGATCGCCGTCGATCGGATTATAGGTATGTAGGCAATACGACGACGCATTGGTATAGAAAGGCCAGATCTTCTCGGTCGGGTCTTGGGGTATCCAATTCTGCGCTGCAGATTGACTCCAGCTCCAAGGTGCTCCGAGCTGATTCGAGTGTGACCAGAAGATCCACCCCGAGGCAAGCTCGTACACGTCTGCTTGGACCTCCCAGAATTGTCGGAGGAAGAGGGAGGTCTGGTAATCGGTGAGGCTGGCGATAGTGTTACCGAGGGATTGGCCGAAGCAGGATTGGTAGTCGACGCAATATGTGTTGGTTCCGAGGGAGAATTCGCCGACGATGATGGGGTATTTCGCTTGGGCTGCCGCGAGATTACTCGCGAGGCCGCAGATTGTGTCAAGGTGTTCCTGATTGGTCTTGCCGGCGGCATTTCCAAATCCATCGTAAATATCTGGACATGGGATCAGTCATTAATATTGGTGTACGGCAAGATCACGCACGGGTGTCAATCGCGTAATTGGTCCAGTTCTGACCCATGCTCGGCTGTTCAAAGAAGTATTCCCAGTTGAGCAAAGGCTACACATATGATCAGTTCAATCCGCTAGGTAAGTGCAAGGAACGCACTTGGAAGGCATCGTGTATGACCACCATGACCTCCTGATTCCCGCTGACGATATGTTCGGAAGCTCGGACTGTCGCATAGCCCTGAGTATAATAGTCCGCCAGAGTTTGGAATTCCATGCTATTGGCTTGATACTCAAGGATATAAGGCTGTTTCTGATCAGCGCTTTGACCTCAAATTCGCTGCGATAGGTCTCACCTCATTGGTCAGCTCGATCGCTGTGAGAACCCCATTGAACCGATCCGCAGTGACAGTTTTCGTCATGTTTGCGAGCGCCATCATCGCGCGATCCATGTTGGTGCTATTCGCTTGGAACTCGACGGGACCTTTCTGGCCTTGGTTGTCCTGTCCGTTCTGACCGCCTGCTCTTACTGTTAACGAATATCAATGTGATCTAGGCCGAAAGCGCACCAGGCAGACCGTGAAGATCCATCATCACGTCGAGGCCGTAGGTGCTCGCCCAATTTAATGCTCGCTCGAGGTAAGGTAGCTGGCCCTGTACATATCTGACGAAAGATGATCAGTGTTACACTCACGAGACAAAGCGGGACACGTACGGCTCGAAGTCCTCCGTCTCTGTCCATGCCCAATAGCCAATCGGTATCCGCACTGCATTCAACGAGCTGGTACTATCAGCATGATTCTGGCGAGGTGATGGCACGGACTAGTTGGCAAATCGTTTGAAGTCGTCCTCGGTGACGAAGGTGTCCCAATGCGCTTGTAATCGGGAAAGGCATTCGTCTTTGCCTAGGATCGTACAATACGTCCACTGTCAGTTTACATCAGCAGATACTCAGGAATTCCAGCAAGTGGATTGGGCATACCTCATCTGGAATTTGATGCTGATCAAGCGGTGAGACTTCAAAGACTTCGGGCATCATCCAGTTTTCCTGCGGTCGCCAGTATCAGTACGATTCACCCATCATTCGCCGGGCGGGTACCGTTGGCGACGATGCTCACCAGGATGAACCAACCCCCTAGATTCACTCCTCGGATCTTGTCTCCCGCCACGGAACCTGCCGGTGTCCCGCCCGGAGGAGTATACCATGATGACAGCGCTCTAGCCGTCGAAAAGAAAGCTAAGGCGAGCAAGAGGCGCATTGCCGCGGATATGAGAGGCGACAGGCGAAGAGGAATGTTGGGGTCCGGCTGGTAGGTTGTGTGGCAAAGGGATTGCGAAAATGACCGAGGCGGAAATGTCGCAAGGGGCGGGTCGAGCTATGGAATTGATGCGTCCTCAATCCGTGATGATGTGCACTTGGCTATGTATTGATCTGCTTGACCAGCAAGCTATAGCGCTTCAAGCGATTTACCGTGCCTCTAGCTTGACGCACAGCGCCACGAGAGGTCAAAGGAGTGACAAGGGGTCGCCAAAGGAGGTCTAAGCAGTGTCTCGGCGCGAGATCAGATCGTCCAGACGATTGATCGGCGGTGTTGATTCGGGAACGTCACTGCTAGCCCCGTGATGTGGAATGGGGGAAGGACAGACAAAGAGAAGAATAGACACAGGTACACCCCTGCCAAGTCAAACTCCGGCGTTTCAAAATCACGTCGTTTCGATCAAAATCTGTCACGGTGTATCGTGTCTCCGCCCTGACCGATAACATTGCTTCCAGGCACGTCCAGGGGATTCGGCGGAATTATGTCGCTTTAGCCTATGTGGCGTTTCGAACCGCTTTGAGCGCTTCAATGTGTTGGACGACGGCGTCCAAGATGATGATGAGCGGGGCTTCCCTTTGAAGGCGGAATCATGTCCGGCCGGTCTCAAGAGCGGCGAGTAGCTCAATCAGCTACTCATGAGCTTTCGCCAGACCCCGACTCATCGACTTCGCGAACTCGCGGAAGGGGACGAAAAGTCAAGGTAGAGTCCGACATTCAGGACGATGCTATCGTTGCTGCCCAAAATGAGATTCACGAGTCCGTGCAAGAGCCGGTGGCCGGACCATCGCGAGGAGGACGAAGAAGAGGTCGGGGACGTGTACGTGGTAGGGAAAGACCTGAGGAGGATGGAGAGACGGATGATACCGAGGGGGTCGAGGAGAAGGCAACACGTAGGAGATCGAGGAAGGCTATGAGCTATAGAGAGGTGCCGGTGGAGGTGGAGGAGGAACAGGAAGAGGACGATCTTGGTGATGAAGATGGGGAAGACGTCATCGAGGTCGAAGGTGAAGCTCAACTCCCTGTATCCGCATACAGCGCTGATGAACCTCAAGACGACTCAGGCCGCCCTGTACTTTCCCGTTCGGTCTCAGCATCCGCACCTACACCTGGACGTCGCGCTCGCTCCGCAATGCCCGCCTTCAACTCCGACGAAGACGACAAATCGTATGGCCGACCCAATCTCGAGAAGGTCGGTTCTGGTCGCGGCGGCTTTAGCGTAAAAGGCGCTGCGTCGGCCGCAGCCCGAGCCCGATGGGACAGGGTACGGAAAGAAAAGGCGGAGAGAGGGGATGAGAGTGATGAGGGGGATCGAGTGAAGAGGATCCGGATGCCGGGCAAGAAGGATTCGAGGGCGGCTGCCGAGTCTTTCGATAGTGAGCTCAATAACGCGATCCAAGGTGTCCACTGATGTAGTGCACAGTAGGCTCGGTGATCACCATCAAGCATACAGAATACAAGATAGGGGATGATGAGGTGATCCTGCCGGACGATGATAAGGGAGCCGCCAAGGTGGATGAGCAGGGCCGGCTGCTCGGTTGTGAGTCGGGGCTTCACCAGGATTGCCGGTACTCTGCTGACAGCATGTCATAGGCCGCGAGTACAAACTCGTCACCTTCACCTCCGAGACGAGACGCAATCCCGACCGAGTCTACGCATTGACCATCGACGCAGCCCGCGCATGCGGATATGCCGACTCGCTCGCTTTCCTCCGTAGATGCCCACAAGTGCTCAAGCTGGGATGCAATGCGGAAGAGAGGCAGATGCTTATCGATATCGGCCGGGTCACTGGTAATTTGAAGCATCGGATGGTTACGATGGTCGCTATGCGGAATGTTTACAAGCTCATGGGCGCAAGGCTGGTCAAGAGTGAGTCGCGGGACACCTTTCTCGGATGACTGCTGATGGAGATACAGATGGCAAGTGGGTGACGGATGACTACTACGAGGACGAGGCGCTCTCCAGATGCGCTGAGAACGGATTCACCCCATACACCGTGGCGCACGAGGACGGGATCATCGCCAACGCCATGTCCTCGATGCAGCCTCAAGGTCGACCGGCACAGCAGACCTCCACGGATCAAGCTCAACGACCCGCCGTCACACTCGCCCCATTCTACAGCCTCGGTGGACCGACCACCCATTTCGCAGGTTCCGGGGCGGATCCGTGGTCCGAAGCGGGATGGGGACACAAACGGTCGCGGCTACGTAATCAAGGTGTCAGCGAGGGGGATTGGATGTTCCGTATTGCTGAGGAATGTCGGCGGGTCGACGCGATGCTGAGGGAGTATCGAGAGGAAAGATTAAAGGTGCTCGATAAGGTGGACGCCTCGAAGGGCTGGGTGTATGCGGTCGAGCAAGGGACGGAGAAAGCGGTCGAGGAGGATGATGGGTGGTTAAGGCCTGTCACGCCTACGTTGGAGAGGAAATGGAGTGGGCTATCGCAGGAGGTGACTTTTCCTGGTGCGGTCGATCACGAGGCCGCACAAGCACCGGGAGACGGGGACGTGTCAATGGAGGCGGACGCGGACGTGGTGGTGGTTGAGGAGGACCAGGCAGGGAAGATCGTAGGTCAGACGCCAGGAGAGGAGGAAGAGGGGAGTTCGAGGTGGAGATGGGGTATTGGGGGAGAATGGAAGCCAGGGATCATCCGGGCAGCTTACGAGGTGAGCCCGATCACTCGGTCCATCTCTCGCCCGGTCCTGACGGAACGCCATAGCCTCATACTCAAATGCCCCATATACCGATCCATACCCAGCCCCAGGGCGCCGCGCACAAGCGCCTTTCGCCATACCCCATCCTCAGCTCCATCCCCGACGCACAGCACAAGAACTTCGTCCAGAGCACCATCACCGGCCGAGCTGCCCGAGGACTCGCGAGCGTGGAATACGTCTTCGAACCCCCTCGACCCTCACCTTCCAGCTTACACCTCTGGGACGAGATGCGAGATTCGTACGCTGATAGAGCAGAAGAGAGGAAGAGGCGGATGAGAGAAGTAGAGGCAGCTGAGGAATGGGAGCGAGAAGCGAGGAGACGACGGGGAGCAGCATAGCATAGCTTCATGCATACTCATTGACCGGTGAAATTTGCCCGCCGCTTTTCGACGAAGGCTCGTAAGCCCTCTTGACGATCTGAAGTCTCCAGTAACGGGTTGTACAGTTCTCGCTCGAGGTCGAGGCCTGCTTCGAGCGGGAGATGGGGAGCGGCGTTGATTGCTGATTTGGCGGCTTTGAGTGCCAGCGGAGCTGTTGGAAATACTCAGCAGGATCCCACGGAAATGGAGGATGGGAGACCAACCGGAAGTAAGGATCTGTCGAGAAAGCACAAGCGCCGCCTCCCAAGCCGTTTGCGGCGGTCTCGCAAGGACATTGACCAGACCTGCCCTTCATGAGCTCACCATCACTCGAGTTTCAAGTGTGAGGAAGGTCGACCTATCCGCTCCGCCTCCACCCCATCCACCCTTCTCCCGGAGAAGATCAATTCCTTCGCCTTCGCCGTCCCGACAAGCTTCGTCATCCTCTGCGTCCCCCCTGCTCCAGGTATGATCCCCAACCTCGTCTCGGGTAACGCGAATTGCGCACTCGGACCTACTCATCTCATCGACCATACTCAACAGTACAGTCGCATGGGGACCCACCAGCTACGCGGAGATCACACCCAAGGGAAAGTTCACACCCCCCACCTATAGCATGACCATCCACGACCGCCACGCTAGGAACACCCACGGCTTCAAGCTCGAACAGCAAAGCTCGCAGGGAATCGAGGAAGGACGAGACATCGAAAGTGGACATGGTGGATCGCTCGCGGAGGTCGGCGCCGGCGCAGAATATGTCTGGGTGCGGGGAGTGGAGGAGGAGGAGTCGGACTCTGTCGGGCTCAGCTGTATGCAGGAGGGGATGGGATGGGATGGTAGGCATGGTCGTACGAGGAGAGGGATGACAGTTTGGACAGTGATTCGCGCATCTCCTATAGGTGCACCATGTTAGCTTTGACCGGTGATCACATGCTTGACTTGAAGATGGCTAAAGAGGAGCAGGGTACGTACCCCGACCATGCGAATACTGAGAGCGTTTCGTGCGTCCTGTCGATCGAGGACGAGACACATGACGCCCTCGAACTCGGGGGACAGTTTTGGCATGTCAGTCATGGCGAGGGGTTCCAGGTAGGCGTGGGGTGGGGAACTTGGAGTGTGGAGAGGCTGTCGGAGAGGTCGAGTTAATTGAGCGAGACGGAAACGCCGAGGTGGGATCAAGGCAGCCTGCAATACTGTTCCTCTGAGCGTCATATTGACAACCATTGTGGGAAGCTTTCACGAGTCGCGAGGAGGATGGGAGGAGTTTTGGGAAGGCATGAGAAACACGTCGGCCTCTGTTCCCGAGCCGGTGTTTTCCAACGGAAAGTCTTCGGCAGGGCAATGCATCCACAATATCTCTCCGTCTCACGCGACCTGGACCTCCTTCTCCCCCTCAGAAGGCTTGAACTCGCCCGTCCCCGGATCCAGCTTCTTCTCCGCTGCTGCGCCAAATTTTTTGCTGATGTTCATCCCGGTGCTCTGGACGTTTCCGTTCGTGGGCCGCTTGTAAGGCGAAGCTGCGGACTTTGCACCGAATGGCTTTTGCGCTTTCGGTGAGGGTCGTGGAGCGGGATGAGAGAATTTGCAGTCGGCTGAAACACCGTTAGCACTGAAGCTCCCCTGTACGCCTGGACCACTCACGCCGTGTACACCGCTCCCCATATCGGCACTGTCTCTCGGCCTTCGAATCGTCCAGCGCTCCGTCCATCAGGCTCTTCGATGAGACCACCACCTCCACATCGCCGTCCTCGTTGTCCGAGCTCGGTTGGATGACCTCGATCTTTGCTACCTCCAGTGACTTCGCCTTCGCCTCTTTGGCTGCCTTGGCGGCGGCTAATGCGGGTGGGGGTATGGGATTGCCTTCGGCGTCTTCGTGCCGGAACGCGCAGGAAGGATTGGTGCAATTCAAGTACTTGCACAGCATGCGACTCGGTCCGGCGGTCTCGCCTGCGAGCTTTTAGCAGGGGTAAGTATCCGACCGCTCGACTCACCAAGCACAGTCGCTGGGCTGACATGACTCTTTGTGCACTCCGCGTCCTTGCAGTTCCGGCCCTCCTCACAGGCCTCTCCACTCAGTACCATCCCTGTCTTCTCGTCCGCGGCTGGACTAGGGTGGCTGTACGGACACCGGGAATTGCTGCAGCCGACCGAGTACCGACATAGCGCCTTTGATGACGGCTTTTCGGGGATAGGACCTGGTTCACCAGACGTCTTCGGAGGGACCGCGGAAACGACATGACTGCCGAGTTTCGTGCCATGCGGAACCTTTACAGGTGGAGGTCGAGCAGGACGGACGGTTGGTGTGGGTGTCGCTTGTTTCTCCTATGACCGGTCAGCTCGGCTGGGAAAATGGGTGAATGACACGCCCACCTCCGCCATCTTCTGAACCACTTCGCCCATCTGCGCCATGCTTGCTTGCATCATCATCATCTGCGTCATCATCTCCTGTTGACCGGGAGCGAAGAATCCGCCAAAGCCCGGCTGCATCATTCCAGGCTGGAAACCGGGTTGGAAGCCTACTTAAGCCTCATCAGCGGAGAAAGCTCGTTGCCTGGCACAAGCTCGCCTCCTGTTGGCCCCATGCCCATGCCCATACCCATACTCCCGCCCCTCCCGTGCATCTGCCCATTGCCACCAGGTTGCCGTTTACCTGCCCCCACTCCTCGAACCTGCGATCCTCCGCGACCTCGCCCTGGTCCAGATAATCTGTCCACCAGACTCCGTCCTTCTGAGCCCATGCCTCTCGGCCCAGCGGGCGCAGTAAAGCCATCGGACAACCGCTTTTTGTTCTGCCCATCTTGTGCACCATCTAGTTTCCGCTTGTTCGCGTCGGAATGGGAGAGAGGTGCAAGGGCGGAATTGAGCAGACGGGATCCTCCACCAGAGGAATGAGAGGGGGCGGAAGGAGCGCTAATGGGGGCGGCGGAAGTAGAGGACAGATCAGGGGCCGAGCTAGATATATCCCGTGCTTTGCTAAACAGCCAGTCGAGAAAGCGAGGGTCTGCCAGGCATTACTACCGGTGAGGTGGTGTCATGAGACATGACGAACCGAAGTCAGACCCGACGACTGGGACCAATGTCAGCTGGAACACAACAGAGCATCCTCAATCACTCACGGTCATCCATCTCCGCTTGCACTCGCTCTTCAAGTCTCGTCAGCCTTATCGGGATGAAAGGAACCTCTCGACAGACCCTGTGTACTACCGTTGGCTAGTGCAGACACGCTTTTTAGCTCAAACACTCAAACACCAAGAACACCGAGTGAGACATACCCAACAGCACAGTGATGTACTCGGCCATGACATTGTCTATGAAGGAACCGCTACGCTCAGCCCTGCCCTGTTTCGTCAGATGCAAGAACTGACCATCTGGCTCCGCCCATTCTCGCCGTTCGAGCTCGCTCTGGATCTCCCCCTACGCACAAGACTCCGTGAGCAGGTCATCCCGACGGAGATACAGCTTGAAGAGCTGAAGAGCTTCCCTGCTTACCTGGAGCTGAGCCTGTTTTTCGGGAGTAATCGACACTTGTGCCATTGTTCGGATAGCTCCTCGGGTGTTGCGTCGACGATTGTCAGACCGAGGAGAGGACCAACGCTGCCGATGTCGAAGCGCCTTTCGCAACAGCGGGGAAGAAGAAAGGGGTTGCAGAATGGTGCAAGCTCGGTAATCCCGGCCAAACGCCGCTCAACGTGGCAGACCTACGGGTCTGACCTCGGTACGAGTACGTCCAAGAAACATCACAGGATACAGAGGAGTGCATCAGAGAATCCGCTCATTATACAAGCACGCCCCGCTTCATTATGTCATGTCTATTTCTATTCAAGTCTTGGTCACTACACCCCCTCGTCCTCGTTGGCTGCCTTGATTCTTTGCCTCGCCAACTCGTGCTCCTCTTCCTGACTGACCGGCTGCTTGTAGAATACGATGTACTGCAACGATAGAACCGCGATCCAAGCGAGCATGAACCAGAAAGACCTTGCCGACGAGTGTTTCCAGTCGGAGATATTGTTGGTCTGCAATCCCGCTTGGACGGCGAGGGCGATGGCGCCTCCGACCTGAGCGAGAACTTGTGTCCAAGCACCGGCAACTCCGGCCATCTCAGGAGGGCAATATGTGATGAGGTTGATAGATGAGGCGAAATAGGTGATGACTGCGCCAGCGGAACCGAGAATGAAAGCCGGGAAGCAGTAGCGCCAGTAGTCTGTACCAGCACCGCCGTTCGAGTAGATTTGCAGGAGCTCAGCCGCGATCAAGACTGAGAGAATCATCAGTCACAACTTGGCAATGGCAGCGGGTACATACGGAGCGCTCCAATGCCGATGGACCACCGAGGCTTGGTGATGATCTGAGGTACGGCTTGAGCAGCGCCGCCAATGATGAGACCGATCACTCCCTGAGGAAGCAGAGCTGCGGCGACATGGACTGGAGGGCAGTTCAGCGAGACGCCCTAGAGTCGGTGAGAAGCGGTACGCACTTGGCTTCCAGCCGAACACCTCTTGCCAAAAGGTTGAGTACTGCAGCTGACTAGTCGCCCAGAAACTGAAAGGGAACATGATCGCGAGGGATGAGATGAGGATGTTCGTGATCTTCCACACGGAACTGGGAAGTACTGCCGACTTTGGCGGGATGCGTGACTCTGCGGTCTTGTCAGCTCGGTTTCTCGTACTCCCGGCTGAGTACTGACCCCAGAAGAAAAATGCGACAACGAGGGGAATAGCGAGACAGAATGGAGCGATAAACGACGCAGAGCTCCATCCGTCGATCGGACCTTGGGTGAGGGACAGGATGAAGCAGATCAACGCCCCAATCAAGATGGTGACGCCGATGATGTCCATCCTCTTCCACCTCGGAGTCGTCTCGCCCTTTGACGAATAGGTGGAACCGGTGTAAGGGAGAATCATGATAGTGATGATGCTGAAGACAATGCAGATGATCGCCATGAGGCGGAAGAACCATCGGTAGTTGGCGAGCATGCAGAGGCCGGCGAGAACCCTGCTCCTTGTCAGAGGGGTCGAATCAGGGGCGTGGGGGCACTTACAGGCCAAGCACGTTCCCGGAGGCACCGGCGAGACCGAGCATCGCCAACTTAGCTTGCTGGACCTTTGGATCAGGGAACATGTGGACGAGCAGGTGACTGAGCCAACCGTTAGAAGGAGATCTCTCCCCGTTGTGGGAGACTCACTAAGCAGAGGGAATAGTCATAGCGCCACAGATCCCGCCGATCCCTCGGAGGATGAGGAAGCCATATTTGGTGTGGGTGACAAAGGAGGTGATCAAGCTGAGGACACCGAGCGCCATGAAGCCGGCTTCGAAGACGATCTGGGCCGAGAACAAGTCGGAGAGTCGTCCGGCGAAGAGGAGGAATGCCGAGAAGCAAAGTGAGTAGCTCGTGATTATCTGTTGTTGATTTGCATCAGCCCATCTTCACGCAGATCATACTAATACTCACCCAGACGAGTTGCGACACCGCCAGTCCAGTATCCTGCCCGATCTCGGCGACGGCCACAGCCACACCCGAGACATTACAGACATCGACAAAAGTCGCGATCGCGAAGATGACGAGGAGGAAGTTCTTCCGGGCATTGCCAAGCTGAGCCAGTGGGTGCTCGGCATGCTGATCGACCGATGAGTTTGGGTCGAGCTGTTTCGGCTTGGCATGTTGCGCTTCCTTATCGGTCATACTCGGCTCGACATCGGCCAGGGTGGTAGCGGGTGAAGGAGCAACATTTGTGGTGAAAGTCATAGGAGAGGGTACGGTCGCTGCTTTAGGCGACGGGTTCGTCTCGTCGGTGGGAGTCGTCGTCGACATAATTGGTGAAGTCATGTTGGTTGACGATGAATGGATTGAGAATGTCGTTACCTCAAAATGAATGTAAGATCCATCTTCATGCCGACCCGAACGCGTCAATTATATAGTAGTTTGTTGTATCGGGCGGGCTGTTCTCATGGCCCGAAAACCGACGCCATGACCGCTGTCCGCTCGAGATCTAGGTTTGAAATCCGTCAAATTTGCTTCCATCCCGAGGCCACGCCGAGGAAGATTTCCCTGTCGTCAATTAAGCTTATCAATCTTCCGAGATCCCCCTCGGGCATTGGCCAAAGCGGAACGATCTGCCCCGACACCGGGTTTATATAGGTGAAAGGGGCGGAATTTCGCATCGGGCGGCATTGCCATATTATAAAGACTACCCCGAGCAGGATCTGACAGAGGCCGAAGAGGTTGAGACTCGGTGATTTTTGCTACTCCGAGACGAATGAGGCCT
>JAABUH010001257.1_pt1 | contig 29722 bp, 27 predicted proteins | sample 5559121 | NCBI WGS metagenome assembly JAABUH01 (sample SAMN10711871, study PRJNA513364) | rock metagenome | isolation source: Antarctica rocks | place: Antarctica: Victoria Land, Battleship Promontory nord | collected 2015-12-28
ATCCCGCCGACCGCGAGAATGCTGCGCAACCCTCAGTCGCGCCATCGCGAGGGTGGATCAAATTTCACCGAAGTGACCGACGTTATTCAGTTTGATCCAGCTCGCCGGGGCGCTAGCTTCCGCGACAACGCCCGTCAGCGGCGGAGGGAGAGAAACGCCGTGCGCCAATCAGACCTGATTCTGCACCACTATCCGTTGTCGACCTATTCCGAAAAGGTGCGGCTGGCTCTTGGGTTGAAGACACTCGACTATAACGAGGTTATCACGCCGATCGCCATGCCGAAGCCGGATCTCATCCCGCTCACCGGTGGCTATCGTCGAGCGCCCGTGATGCAGATCGGAGCCGACATCTATTGCGACACCCAGCTGATCTTGCGTAAGCTGGAGGCGTTGCATCCCGAGCCGACCCTCTTCCCAGGCGGCTGCGAGGGTGAGGCGACCGCGATCGCCTGGTGGGCCGAACGCTACATCTTCATGCCGGCGCTCGGGTTCGTGGCCAACGTCAACAACGATCTGTTCAAGCCGGACTTCGTGGCCGAGCGGAAAGAGTTCGGCTTCATTCTGGGCAAGGAGGACGTCCGGCCGCAGTTCGGACGGCACGTGCAGCAGCTCGTGGCGAACCTCGGCTGGTTCGTGACCATGCTGAAGGACGGGCGACCGTTCATGCTTGGCGACCAGGTGAGCGCAGCCGATCTCGCGGCCTATCCGACGATCTGGTTTCTGTGCCTGTACGGCGGTGCCCAGGCTGAACGCATGCTGCCGGTCGCGCCCTTGCGCGGCTGGTACGAACGGGTAACCGCGATCGGCTATGGCACGCCAACCGAGATCGCCAGCTCCGCAGCCCTCGACATCGCGCGCGACGCCTCGCCGGCGGGGGTCGACCTTTCCGCAAACGGCGATCCGTCGGGCATCAAGGACGGGACGCCTGTGACGGTGACGCCGGACGATACGGGACGCGACCCCGTCGCGGGCACGCTCGTGGCGGCGAGCGACCAGGAGGTCGTGATCCGGCGTACGGACGATGGCGTCGGCGATGTGCACCTGCATTTCCCGCGCGCCGGATACGATGTCGTGCCGGTCTGATGGATAATCCCGGAGGAAAAGCATCGATATGAGCGTAGAACTGGCCGGTGCGCGGGTGATCGTCAGTGGGGCCGCGGGCGGCGTCGGCAAGGCGACGATCGACAAGCTTCTGGCGTGCGGGGCGCGCGTCTGCGCAACCGATATAGATCCCGCCGTCACCCAACACGCCCGACAGGGAAGCCGAGGCGAGGTTGTCACCATCGTGGCCGACGTCACGAAGAGTGCGGACGTCGACCGCATCTTCGCTTGCGCCGAAGCGGCTTTCGGCGGCGTCGATTGCGTGGTCAGCAACGCCGCGAGCATTGTCACCAAATCCGTCCTCGACACCACCGAGGATGATTGGGACCGGATGCTCGACACCAATGCGAAGTCGCTCTTCCTGATGCTGGAGCGAGCCCTGCCGACGATGATGGCGCGTCGCGCGGGATCGATCGTCGCCACCGCATCGATCTCTTCCGTGGTGGGCCTGCCGACCCAGGCGGCTTACGCGGCCAGCAAGGGAGCGGTGCTGCAGTTGATCCGCCAGACCGCCGTCGAATATGCCGGGACGGGCGTGCGCATCAATGCTGTCGGTCCCGGCTCGATCACGCGGACCAAGATCCTCGACAGCTATCTCGCGGGGCTGGACGATCCGGACGCGGGTGCAGCAGCGATAAAGGGAGCGCACCCGATGGGGCGGTGGGCTGAGCCCGAGGAGGTCGCCGATGCCATCGTATTCCTGGCCGGCCCGACCAGCACCTTCATCACCGGACAGATCATCATGGTCGACGGCGGCTTCACGGCGCGATGACGCCGGCTTCCACGAAGTGGCCGCTCGAAATGGACCGGCGTTAGATATGGTGAGGCATCCAAGGCTGAATTCCATTCATTCAAGCGCCAATAAAATTCATTTGAACGGGTGCAAGCCGGCCGCTAGCGTCCGCTCGAATAGAAGCCGCATCAAGCGGCTGGGGGAGGAATTCGGCCATGGCGGCAGCGCTTCGCTGCTGTCGCGGTCTGTGTCCTGGCCGACGCCATCGGCCTCCCTGGTCATCGTTGCAGTATCGACACCTGCACGTCCGCCCTTCGCGACGGACCGTGCTGGCGCTGCCTGAACACAGGCGGCGGGGGGAGAGATGATGTTGCGACGTGATGTGCTACGCTATGCCGGCGCCGGTGGGGGGAGCGCCTTGTTGAGCGGGCCGTTAAGCCACCTGGCCTGGGCCGATGCCGCCCTCGACCCGAAGGCGTGTTTCGCCGTTCGACGCCGCGCAAAAGACCTTCGAATGGAAGACGAAGCCCGGTCCCTACAAGGTCGCGGTAGCCAACTCCTTCGTAAGCAACGACTGCGCGCCGGGGCGTGGCTGATCATGCTCACGTTGCAATCCACCCTGTCGGTCGCGCAGATCGCCCAGGGGGGCAAGGACATCATTCTCGGGCTCCTCATTCTCGGTACCATCGTGGCCTACGGCCGACGTGACGTTGCGCGGGCGTAGCCTTCATCGGGAAAGGACCAACCATGCGGATCGGTTTCATCGGGCTCGGCTCCATGGGGACGCCGATGGCGCGCAACTTGGTCAAGGCCGGCTTCGATGTCGCGGGCTTCGACACCAACCCCAAGGCGCTGACGGCGCTTGAAGCCAGTGGAGGCCGGCCGGCGTCCTCCGCGGCTGACGCGGCGCAGGGGGTCGATGCCCTCGTGCTCATGGTGGTCAACGCCGCCCAGGCCGAAGCCGTGCTCTTCGCCGCGGGTGCGCTCGATGCCTTGCCGCCTCATGGCGTGGTGATGCTCATGGCGACGTGCCCACCCGGCGCCGTGACGGCGCTGGCTGTCCGCGTGGGCGAGACCGGCCGGACTTTCGTGGACTGCCCGGTGTCGGGCGGCACCAAAGGCGCGGAAGGCGCGACCCTCACGATCATGGCGGCCGCCGACCACGCCACCTTTGCCAAGATGCGGCCGATCCTCGATGCCATGGGCGACAAGGTGTTCCACGTCGGCGCCGAGGCGGGCCAGGGCGCGGTGGTCAAGACCGTGAACCAGCTTCTCTGCGGCGTGCATATCGCGGCTGCGGCGGAAGGGCTCGCCCTGGCCACCAAGGTCGGCGTAGACCCCCACGTCATTCTCCAGATACTGGGGGGATCGTCCGCCGCGAGTTGGATGCTGAACGACCGTGGCCCGCGCATGGTCCAGGCCGACCCGCCCGTGTCGAGCGCGGTCGACATCTTCGTCAAGGATCTCGGCATCGTTCTCGAAGCCGGGCGCGAAAGCAAGGCGGCGTTGCCGCTCGCGGCGGCGGCCTATCAGATGTTCCTCGCCAGCAGCGGCCGCGGCGACGGCGCCGCCGACGACAGCCAGGTCATCCGGTCCTATGCGGTCCTGAACGGCACCCGAAAGCCCGATTGAGCCCGAGGAGACTCGTCACGACGCGATCGGCACCAGCAACCTCTCTACGCCAGAAACGCCTGCACGCTCGACAATTTTGTTCGGACCGGCGGAAGCTTTGTGCGCGCCCTTCGGCCGCCGAACACGAGCAATGTCCGCGAACTCTCGGACAAACGTAAAAAGTATGGCGACGGCATTGAAGAAATGACTGGACGTCTCTGTTTCAATCTTGCAGAATTGTGGCGTTCGCGACAACTCCGAACGCCTGCACGATGAGCAATTGCGTCGCAGAGCTAAGACAGGGTGGAGGAAACGATGAAGAGCTTGACCAAGCGCACACTTCTGGCTGCCACGGCGGCGGCGTTCACCGGGATGCTGATGGTTCCGGCCGGCCATGCCGCGGACAAGAAGCTGATCGCCTTCGTGGTCAATGTCCCGGCCGACTTTTGGGTGATCGCCCGCCGCGGCCTCGAGAAGGCCGCCGCCGAGTTGCCGAACTACGACGTCCAGATGTATGTGCCCGGCGAGATGTCGGCCGCCGCGCAGAAGCGCGTTATGGAAGACCTCCTGGCCAAGAACGTCGCCGCCATGACGATCAGCCCGGTTAACCCGGACAATTCGACCGAGATTCTGAACCAGGTCGCGGCCAAGGCCGCCCTGTTCACCGTCGACGGTGACGCGCCGAAGTCGAACCGCATCATGTACATCGGCACCGACAACACGGCGGCCGGCCGCTCGCATGGCGAACTGATCAAGAAGGCGCTGCCCAACGGCGGCAAGATCATGCTTTTCGTCGGCACCATGGACGCTGCCAATTCCCAGGAGCGCGTGAAGGGCATCAAGGAAGTGCTGGCCGGCACCAAGATCGAGATCATCGACATCCGCACCGACGGCGGCGACCAGGCCAAAGCCAAGGCCAACGTCGAGGATACGCTGACCAAATACCCGAACATCGACCTCCTGTCGGGCCTCTGGGCCTACAACACGCCCCAGATCTACAACGCCGTGAAGGCCGCCGGAAAGGAAGGCAAGGTCAAGATCGTCGGCTTCGACGAGGACCAGCAGACCCTGAAGGGCATCTCGGAAGGGGTGATCGAAGCGACCGTCGTGCAGCAGCCCTACGAGTTCGGCTACCAGTCGGTGAAAGAGCTGGCCAAATACGTGGAAGGCGACCGGTCCATGGTGCCGGCCGACAAGCAGCAGATCATTCCGACCAAGGTGATCGACAAGTCGAACGTGAAAGAGTTCGCCGCCTCTGTCCGCGAGATGCTGAAGAAATAGACGATCAAGGCTTGCACCGGCCGGCTCGGCTCAGGTGACGGTACCGTCATCCCTTTTTGGGAAGGCAGTACCGGTTCTTGAACGCTCTGCCAAAGAGGACTGGAAGCCTGTGCAAGACATCCGCCGCAGGGTTCCCTTCGCCCCGCTTGCGGGGAGAAGGTGGCCGATAGACCGGATGAGTGGTCGGCTGCCCAAGCGTCCCTCATCGGCGCTTCGCGCGCCTTCTCCCCACAAAACGGGGCGAAGGGATCTTGATCGAAGCTCAGTCTTAGCATCGACATGTCACTCGCAACGCGGGTCAGTCTAAGGTGTATCCTGCATCCTAGCCGCCTCGCATCCGACGAACTGGTCGACGTCGTTGTTGGAAATGCCGGATCGGCACGCCGGCCCGACCAACGTCTGCCCGCACTGAACTGGCCATGTCCGAAGCCATTCTCGAACTCCGCTCCATCGCCAAGACCTATCCGGGCGTCGTCGCGCTCGACGAGGTGAGCCTGTCGCTCGCCCGCGGCGAGGTGCTGGGACTCATCGGCGAGAACGGCGCCGGCAAATCGACCATGATGAAGATCCTCGGCGGCGTCGTGGCCCCGTCGGCCGGCGCGATCGTGATCGACGGGACGGCGCACGCGGCCTTGACCGTGACCGAGGCCACCCGGGCCGGCATCGCTTTCGTGCATCAGGAACTCAACCTCTTCGAGAACCTGGATGTCGCGGCCAATGTCTTCATCGGGCGTGAGCCGGGCCGCGGCGGCTTCCTCCACCTCGTCGACGAGCGAGCCATGCATGCGCGGGTCACGCCGATCCTGAAGCGCCTCGGCGTCGAGTTCGGGCCGGACGAGATGGTCGAGAACCTGTCGATCGCCGAACGCCAGATGGTCGAGATCGCCAAGGCGCTATCGTTCGACGCGCGCATCATCATCATGGACGAGCCGACCTCGAGCCTGACGCTTACCGAGACGGACCGACTGCTCGAGGTGATCGCCGACCTCCGCCGGCACGGAGTGTCGGTGATCTACATCTCGCACCGGCTCGCCGAGGTGAAGACCTGCTGCGACCGCGCCGTCGTGCTTCGCGACGGGCGTTTCGTGGGCGCCCTCGCCAAGCACGAACTGACCCACGCCGCCATGGTGCGGCTGATGATCGGGCGGGACCTGAAATCCATCTACATCCCGCCCAAAACCACGCCGCGGCCGACGGGCCTCGCGGTCGAGGATCTCGTGACCGACGCCTTTCCGGACCGGTCGGTGTCGCTGTCGATCCGCTTCGGCGAGATTTTGGGGCTCGCGGGCCTGATTGGCTCCGGCCGCACGAGCCTGGCCCAGACCATCTTCGGCGTGCAGCCCCCGCTCGGCGGCACCATCACGCTCGACGGGGCGCCCATCACGGTCAGGACGGCGCGCGACGCCATCGCCAAGGGCATCTACCTGATCCCCGAGGACCGCAAGCGCACCGGACTCGTGCTCGATCTGCCGATCGTCGAGAACATCTCGCTCGCGGACCTCGCGACCTACACGCGCGGCACGCTCATCGCGGGCGGGCGCGAACACAAGGCGGCCGAAGTCCAGAGCCGCAGCCTCAGCATCAAGGCGCCCTCGGTCGACACGCCCGCCGTCACCCTGTCGGGCGGCAACCAGCAGAAGGTCGTGCTCGGCAAGTGGCTGTCGATGCGCCCCAAGGCGATCATCTTCGACGAGCCGACCCGCGGCGTCGACGTCGGCGCCAAGGCCGAGATCTACGCCATCATGCGGACGCTCGCCGATGCCGGCGTCGCCATCCTGATGATCTCGAGCGACATGGAAGAGGTGATCGGCGTCAGCGACCGCATCGCCGTGATGCACGAAGGCCGGATCAGCGGCTTCCTGGAGCGTCGGGACTTTTCCGAACACAACGTCCTGATGCTCGCCGTCGGGCAAACCCCACACGAGGATACCGTCGCCCATGCTTAAGAAGGAGCTTGGCCTCGCCCTGCTGATCCTGGTGATCGGCGGCGTCACGGCGGCCATCAACCCGCAGTTCGTGTCCCAGGTCAATCTGATGAACCTGGCCAACCAGATCGGCCTCTTCGGGTTGTTTGCGCTCGGCGAGGGGCTCATCATCATCACGGGCGGCATCGACCTGTCGATCGGCTCGATGCTGGCGCTGCTCGGCGTGATCTTCCTCGACCTTTTGGTGAACCACGAGCTCGGCTGGCCGCTGGCGCTGTTGATCACGCTCGCGGGCGGCGCTGTGCTCGGCGCCGTTCATGGCACGCTGATCACCCGCCTGAAGCTTCAGCCCTTCGTGGTGACCTTGTGCGGCCTGCTGCTCTATCGCGGGATCGCCCGCTGGTACACGGCCGACTCGACCCAAGGGTTCGGCTACGCCACAGACTATGAGGGGCTCGAATGGCTGACGTCAGGGCGCACGTTCAACATCCCCCACACGCTGATCTTCCTGCTGATCGTCGCCGCGATCATGTCGGTGCTGCTGCACAAGTCGATGTTCGGCCGCTATCTCTTCGCGGTCGGAAAGAACGAGGAGGCGGCGCGCTTCTCCGGCATCGCCACGTCGCGCGTCATCACGGCGGCCTATGTGGTGGGCGGGCTTCTGGCCGGCCTGTCTTCCGTGTTCTTCGTCTTCTACACCCAGTCGGTCTCGCCCTCGGCACACGGTAATTTCTACGAGCTCTATGCCATCGCGGCGGCGGTGCTCGGCGGCTGTTCGCTGCGCGGCGGGGAGGGCTCGATCGTCGGCATCGTGCTCGGCATGGTGCTGCTTCAGGTGCTGCAGAACCTCGTCAACATCCTGGGCATCCCGTCCTCGCTCAACTTCGCGGTGATGGGGGCCGTGATCATGCTCGGCGTCATCGCCGACCGGCAGTTGCAGCGGCGCCGGCAGTCCCAGCTCGCCCAGGCGAGCGCCGAGGCGCGGAGCCATGCGCGTCGCTCGGCCGGCGTGCCGGCCTGATGACGCAGGATCACGACCGACCGGCGTCGCCGGTCGACCCACGCCGCAACAGCCGGCGTCTCCTCGAGGGTGCCGATCGCGCGGTGGCACGTGGCATGATGAAGGCGGTGGGCTTTACCGATGAGACTCTCGGCAGGCCGCAGATCGGCGTTGCCCATTGCTGGATCGGCACCATGCCGTGCAACTGGAACCACCGCGAACTCGCGGCGCTGGTCAGCGAGGGCATTCGGGACGAGGGCGGCACGCCCCTCGAAGTCAACACGGTCGCGATCAACGACGGGATCACTACCGGAACGGAAGGCATGAAGACCTCGCTCGTGAGCCGCGAGGTCATCGCCGACTCGGTGGAACTGGTGGCGCGCGGCCATATGTTCGACGGGCTCGTGACCATCGCGGGTTGCGACAAGACCATTCCGGCCATGGCCATGGCGCTCGGGCGTGTGAACATTCCCGGCCTCCTGCTCTACGGCGGTTCGATCCAGGCCGGCCGATGCGCGCACAAGGACGGCCCGTTCGGCGACCGCGCGCTGACCATCCAGGACATCTACGAGGCGATCGGCGCCTTCCACGCCGGCCGGATCTCGGCCGCCGAGCTCAAGGATGTCGAGGATCACGCCTGTCCGGGCGCGGGCTCCTGCGGCGGCCAGTTCACGGCCAACACCATGGCGACGGCCTGCGAGATGCTGGGCCTGTCGGCCGTCGGTCTGAACGACATCCCGGCCACGAACGAGAGCAAGGCCGAGGCGGCACGCGCCGTCGGCAGGCTCGCGGTTCGCCTCGTGAATGCGGGCACGACGCCGCGCACCATCGTCACCCGGGCGAGCTTCGAGAACGCCATCGCGGGCGTGATGGCGACGGGCGGCTCGAGCAATGCGGTGCTACACCTCCTCGCCATCGCCCGCAGCTTCGGGGTCGACCTCGCGCTCGGGGACTTCGACCGCATCTCGCGGGTGACGCCCGTCTATGCCGACCTCCGGCCCTGGGGCACCTATACGGCGCCGGAGATGTTCGCGGCGGGCGGCATGGCGGTCGTCGGCAAGCGGCTGCTCGCCGCCGGGCTGCTGCAGGGGGAGGCCGCCACCGTCACGGGGCGTACGCTCGGCGCCGAGATCGCGGCAGCCGACGAGCCCGCCGGCCAGCAGGTGATCCGTCCGCTCGGCCAGCCGCTGAAGCCGCAGGGCGGCCTCGCCATCCTCAGTGGCAACCTGGCGCCCGGCGGCTGCGTGATCAAGCTGTCGGGGCAGAGCAAGGCGCACCACAGCGGACCGGCCCGCGTCTTCGAGCGCGAGGAGGACGCCTTTGCGGCCGTCCGCATCGGCACGATCCAGCCCAACGACGTGATGGTGTTGCGCAACGAAGGTCCGCGCGGCGGACCCGGCATGCGGGAGATGCAGCTCGTGACGGGCGCGCTGCAGGGCGCGGGTCTCGGCGCCACGGTCGCGCTCATCACCGACGGGCGCTTCTCCGGTGCTACCCGCGGCTTCGTGATCGGCCACGTCGTGCCCGAAGCCGTCGACCGCGGCCCCATCGCAGCGCTGCGCGACGGCGACCTGATCACGATCGACGTCGAGACCCGCCGGCTGGAGGTCGCGCTGACGCCCGACGAGATCGCGGCCCGCCTCGCGGACTGGCAGCCGCCGCCGCCCCGCTACACGACGGGGGTTCTCGCCAAATACGCGCGGCTCGTGACCGATGCGTCGCAGGGGGCGGTGACCGATGCCTAACGCCCTGCCGGTAAGGCATGCGCCGATGAAACCCGGTCTTTCAACGCGCCAGGTCCTCGGGATCTTCAGACGCAACGTCGATACCGTGAAGGTGGCGGCCGTCCATGACGGCATGCTTTCGACCGCCGACCATGCGGCCGGGCTCGTTGACGCGGACGGGCGAGCGCTGTTCCCGAAGGCCGAACGTGGTGCACGAAGACGACCTGTCGTTCTGGTAGGAGGGCCGCAGCCTCGCCCGTCTGCGCGACAGTCAGAAGGTGGATTTCACCGTCGCCGGAACCGTGCTGGCCGCCTATGCGAATCGCCTGCGCCCGATCCGAGCCGGAGGTCGCAGCCCACATCACCGCGGTACCGACACCGGGGCACGCGACCGAGCGCATTCCCGTCGCCGGCGTCCACCTCGACTTGCTTCGGCCACGGACGCGCGATCCGGCGGCGGTTTCGCCTACGCGCCGGACATTTGGACGTCGACGCTCTGTACCAGGGCTCCGCCCCTTATTTCGGCATCTCCGCCCGCCCACTCCCCGCGGCCGCATAGGCGGCCTCGGCCACCGCATAGGTCTTGAGGTTGTCGGCCCCGCTCGTGGCGGCGTCACGGCCCGCGCGCCACGCCGCGATAATGGCGCGCTGGGTCAGCAGCACGCTTTCCTGGGCGATGTGCCAGGGTTCGGCGGTCCAGGGGAGGAGCGGCGAGCCGACGGTGCGCTCGGTCACGGCGCCGGCGGCCGTCACCACCATGCGGAAATCCTCGTGCAGCTTGATCGAGCCGCGCTCGCCTTCGATCGTCACGAGGGTCTGCGGGAACGGGTCCGGGATCTGCCGCGCCTCGTAGGTGGTCTCGGCGAGGCTGACGGCGCCGGAGGTGTGGCGCAGCAGCATGGTCGCCGTGTCCTCGCCGACGTTCTTCGCGTTGCGCCGCTGGGTCTCGCAGGACACATGGGCGACCTCGCCCATGAAGAATCGCGCGAGGTCGAGGACGTGGACGCCGGTATCTAGGATCGCGAAGCGCGTCTCGTCGTGGAAGTAGGGCTGGGTCCGGTAGACGTCGAAGCCCGTGCGGAAAGCGAAGCGGCCCCAGGTCGCCTGCCCGATCACGCCGGAGTCGAGCGTCTCGCGCACGCGCAGCATCGGGGTCTGGTAACGGAAATTCTCGTGCACGGCGAGCGGCACGCCGGCCTCGGCGGCGGCCCGGACCATGGCGACGCAGGCCTCCCAGGTCGGCGCGAACGGCTTTTGCACGATGGTGCGGATGCCGTGCCGGAGGGCGAGCATCACCAGGTCCTCGTGGGTCTCCATCCGGGTCGCGATGTCGACGAAGTCGAGCTGCTCGGTGGCGAAGAGCGCGGCGGGATCGGTGTAGTGCCGCGGTATGCCGAAGCTCTCCGCCGCCGCCTTCGCCTTGCTCGGATCGATGTCGCAGACGGCGACGAGGTCGACGCCGTCCGCCCGCATGTCCCGCCAGGCGTTCAGGTGGTTCTGGGCGAAGAACCCGCACCCGATCAAGGCGCCGCGCATGATGGTCTCCTCAGTCTCGTTCGCGTCCGCAAAGGCCCAGCGGCCGTCAGACGTCAGATCGACGTCGCCCCGAGCTGCTTCAGCAGGCCGAGCGTATCGACCATAGCCCAATGCTCGACGAGCTTGCCGTCTTGCAGGCGGAAGAGGTCGAAAACCTCGACGTCGATGGCGTTGCCGGTCGGCTTGTGGCCGAAGAACTCACCCTTGTGGGTGCCGCGGAAGCGGAGGCAGACCAGAACCTTGTCGTCGTCCGCCATGACGATATGGATCGGCAGGTTGAGGTCGGGCACAGCGCTCAGGAGCACGTCGTGGTGGTGCTGCAATCCGGGTGGCCCGACGACCTCGTAGGGCAGCCCCGGATCGTGCCGCTTGAAGGCGGGCAGGACGTTGGCCTCCCACCACGCCTTGTCGCCCTTCACGAAGGCGTCGAAATATTCGAGCGCGATGCGCTTGTCGCGGTCCTTGTCGCCCATCGTTTCCTCTCTTTCGATCAGCCGGCCATCGCGGCGAGCTTGCGAAACGCCGGCTGCCCTGTGCCAGCGGTCAGGCCGCCATCGACCACGAGGTTCGAACCCGTGATGTAGGAGGCGTCGTCGGAAGCCAGGAACGCGATGGCGGCCGCCATCTCGTCCGACGTGCCCATGCGGCCCATCGGCAGCCGGTCGTCGAAGCCCTGCATGATGGCCGGAATCTTCTGCATCCACGCGGTCGAACCGGTCTCGGTGACGCCAGGGCAGATGGCATTGACCCGGATGCCGTCGGACGCGTGGTCGATCGCCATGGCGCGTGTGAGATTGCAGACGCCGCCCTTTGCGGCATTGTAGGCCGCGAAGCCGACATCGGCCACGAGACCGGATATCGAGGCGGTGTTCACGATGTTGCCGCGCCGGGCGATGAGATGAGGCAGCGCCGCCCGGCTCGCGTAGAACACGGACGAGAGCGTCGTCGCGATCACTCGGTCCCAGGTCTCGGGAGTGATCTCGGTCACATAGCCGAAGGCGCCGACGCCCGCATTGTTGACCAGCACATCAAGGCCGCCGAAGGCTGCTACGGTGTCGGCCACGAGCGCCTCGATCTCGGCGGCTTTCGACACGTCGACGCGCGCCGTGCGCAGCCGCTCGCGCGGCAGGTCGAGGACGCGCCCATGCTCCTCTAGGGTGGCGAGGTCGATGTCGGACAACGACAGGATCGCGCCTTCGGCCGCAAAGCGGCGAGTGGCCGCCAGGCCGATGCCCGATGCAGCCGCGGTGACGATGACGACCTTGTTGGCGAAACGGGACATGACAAACCTCAGACGAAACCGAAATACTCGCGCAGCCGGGCGACGGCCGCGACCGCAATCAGCGTGCCGCCCCAGATGGCCAGGGTCAGGAACTGGCTGAAATTGAGGAGGTTGAAGGCCGTCGAGATCAGCTGGAGGATCACCAGCGCGAAGACGAGCCCCACGACCTTGCCGAAGCCGCCCGACGGTGACACTCCGCCGAGCACTGCGGCCAGGATGGTGACGAGGAGATAGCTTTCACCGTAGGCCGCGTTGGCCGAGTTGAAGCGGGCCATCATCACGATGCCCGCGATGCCGGCGAGAAAGCTCGAGGCCATGTAGACCTTGACCAGCATGCGTCGGGTATCGACGCCCGAGTAGCGGGTCGCCGCCTCGTTCGAGCCCAGCATGTGCAGGATCTGACCGAAGGGCGTCCTGTTTAGGATCAGCGCCATGAAGGCCGCCACCGCGGCGAAGATCAGCACCACCACGGGGATGCCGACCACCGAGCCGTTGCCCACGAAGACGATCGGCGACGGAAAGCTCGACAGCACGTCGCCATGGGTGAGCCCGATGCTGATGCCCTTTATCAGCGTCATGGCCCCGAGCGTCGTGAGGATCGGCGACACTTCGAGGTAGGCGATGATGAAGCCGTTGACCGCGCCGATCAGCAGCGCCAGGGCCAAGCCGGCCGCGATGGCCGCGACCTGCGCCGCACCCCAGGCGAAGCCGGGGTCGGTGGGGACGATCGCCCCGAACAGGAACGCGATCGTCAGCGCCACACCGTTGGCCGTGGCGATGATCGACAGGTCGAGGCCGCCCGACAGCAGCGGCACCATCATGGCGAGCGACAGGAGGCCGAGCTCCGGCAACTGGAACGCCATGGACCGGAGCGACGCGCCGCTGAACAGCCGCTCGCCCAGAAGCAGGCCGAAGACGACCAGCAGCGCTACGAGAAGAACGATCAGCCGCCGGTTGACCGGCCCAATCCGCGGCGCCAAATTCTTCAGCATCGGCGTGGAGGTCGAGGGGCTCAAGCGGTGGCTCCGATCACGCGCCGCGTGGCGCTTCGCTGCCGGCGCCGTTCCCAGGCGATCATGGTGACGGCGAGGAGAAACACCGCACCGGTGAAGCAGTCGGCCCAGAAGGACGAGACGCCGAGCAGGATGAGGCCATTCTGCAAGATTGCCAGCAGCGCGAGACCAAGCGCCGTGCCGAGCACCGTGCCGACGCCGCCCGTGAGGCTCGCGCCGCCCAGCACCACGGCAGCGAGAACATCGAGTTCGCGGCCGACCAGCATGTTGGGCACGACCGAGCCGGAGACCTGCGCCTGCACGAGCGACGCGAGCCCAGCCGAGAAGCCCATGAAGCCATAGGCCACCATGTTGAGGCGCATGATGTTGAAGCCTACCCGCTTGGCGGCCTCGGGGTTGCCGCCGAGCGCGCGTAACTGCCGGCCGACGCTGGTTCGGTTCAGCAGGATCCAGCTCAACAGGAAGCTGAGCACGAGGCCGAGCATCTGCATGTTGATGATGTAGGGATTGCCATGGGCGTCCGTGCCCACCACCCAGGCCAGCCCGTCGAGATACCAGCCAGGTAGCGTGTTGATCGGGTTGCCGCCACTCAGGAACATCAGGGCGCCGTAGTAGACGTTCAGCATTGCCACGGTGACGATGATGCTGGCGATGCGCAGGGTGGTGACCAGGATCGCATTGAAAATGCCGAGCAGCGTGCCGGTGCCGAGCGCCACCGCGAAAAGCCCGAACCAACCGATGTCGTACCGGCTCGCAGCTGCGACCGCGAGGTATTGCGCGATCGAGGCAACGGCCGTGAACGAGATGTCGATCCCGCCCGCGACCAGCACGACCACGAGGCCCGCAGCCAGCATGCCGGAGAATGCGTAGGAGGTGAGGAGGTCGATGCCGTTCTGCACCGACAGGAAGTTGCGCGTGGTGAGCGATAGGATGATCGCGAGGGCGACCGTGACCGCGAGCAGGCGGCCTTCGTGCGTCCGGGCGAAGCGGCGGACCCGCTCAGGCATCGACCGCCTCCCGCAGCGTGTCTTCCGTGATGTCGATCGGCCGGTACTCGCCGATGATGCGGCCATCGCGCATCACCAGCACCCGGTGCGCGTGGCAGAAGACTTCCGGGATCTCGTCGGAGATCATGATCACCGCGGGCCCGTCGGCGGCAAACTGGCGGACGATCCGGTAGATGCCGTCCTTGGCGTTGATGTCCACACCCACGGTCGGGCTGTCGAGGATGAGGAGGCTGGGCTTCGTCGCAAGCCACTTTGCCAGTACGACGCGCTGCTGGTTGCCGCCCGACAGCGTGCCGACCGGGTTGTCGGGACTGGCGACCTTGATGCCGAGATCGTCGATCCAGCGGCGCACCGCGCCGTCGCGGCGCTCGGTCTCGACGAGGCCGTAGCGGTCCGACAAGCCGTCGAGGACCGGGAGGACGATGTTGGACGCGATCGGCTGCGGCATCACCAGCCCAAGCGACAGCCGGTCCTCGGACACGTAGGCGATGCCGTTCTCGATGGCGTCCCGGTTGGAGCGGAGCCGCACGGGCCTGCCGTGCATGCGGATCTCGCCCGTGTCGGGCGGGTTCATGCCGAACAGGGACAGGGCCAATTCCGTGCGCCCGGACCCGAGCCGTCCCGTGATGCCCAGGATCTCGCCTTTGCGAACCGACAGGGAGACGTCATCGAAGTCGCCGGCACGCGACAGGTTCCTGACGTCGAGCACGGCAGGCGCGCCGTCGAAGTTCGCCGCCATCGGCTTGTGGTTGAAGGTCTTGCCGGTCATGAGCTCAACAAGGCGGCGGTCGGTCATGCCGGCCGCCTCGAAGGTGCCGACCTTCTTCCCGTTGCGCAGCACCGTCACGCGTTCGGCGATCTCAAGCACCTCGTCGAGCCGATGGCTGACGAACACCACCGCAACCGACCGCCGCTTCAGTTCGAGCGTGAGGGCCAGGAGCGCGTCGACCTCGTGCCGGGTCAGCGAGGCCGTGGGCTCGTCCATGATGACGAGACGCGCATCGTTGGCGATGGCGCGGCAGATGGCGACAAGCTGGCGCTGGGCGATCGACAGGTCTGCCAAGTAGGCCGACGGATCGAGCGATACGCCGATGCGGTCCATCGCGGCCTGGGCGGTCTGCCGGATCACTTTCCAGCGCAGCAGATGCAGGCCGTGGTGCTGCTCGACCGCGATGTTCTCCGCGACCGTGAGGTTGGGAAACAGCGACAGGTCCTGGTAGATCACCTGGATGCCGCGCCGGATGCTCTCGGCTGGCGTCAGGTGCGAACAGGCCTGCCCGTCGATCAGGATCTGCCCGCCGGTCTCCGGCGGCTGAACGCCGGAGATGATCTTGATCAGCGTCGACTTGCCCGAGCCGTTCTCGCCCGCGAGGCAATGCACCTCACCGGCCGCGACCTCGAAATCGATGCCCGACAAGGCACGCACGCCGCCGAACCGCTTCGAGATCGATCGAAGTTCCAGAAAGTTCGGCATGGCGGCGTCGATCGCTCCGCTCAGATCCCGAGTTTCTCGAGCTCAGGCAGAGTTTCCTTGTTGAGCGTCAGCATGCGCGACACGCTGATGATCTTCTTGTCCGCGTCGACCGTCGCCTTGCCGATGCCAGGGATGTCCATGCCGGTCGTGAACTCGGCCTTCTTAAGGGCCAGGCTCGCGACTGCCACGAGGGCTTGGCCAACCTCCTTGGGACTCCACAGGAAGGTCTCCTGCAGGGCGCCGGCTTCGATCAGGGGCTTGGCCTGCGACGGCAGCGCGAAGCCGGTGACCGACAGCTTGTTCTGGAGGCGGCGTTGGCGCACCACGTTGCCGGCCCCGATCGGGCCGTTCGAGCCGAAGCCGATGACGCCGCGCAGGTCCGGATAGGCCTGCAGCGCGTTGCGCACGACCTTCTCGGTCGTGTCGATCTCGTCGGCGCCGGGGAAGCGGTCGGTCACGAGCTTCATATCGGGGAAGTTCTTCTTCTGGTACGCGATGGCGGCGTCGCACCAGAGATTATGCAACGGTGTCGTCAGGGTGCCGACGATGCAGATGTAGTCACCCTTGTTGCCCATCTGCCGGGCGAGCGACTTCATCATCTGCTCGCCGAAATAGGTGGCATCGACCATCTCGACGTCCCAGGTGCGCCCTTCCATGTCGGGGCCTTCCTGCGTGACGACAATGATGCCCGCGTCGCGGGCGCGCTGCACCACCGGGGCCAGCACCTTGACGTCCAGCGGGATGAGGCCGAGCACATCCACCTTCTTGGCGATCGTGTCCTCGACGAGGCGAACCTGCTGGGCCGGATCGACATGGGCTGGTCCGATCATGGTCGAGTCGATGCCCATTTGCTTGCCGGCCGCCTCGAGGCCAGCCTGCAGCAGCGAAAAGTAGGGCACGCCGACGATCTTCGCGACCGTGGTCATGGTCGGGTTGGCCGCGAAAGCCGGGCGGACGAGGCCCATGCTGCCGAAGGCCGTCAAGCCTGCGGCGGATTTCAGAAGGTCACGACGGTTCATGGGTGTTCTCCTCCAATGATGCGCGATCTGCGCTGTTGTTTGACGACATCTCGGCCGCGATGGTTCTCGCTCAGCCTAGGCCGAGCTTGGGGCTGTGCAAGGGCAGGCCGCCACACGGAACCGGCACGGCCTCGATCTGCCCCTTACCGACCTCGGTCACGAGGAGCGTGGTGCCACTCTGCGCAAAGGCGCAGTTGGTGGGGTTCGGCCCATCGAGCGGGAGTCGCTCGACGACCGCGCCGGTCGTGTCGACGACCGAGATATTCCCCTGACCATAGACCGTGCAGTAGAGGCGCCCGTCGGTGCCGAACTTCATGCCGTCCGGGCCCTTGAAGCCGTCGCTTTCGTCTGCCTGCAGCACATTCCCGAACAGCTCGCGCTTCGGGGCGCCGCCGCCGAACACGTCGTAGCGGTAGATCTCGCCCGGAAAGGACGCATTGGCGTAGAGAGCGCCCTTGGCGTCGAAGGCGATGCCATTGGTGAAGCGGAGGCCGCGGTCGAGCCGGCCGATAACCCTGCCGGCCTTGGGATCGATTTCAAACACCCGGCCGTCCCAATCGAGGTCGAGGTAGTCTTCGACGAAGTTTTGACCGTCGAGAAAGTCCGTCACCTTCATGCCGGAGTCGGTCATGTAGAGATGGCCGTCGGGTCCGAATGCGACGTCGTTCGGGAACAGGAACGGGCCATCGTCGTCACCTTCGAGCCGCAAGATCTCGCGACCGTCCGGCGCGATGCAGATCAGGGCCTGCAACCCCGCTTCCGCGATCCAGAGATTGCCGTCGCCGTCGCTCGTCAGCCCGTTGGGGCGACCGCCGGTCGTCTTCACCACGCTGCGCCGGCCCTGCGGATCGAGCCGCGTCACGCAGAGCGTCGATCCCGACATCTCGGTGATGTAGAGGCCACCATCGGGCAGCGTCACAGGACCCTCGGGCGCCCCGATGCCCGTTGCGAAGATCGTCTCCGCCATGTCGTTTCTCCCAAATCGGCACCTTGAGGTGCCCATATCGTCGTCGGCGCCTCTCGGAGAGAGCTACGCGGCCCGTTTGTGTTCCGCCCCTAGAACGGCCGTTTCAAAGCCATGCCTTCACGGCCTTGACGACTTCCGTCGTCGAGAGCCCGTAACGATCGTGCAATGTCGGCAAAGCGCCGGCATCGAGGAACTCATCCGGCAGACCGATCTGGCGGAAGGGCACGCTCACGCCACTGCGCATCAGCACCCCCGCCACAGCCTCGCCGAGGCCGCCCACCACTGTATGGTTCTCGGCCACCACCACAAGCCGGCCACCGCGCCGTGCTTCGGCCAGGATCGTCTCGGTGTCGAGCGGCTTGATCGTGGGCACATGCAGCACGGCCGCCCGGATGTTGTCGGCCGCGACCGCCTCCGCGGCCTCGAGCACCCGCATGGTCATGAGCCCGCTCGAAATGAACAGGACGTCCGATCCGTCGACGAGGCGCTTCGCCTTGCCGAGCTCGAAACTGTAATCGTACTTGTCGAGCACGAGCGGGACGTTGCCGCGCAGCAGCCGCATATAGACCGGGCCCTTGTGGGCCGCGATGGCCGGGACGGCCTGTTCGATGTCGAGCGCATCGCAGGGGTCGACAATCGTGAGGTTCGGCAGGCCGCGAAAGATCGCGAGATCCTCGGTGGCCTGGTGGCTCGGACCGTAGCCCGTCGTCAGGCCCGGCAGCGCGCAGGCGATCTTGACGTCGAGGTTTTCTTCCGCGATCGCCATGCAGATGAAATCATAGGCGCGCCGCGAGGCGAACACCGCGTAGGTCGTGGCAAAGGGCACGAAGCCCTCGCGGGCGAGACCCGCGGAGGCCGCCATCAGCAACTGCTCGGCCATGCCCATCTGGTAGAACCGGTCCGGGTGGGCATTCGCGAAGATGTGCATGTCGGTGTATTTCGCGAGGTCGGCGCTGAGGCCGACGATCTCTGGGCGGCTCTTCGCCAGCTCCGCGAGCGCATGGCCGAACGGCGCGGGCCTCGTCGGCTGGTCGACCCCGGCGATCGAGGCGATCATGGCCGAGGTCTTCAGGCGCTCTCCACCCCGACGCGGCGGCGGGCGCTGGTACTTGTCGCGCATCATGCCGGCCTCGCGGCGTCGAGGATATCCAAAGCTTTGGTCCACTCATCCGGTTCGACGCGCAGGAAGTGGTTGCGCTCGCGCTCCTCGAGGAAGCCGACACCTTTGCCCATCTTGGTGTCGCAGATGACGATGCGGGGTTGCTTGGCGTCCGAGTGCCGGGCTCGGTCGAAGGCCGCCACCACCGCGTCGATGTCGTTGCCGTCGACCCGCTGCACGAACCAGCCGAAGGCCTCGAACTTGGGGACGAGCGGCTCGAAGTTCAGCACACCCGTGGATGGTCCGTCTGCCTGCATGTTGTTGACGTCGACGATGCCGATCAGGTTGTCGAGCTTGTAGCTGCCGGCCGACATGGCGGCCTCCCAGGTCGAGCCCTCGTCGAGCTCGCCATCCGAGAACAGCGTGTAGACGAAGCTTATCGACTGCTTGCGCTTGAGGCCGAGCGCTACGCCGATGGCGATCGGCAAACCATGGCCGAGGGACCCCCCGGTGATCTCCATCCCGGGCGTGTAGGCCGCCATGCCGGACATCGGCAGACGGCTGTCGTCCGACCCGTAGGTCTCGATCTCGTCTTCTGGCAGGATGCCGGCCTCGATCAGGGCGGCGTAGAGCGCGATGGCGTAATGGCCGATGGACAGGAGAAAGCGGTCGCGGCCCTCCCATTCGGGGTCGTTCGGCCGGTAGGACATCGCGTGGAAATAGGAAACGGCGAGAACGTCGGCGATACCAAGCGCCTGGGCGATGTAGCCCTGACCTTGAACCTCGCCCATGCGCAGCGCGTGCCGCCGAATTCTGTAGGCGCGTCGAGGAAGGCTGACGTTCGACAGATAACCTGACGACCCCGCCGGCGTATCGGCCTCATCCATGTTCGCACGATCCTCCCAGGATCATGCGCCGTTCGCCGGCGCATTGTCTGCCGATAGGCTCGGCTTTTTGCTAGTGGCCACGATTGTCGGCGTAGCGGTCGCCGGCCGCAAATGCAAAGTTTACAAGTGTCGGTGAAATGCGCTCAACTGACCTATGTTGAGGAATGTCTCCCTATCGGCGGTTCGGGCGTTCGAGGCGGCGGCACGCGCCGGGTCGTTCCGTGCCGCGGCGCTCGAACTCAGCCTGTCGCCGAGCGCGATCAGCCATGCCATCGTCAAGCTCGAACAATCGCTCGGCACGGCCCTGTTCGAGCGGGACGGGCGCACCATCCGTCTGAGCCCCGACGGCGAGCAGTTGATGCGTCACGTCGGCAATGCCTTCGAGGAGCTCCGCCGCGGCGTCGATGCCGTCACCAACCGCGGCCCGCAGCTCCTGCGGCTCCATTCGGCGCCGAGCTTCGCAGCGCAATGGCTGTCGCCGCGGCTGTCCGGCTTTCTGGCCGCCAACCCCGAGATCAGCGTCCGGCTGGCGGCCAGCACCGATTACGCGTCGTTCACGAGCGACGAATGCGACGTCGACATCGTCTATGGCCCGCCCCGAACGGACGGGCGTGTGGTCCCGCTCGGCGAGGAAACCGTGACCCCGGTCTGCGCGCCGTCGCTCGCGCCAAAGCTCCGAACAGCCACCGATCTCCTCGCCCTCATGCTGATCCAAAGCGACCGCAAGCAGGTGCGGTGGCCCGACTGGTTTGCCGAGAACGGTATTCGAGCCCCGTCTCAGCAGAGCGGCATGCGCTTCGACCGTAGCTTCCTCGCCATAGCGGGGGCGGCAGACGGGCTCGGCGTTGCCCTTGAGTCGACCCGGCTCGCGGAGCGGGAGCTTGCCGCGGGCCGGCTCGTGGCGCCCCTGATCGAGAAAGCCCGCAACATTCACTATGTGGGCCACTATCTTGTCTGCCATCACGCAGGCCTGCGTCGGCGTCCGGTGCGCGTGTTTGCTGAGTGGGTCTGCGCCGAACTTGGGCTGCCAAGCCCGGACAGGTGAAGTCAGCTCACCCTTACGTGCGATTTCCTCGTTTGCTTCCTGCTTGGGCGACGGCATCGTAAACGCACTGGTGCAGGTCGGGCCGCATGGCCGAAAAAAATAGCCGCACCTTCGAAGGGGAGAGAAGCATGCGCACACATCGTGCAGACAAGAATCGTTTGTCGTGTTTGGATCCTGCAGAACCTGTTGACCCTGTCGCAGATCGCCGCCTTCTGGGTCGACGCCGTTTACGGGGCGATCATCCTGCTCTCGCTCATCATCGCCCGGCTCGGTGGCCAGAAGCCCCGCTCCTAGAGCACGAGGAGCTTAGATCAGAGCGAAGCTTTGTTCTAATCTGCTGAACGGGTTTGCTATTCTACACTGGAGCGAAGCGGGCCAAGGCCCGCTCGCGCCAGCCGGCCAGCGCCGTCGAGCCGGTTCACCAGCCAGAGGAACAGCACCGTGCTACTCAAGGACAAAGTTGCCGTCATCTCGGGTGCCGCGAGCCCGCGCGGGATCGGCATGGCCACGGCACGGCTCTTCGCCGAGCACGGCGCCACCGTCGTGATCCTCGATCTCGACCAGGGCGCCTCCGAGGCGGCGGCGGCGTCGCTCGGCCACGGCCACATGGGCTTTGCTTGCGATGTGACCAAGAAGGATGCCACCCGGCGCGCGGCCGATGCGGTGCTGGCGGTCTTCGGGCAGGTCGACGTGCTGATCAACAACGCCGGCGTCACCCAGCCGGTGAAGATCATGGACATCGAGCCGGAGAACTACGACTTGGTGCTCGACGTCAACCTGCGCGGCACCCTTTACCTGAGCCAAGCCTTCATCCCGCATATGCGGGCGCGTAAGATGGGATCGATCGCCTGCATGTCGTCCGTCTCGGCGCAGCGCGGCGGCGGCATCTTCGGCGGCCCGCACTATTCGGCCGCCAAGGCCGGCGTGCTCGGTCTCGCCAAGGCGATGGCGCGGGAACTCGGGCCCGACGGCATCCGGGTCAACAGTGTCACGCCCGGGCTGATCCAGACCGACATCACGGGCGACAAGCTTACAGAGGCCATGCGCGCCGACATCATCAAGGGCATCCCGCTTTCCCGTTTGGGGGATGTTCGGGATGTCGCCGGAGCCTTCCTGTTCCTCGCCTCCGATCTGTCGTCCTACACCACGGGCGCGACCATCGACGTGAACGGCGGCATGCTGATCCACGGCTGATGGACCGCGCGCCAACCGTCAGGTCGTGAAACGAACCTGAAGGGTGCCGAACGCACCGTAGTCCGCGGCTGCATGGTCGAGCATCGCGGGCTTGCGACCAACGATCCGCTCGTCGACCAGCTGCAGCGCGGCATTCGACCCCGGCCGGTCGAGCACGCCGGCATAAGACCACGGCATCGCCGGGCCGGAACAGCGTCACGCCCGGCCCCACGGCCTCGACGATCCCCGACGTATCGTGGCCGAGCACGAGCGGCTGGTCGGGCGAGGCCGCAAATGCCTTTCGGCTCTTCAGGTCGCGCGGATTGACCGAGACCGCATGGACCCGGACCAGCAGGTCGTGCGGCCGCCACGGGACGGGATCGGGCCATTCGATCTCGACGAACGGACCCGGATCTGCTGCGGTTTGCGGCTCTCCGACAAAGGCAACGACCTTCATGTCTTGTCTCCAGGGTTGTGCGGCGCGCTCTCCTTCCGCGAACTGGTGGCTTCGTCGCCTTTAAGTTGCCAGTAGAGCGTATGGCCCCGGGTCAGGTGCGCCCGCAAGGCGCGTTCAGCACGATCAGGGTTGCAGTCGCGGATCGCATGAAAGATCTCCTCATGCTCGCGGTACGCGATGGCGATCTGGTTCGGCACCCGCAAGGTGATGCTCCGCTGGGCGTAGAGCCAGTCGAACATCGCGTCGTGCATGGCGAGGAAGACCGGGTTCTGCGGGATCTGGGCTAGGACGTAGTGGAAGGCGACATCGGTCCGCTCGAAAAGCGTCACCGCGCCGAGGGCCTCCTTGTTGGCCAGCAGGGCCTGTTCCAGGCGGTCGAGATCGGCCGGCCGGGCGATCGCGGCGGCTTCCCGCACGATCCCGACCTCGAAGAAAAGGCGCGCCTGTTGGAAGTGTCGCAAGCCCCCTGGCTGCGCCATCATGCGCTGCACCGGGCCGCGGATCGAGCCGAGCACTACGTCGTGGGTCGGTTCGATTACCTTGGGGCGCTCGCCGGCGCGGAGCACCAGCAATCCCATCGTCTGGAGCGCGAAAAGGGCTTCGCGGATCGCTGGCCGCCCCACGCCGAGTTCGGCCATCAAGGCGCGTTCCGACGGCAGCTCCTGCCCGGGTCCGTATGTCCCGTCGTGGATGCGAGCCGCCAGATGGTCGACGACGTCCTCATAGAGACGCCGCCGCTTGAGGGCGGCAGGCCCTTTTCCCATGGCACCCTGCTGTGTCTCGATCATCGTTGCCGACAGTGAAAGGCACGGGCGTTTTGCGCAAGCAGGGCTTGGGCGAACTGCGGCGACCATGCTTGGTATACCAGATCACCTCCAGACCGCGAGAACTCGCCCGCTTGCGGTGCACCAAAATGCAGAGGGTCGGGTCTCACCTGACGGCCCGGACTCTCCCCGTGATGTCCGGGCTTCACCCGGCCATCAAAGGCTTCGAGAGCCGCACTGCAAGCCGTATTTCCCTCAGGTTGGAGCGAACTGATGTCGAGGACAGCGCATAGCCGGGTCAAGCTCGGCCATGACGGCTTCGTTGGTCCGTGTCGAAACCATGCTTCGTTGCGCGACGGGGGCTTGCGCATGATTGGTATAACAGGTACGCGGAAGAATAGGCGGACATCAGATCCGCATCGGAAACGCCGGTCCATAGCGCGCAGATGGCCGTCCGTCGCGTTCGCGGCGCGTCGGTCGCTGCCCGCTCGTGGTGGCAACCCGCCCGGGTCGCCCCGGGGTCCGGCCAGGAGGGAGAACGCGATGACCCGAATTGCCTTGATCGGCGCCGGCGGGAAGATGGGCGGCCGGATCTCCGACAATCTGCGCCGGACCGAACACGAGGTGCGCCACGTCGAGGTCACCGAGGCCGGGCGCGCGAACCTCGCCTCTCGTGGCGTCAGCCCGGTCGAGGCGGCGGAGGCGCTGGACAGCGCGGAAGCCGTGATCCTGGCCGTGCCGGACAACCGCATCCGCAGCGTCGCGGCCGGCCTCGACAATCAGCTGCGGCCCGGCACCATGGTGATCGTGCTCGACGCGGCCGCGCCCTTCGCCAAGGAACTGCCCGAGCGTGACGACCTCATCTATTTCGTCACGCACCCGTGCCATCCGCCGGTCTTCAACGACGAGGTCGATGCGGAGGCGAAGCGCGACTTCTTCGGCGGTATCGCGGCCAAGCAGCACATCGTCTGCACCCTGATGCAGGGGCCGGAAGAGGCTTACGCGCTGGGCGAAGAGATCGCACGGCAGATGTACGCCCCCGTCATGCGTGCGCACCGCATCACGGTCGACCAGATGGCGATCCTCGAGCCGGTGCTGTCCGAAACCGTCACCGGCACCTGCCTCACCATCATCAAGGAAGCGCTCGATGAGGCCGTGCGGCTCGGGGTTCCCGAACAGGCGGCGCGCGATTTCGTCATGGGCCATCTCGGGGTGGAGATCGCCATCGTGTTCCAGGAACTGCCGAACGGCACCTTCTCGGACGGCGCCAAACGCGCGATCGAGAAGGCCAAGACACAGCTGTTCCGCCCGGATTGGAAGAAAGTGTTCGAGCCCGAGGCCGTGCGCCAGTCGATCCTCGACATCACCCAACCGCAGGGGCATTGAGATGCGCAAGGAAGTCGTTCTCGAAACGGTCCGCGGCCGCGTCGTCATCATGGACTCGATCACCAAGGTCACGCCCGAGGACAAGGGTTCGATCGTGGTCGCGGCCTCGCACGGCGGCTCCAGTTCCGGCGAATTCGCGCTTGAGGTCCCGCTCGACCTCGTGGTGCTCAACGATGCCGGCATCGGCAAGGACGACGCCGGCATCGCGGCCCTCGGGCTCCTCCAGCAGAACGGGGTTGCCGGCGTGACGGTCGGTCACGACACGGCCCGTATCGGCGACTCGCTCGACATGTGGGACTCCGGCGTGATCAGCCGCGTCAACGAGACCGCCAAGGCCCGCGGCCTCGGGGAGCGGCAGAAGCTGCGCGACGCTATCGCGACGCTGGTCGCCGACCGGTGACGACAGCATGATAGCCGCTCGCTGACCGCCCACGCGATGACCGTGCGCGCTATCCGCAACAGCCTCACGATCGACGACCTGCGCACCGTCGCGCGGCGTCGGTTGCCGAAGCTCGTGTTCGATTTCATCGACGGCGGGGCGCGCGACGAGGGCAGCCTCGCGGACAATCGGCGGGCTTTCGATGCGTGGCACCTCATGCCGCGCGTGGGGGTCGACGTCAGCCGGCGGCAGCTCGGAACGACGCTGCTCGGCAGACCGATCGCCGTGCCTCTCGTGCTCGGGCCGACTGGGCTCGCGGGGCTCTACCGCCCGCGCGGCGAGATGCTGGCCTGCCGGGCCGCCGTCGCGGCCGGGATCCCCTTCTGCTTGTCCACCAATTCGATCGCCTCGATCGAGGCAGTGGCCTCCGACGTGCCGGACGGCGACCGCTGGTTCCAGTTGTATCCGCTGCGGGACCGCGACCTGATGGACGACATGCTGCGCCGCGCCGCGGAAAACGGCTACAAAACATTGTGCTTCACGGTGGACCTTCCGATCCAGGGCCGCCGCGAGCGCGACGTCCGCAACGGTTTCACCCTGCCGCTGCGCCCGACAGTGCGGACGGCCTGGGACGTGATCCGCCATCCGGCGTGGCTTTACGGGCTCGGCCGTAACCCCGTCTCGTTCGGCAATTTCGCAAAGCCCGGCGCGGGGGAACGCGTCACCAGCATCGCGCAGCATGTCGCGACCCTGTTCGACCCGTCGGCCGACTGGTCGTTGATCGCGCAGATCCGCAAGGGGTGGAACGGTCCCTTCGTGGTCAAGGGCATCATGCACCCCGACGATGCGCGCGCGGCCGTGAGGGCGGGCGCCGATGCCGTGATTGTCTCGAACCACGGGGGTCGGCAACTCGACGCCGTGCAGGGAACCTGCGCGGCGCTGCCCGGCGTCGTGGCGGCCGTCGCGGGCCAAGCCGAGGTCATGCTCGATGGTGGCATCCGGCGCGGCACCGACATCCTCAAAGCACTAGCGCTCGGCGCCCGCGCCTGCATGATCGGCCGGCCCTTCCTGTGGGGCCTGGCGGCGGCCGGCGAGGAGGGCGTGCGCCGGGCGATCGAGATTCTGGCCGCCGAACTCGACGAGGCGATGGCCTTGGCCGGCGTCTGCGACCTGGCCGAAATTTCCACGGATTTCGTCCGCGCGCGGAACCATTGAGCGCCGTCCGGTCAGCGATCGAGGAGAGGACACGAGCCTTGCCCGCCACCGCGCATCCCGCCCCGCCCGACCGGCTTTCGGCGAGCGACATCGAACGATGGCGCTCCATACCGGTCGCGGTGGCTGCGGTCTCGTGGCGCTCGGCCCCGACATCGTGCGGACTCGCGTCGGCGACGCCGAAGCCAAGGTGGCCTGTGAGGTCGGCTGGGAGCAGAGCCTCGCGGACGGACACTCGATGCAGGAGACGTTCGGCCTCGCCGCAGCCCGCGAAGAGCTGGCGACAGCGCAGATCACGCCCCAAACACCGAGCAAACGCCGACCCGAGCGACGAGGTGACATGTCATGACGATCTCCGAACGCCGCGACTTCTCGGCCCGCTATCTCGTCGAGAGTTTCGAGCCGCTGGAAAAAGCCGCGGAGGTCATCGCCGGCGAACAGTCCTGCGGCACCTTCGTGCCCTTGCCGGGCGAAACTGCCGATCTCAAGGAACGGGCGCGGGCGCGCGTCGTCGGCATCGAACGGCTCGAGGACATCCCTGCACCGTCGCTGCCCAACGCCTTTGCGGACCGCAAGGGCGTGGCCGGCCCCTACCATCGCGGCATCGTGGAGGTGAGCTTTCCGATCCACAACGTCGGCCCCAATCTGCCGAACCTCTACGCGACGATCGCCGGCAACCTGTTCGAGCTCGGCGAACTCACGGGCCTCCGGGTCCTCGATCTCGATCTGCCGGACGATTACGCGGCGCAGTTCCCGGGCCCGGCTTTCGGCGCCGCCGGCACGCGGGCGGTGACGGGGGTGCATGGGCGCCCGCTCGTCGGCACCATCATCAAGCCCTCGATCGGGCTCACGCCGACGGAGACGGCCGAATTGGTCGACACGCTGTGCCAAGCCGACATCGATTTCATCAAGGACGACGAGTTGATCGGCGACCCGCCCTACGCGCCGCTTGAGGCACGCGTGAAGGCCGTCATGGCGGTGGTCAACCGCCACGCCGACCGGATGGGCCGCAAGGTCATGGTGGCGTTCAACATCTCGGACGACATCGATGCCATGCGGCGCCACCACGACATGGTGGTTCGCGAGGGCGGCACCTGCGTCATGGCGAGCGTCAATTGGACGGGGCCGGCCGCCATCACGGCGCTGCGCCGCCACGCGAGCGTTGCGATCCACGGCCACCGAAACGGCTTCGGCATGCTGAACCGTGCCCCGTCGCTCGGCATGGCGTATCGCGTGTATCAAAAGCTCTGGCGCCTCGCCGGCATCGACCAACTCCACGTCAACGGCCTCCGCAGCAAGTTCTGGGAGCCCGACGATAGCGTGATCGCTTCCGCGAAGGCCTGCATGGCCCCGTTCGCGGGAACGCAGCCCATCATGCCCGTGTTCTCGTCCGGCCAGACGGCATCGCAGCCGCCCGACACCTATGCGGCTCTCAAGAGCACAGACCTGATCTATCTCGCCGGCGGGGGCATCATCGGCCATCCCTCGGGACCGAAGGCCGGCGTTCAGAGCCTGGTCGAGTCCTGGCAGGCGGCAGTCGAGGGCGCTCCTCTGGATCGCTATGCCGAAAACCATCCGGCGCTTCGTGAGGCGCTGGCCGCCTTCGCACCGAAAGCAAAGAGCTGACGATGCCCAAAGCTCCGCTGATCGCCTTCTATGGCGACGATTTCACCGGCTCGACCGACGCCCTCGAATGCTTGGCCGCGACGGGCCTCAAAAGCGTGCTGTTCGTGGACGTCCCGACGCCTGAGGTTCTGGCCCGGTTCGAAGGATTGGACGCGATCGGCATCGCGGGCAACAGCCGCTCGCTTACGCCCGACGAGATGGAAGCCGTCATCCCAAAGGCGCTCGACGCGCTCCGGAAGACGGGCGCCCCGATCCTGCACTACAAGGTGTGTTCCACGTTCGATTCCTCGCCCACCATCGGCTCCTTCGGGCGGGTCATGGATATCGCGCAGCGGGAGTTCGGGCGGCGCACCATCCCGATCGTGGTCGGGGCGCCGAAGCTCGCGCGCTATTCCTTCTTCGGCACGCTGTTCGCCCGCCACAACGTCGACGGAACCGTGCATCGGATCGATCGCCATCCCACCATGAGTGTCCACCCCACGACGCCCATGCGTGAGGCCGACATGCGCCGACATATCGGCGCCCAGACCACGCAAACCATCGCGCTTCTCGCCGCGCCGGCAGTCGCTGGCGCGGACGCAGAGGCGGCGCTCGATGCCGCGCTCGCCGCCGACCCCGATGCGATCCTGATGGATATCGCCGACGCGCACGCCGAAGCGAAGGTCGGCGCACTCCTCGAACGCATGGCCGCCCGACAGGCGCCGCTGTTCGTGCTCGGCTCGTCGGGTGTCAATTACGCCCTCGTAGCGTCGTGGCGAGCGGAGGGGCGCCTCCCGGCCGAACCGCCCACCATGGTGGCGAGCGCGGTCGACCGCATTTTCGTGATCTCAGGCAGTTGTTCGCCCGCGACCGGGGCCCAGATCCAGGCGGCCGTTCGAACCGGCTTCGCCGATGTGGCGATCGATCCTTTGATGCTCATCGAGGAGGGAGGGTCGGGACCCTATGGGCGCGCCACCGTCGAACGTGTCGTCGATCTGCTGGACGCCGGCCGCGACGTCGTGGCCCACAGCTCCACGGGGCCAAGCGACCCGCGCGAGACGAAGGTGGCTGAACATTTGGCGCAGCGCGGGCTGTCGGCGGAAGCGGGCCGCATCGAGGGCGGGCGGGCGCTCGCATCGGCGGCCGGCGGGCTGCTCGATGGCGTGCTCAAACGGGTGCCGCTTCGCCGCTTCGTCGTTGCGGGGGGCGACACCTCGACGGCCGCCATCAAGCAACTCGGCATCGACGCGCTCGAGATGGTGGCGCCGCTGTTTCCCGGCGCACCCCTGTGCCGCGCCTTGGCGCCGGGCCGTGACCTTCACGGTCGCGAGCTCGTACTGAAGGGCGGGCAGTTGGGGAAGCCCGATTTCTTTCTCCAGGCGAAAGCCGGGCGTGCATGACGAACATCGACCCGCAAACGACAGGCTGAGCGGCCCACGCGGCTGAAAGACGATCCGGAGACTAGGGCGGTGGCAAATATCGTAGTCTTTCCTTTTTGTGATTTGCTTCTGGGAGTGCTAGTCAAGACTCCTAAACAGAAGAGGGATAACATGCGCAATTTCACGGTGGTTGGCAAAATGGTCAGCTTGGGTTTTCTGTTTTGTGGTGCGGCTCAGGCTGCCGATACCCTGCATGTCCGCGGAACCGTTGCCGCTGTGGATGGGTCCAAGGTCATGGTCAAGACAAATGATGGCAAAGACGTTTCGTTGGTCCTCGGCGATGGCTGGAAAATAGCTGGCGTGACCAAGGCATCGATGGCCGACATCAAGCAGGGCACTTTCATTGGCACTGCGAACATGGTCGGCCCGGATGGCGCCAAAGCGCTCGAAGTGGTTGTATTCCCTGAATCTATGCGCGGCACAGGCGAAGGCGACTACGGCTGGGACTTAAAGCCGCATAGTCAAATGACGAATGCGACCGTCAGCAGCCAGGTCCAGAGCGTCGATGGTCCAACGGTAGCGCTGACGTACAAAGGCGGGGAGAAGAAGGTGAAAATTGCGCCCAATACCCCAATCGTAATGATTGGCAGCGGGACCGCGGCC
>JAABUH010001258.1_pt1 | contig 29719 bp, 28 predicted proteins | sample 5559121 | NCBI WGS metagenome assembly JAABUH01 (sample SAMN10711871, study PRJNA513364) | rock metagenome | isolation source: Antarctica rocks | place: Antarctica: Victoria Land, Battleship Promontory nord | collected 2015-12-28
GCTGGGCAACATCGCGTTTCGCTCTTCGTCGGTGAGTGAAAACTCGTCGGTCATCGCCGCGATGACCTGCTTGGTCAGCCGCGACGAGCCGTCCGCGAGCAACGCCAGGATCGGACGCATCACCGTCTGAAAGTCGGGAATCGTCACGTCAGCTGCTTCCAGCGGCCACGAGTTCGTGCACTACTTCTGTGTCACTCGCTGCGCCCGCCAGGCCGCCTGTGAACGCAGCGGAAAGTAGAGCGCGCCGAAGCGCGATTGACCTCAACGACGCGGCTTGGAGACTTGCTTCCAGTCGATCAACTGCTGCGAGTTGGTTATCGAGTCGCGCACATATGGTGGCCTGCGCATGCACCGGAGGAACAGGTATCGGCATCTGCCGAATCTTCGACAGACTGATCGATGCGAGATTGACGCTTTGTTTCCCGTTTCGCTGCCCAACTGCTGCCGATTGTGTTGGCCGCCCAGGCAAGCAGTCGAGGCTCGATCGCGCGATCGATGACGCGCGCGCGAAATACGTGATTTTGATGGATGCAATTATCTATCTCGCCGCTCCAAACCCAACCGCGCGCCAACTTGTCTCGGTCGCCCCCTTCGTTCATCAGGACATCACCTGGCAGGAGACGAAGTGCTTCGGCTCTGCCGGCAGGGGCGCGGATAGTTGTCACGTGGCTCAGATCAAGTCGACCTCGCTGAACATTCGCCACCCGCAAGTAGGGCACTTCGACGAATTTTGGATCCGACTGCTTCTTGGCGTCCTTGGTGATACCTCCGACGACTCGCGCTATTTTACCGAGGCGCTGCCAACCCCAGCCAACTGGAAGGTCCACTAGTCGACCATCATCGGTACCGCAGGGTGCCGGCATCACAGCACTCCGGCGCCCAGCGGCGGCCTCGCCGAGTAGTGCGGACGAAATCAGCCGCTCCTGCAAGTTCGAGAGTCGCGCACATGAACCGACGAGCAGATGCTCAGCAGCGTCGAGCCGGGAGAGGTGGTCTTCGAGTATGGCGACAATGCGCCGCTGCATAGCGATAGACTCGGGAACTTGGACAAGGAGACCCTCGAACTTTGCGCGAGTGATGTGCACCATTCCTGAGCCATGCGCCTGGCGTCTCAGCTCCTCAAGCTTGAAGTCGAGCAGGTACTTGTGGAACTTCCGGTCTATATTCGACTCGACCTTGAAGATGTGCTGATTAACGACAGACTCAGGTCCAGTCCAGATGTAGGCGCCGAGCGTCGCCGCCCACGACATCAACAGGTCGCCTTGCCTGGCCACATGCCGTTCGTCTGCGTCGCCTTGATAGTAGTTGAACGAGTCACTTGAACCAGTCAAGTTCTGGATACGGATAATCGGACGGCCTTGGTCACGCCACTCGGACTTCTTGAAGCCACGACCGTTGTGGTACTTGCCTAGCGAGCCAAGGTTCGTCTCACGCCAGCCTTGGGGAAGCTCGCTCACGCAGTCAGCTCCGCGCTCAGCGCGTCGATCAGCGTCGCCGCCCTCGGTCCGAGGTCACGCACCGCACCGTCCACTCCCCCGCGCTCGGAGAACGGCGCGTTGTCCAGATCGTCCGCGCTCACGCCTGCCGACACCGCTACCACCTCCGCCATCCGGTCCAACCACCACTTCTCCGCCGGGCTGAAGCTCACCCCGGCCTGCTCCTGCTGCGCCAACCAGGCACCGTAGCGCTCGCGCACTCGCTCGGCGTAGGGCACCAGCTCGTCATCCTCGCCGATCGTGTACCGGATGAGGGACACCAGGTCGGTCAGCGTGTGCTTGTCGCTGCGCCGCACCCCGGTGTACTCCAGCGCCACGTAGGCCGACCAGATGAGGTCCGGCGTCCAGTTGCGCGGCGGCCGGCTGATCCGGTCGGCCAGCTCCTGGATGTCGGCGAACGCGATCCGCCGCTCGCGGGCCTCCGTCATCAGCTGCAGCGCGGTGATCTCCGCACGGTGCTCGTCCAGGTACGCCCGCCACGACTCGACGATCGACCGCGCCCGGGACGTGTCGACCACCCCGTGCACGTCGAGCAGCACGTCCACGCTGATCTCGTCTATCACCTGATCGTGCGTGGCTCGAAGTTCCAGGATGCGTATTCGCAGCTCCGGATTGGCCGCGATCGGTCGGACCGCTGCATCGCGCAAGTCCTGCATCGCCTGCTCAGGGTCGGTCGCACCCTCGGTGGCCTGCGCCTGCTTGTCCGGGTCCACTGCGTCGACCAGGGTGCGCACGATCGCCCGCACCGGCGTCCCGGCCACCGCGTCCAGCTCGCCGCGCTCGGCCGGGGTGAGCTGCAGCTCCAACGCGGCCAACCGGGAGGCCAGCGTCGCCGTCTCGTCTTCGGTGAGCGAGAGGGTGGCCGCTTTGTCCAACAACTTCCTCAGCGAGACGCTCTTCTTGCGGTCCAGTGGCGGATCGACGAAGTCGTGCTCAGTCACCCCGATCGCGTCGACGATGACGAACCGCGTCTTCTGTGCGGCATCGGGGGTGACCGCCCGGAAGTCGGCGGAGGCAATGGTGCGCGCCCCTCGGCCCTTCATCTGCTCGAAGTACGACGCCGAGCGCACGTCGCGCATGAAGAACACGCACTCCAGCGGTTTGACGTCGGTGCCGGTGGCGATCATGTCGACGGTGACCGCGATGCGCAGCGTCGCCGAGGTGCGGAACGCCTGCAGCTGGCCCTTGGGGTCGCGGGTGTTGTAGGTGATCTTCGCGGCGAAGTCGTTGCCCTTGCCGAATACCTCCCGCACCGTGGTGACGACCTCCTCGGCGTGCGCGTCGTCCTTACAAAACACGAGCGTCTTGGGCACGGTGCTGCGGCCGGGGAAGATCTCGGTGAACAGCTTGTCCCGGAACGTCTCCAACACTGTGCGGATCTGCGAGGTGGAGGTGACGGCACGGTCGAGCTGGCGGCCGGTGTACTCCAGGTTTTCGTCCAACGCCTCCAGCCGCTGCACCCGCGTCCGCCGATCCACCCTCGGCACCACGGTTCCCGCGTCGATGCTCGAGCCCTGCTCGGTGATCTGCGTCTTGATCCGGTACAGGTCGAAGTCGACGTTCACCCCGTCGGCCACCGACTGCGGGTAGGTGTACTCGCTGACCAGGTTCTGCCGGAAGAACCCGAAGGTCTGCTTGCCGGGAGTGGCGGTCAGCCCGACGATGTGCGCGTCGAAGTAGGTGAGCACGCCCTGCCAGAGACCGTAGATGGAGCGGTGCGCCTCGTCGACGATCACCAGGTCGAAGGTCTCCGGCGGAAACGCGGGGTTGTAGACGGCGGTCACCGGGGCGTCGGGCACGTAGTCGTCCAGGCCCGGGTCGTCGGTGTCCGCGACTTCTTGGCCGGACAGGGCGCGGTGCACCCGTTGGATGGTGGACACCACGACGTGCGAGCTGGCCAGCATCCCCGCACCGGTGAGCTTGTCAACGTTGTAGATCTCGGTGAACCGGCGGCCGTCGTCGGGCGTGCGGTAGTTCTGGAACTCGGCCAGCGTCTGGTCGGCCAGGTTGTTGCGGTCGACCAGGAACAGCACCCGGCCGAAGCCGCCGTGCTTGAGCAGCCGGTAGGAGGAGGTGACCGCGGTGTAGGTCTTGCCGGCGCCGGTGGCCATCTGCACCAACGACCGGTCGAAGCGTTGTTCCCGCAGCGACCGCCCGATCCCTTCGATGGCGGTGATCTGGGCCGGACGCAGGCCTGAGGTGTCCAGGGGCGGGAGTGCCTGCACCTTCGCTCGCCAGGTCGGCCGCTCCGGATTGGTCTGCGCAGCGCGGAGAAGGCGGGCGAGCGTGTTGGGTCGCGGGAAGGCGAAGATGCGCCGGGCGCGGGGCTCGGGGTCATAGCCGAAGGTGAAGTGCGTTTCCGAGCCGCTGGCCTCGAAGACGAACGGCAGCCGTCCGGCTACGGTCAACGCCTTGAGCCGGATCTCCGCGGGCAGGCCCTCGGCGTACATGGCGCTCTGCCACTCCACACCGGACAGCGTGGTGCCCTGTGGTTTGGCCTCGATGACGCCCACCGCCTGCTGGTCGACGTAGAGCAGGTAGTCGGCGCGCCCATGCCCCTTCGCCATCGTGGTCTCGCGGACGGCGATACCTTGCGCGGCAAAGAGGTTGAGGTCCTTGCGGTCCTGTACGACCCAGCCTGCCGCGGTGAGTTGACGGTCGATGAGGACGCGGGCGCGTTGCTCGGCGGCCAGGCGAACCTCGTCCACGAGTCACCCCCACGTCCTGCCGGCCGCGAGTGGTCGGAATTGTCGTGATCGTATCGGGAAGAGGAGTGATCGTGAGGCGCATGTCGACCCGCGAATCGAAAACTGTCGGTGGTTCGAACTAGTGTTCGATGCATGGAGTCGCTCGAGGTGTTCACGGACCCGACTGGGGTGGAGCCGTGGCGTCTGGGGGAGACCGAGCTGGTGTCGGTGACCGGTGCGCTGACCCAGCACATCGTCGAGTGCGAAGCCTTGCGGGTGCGTCTGGTCGCGGATCTGGAGAGCCGGGGCACGGCAAAGGCCACGGGTGCGGTGTCCACGGCGAGTTGGTTGTCCGGGTCGAGTCGGATGAGCCCCGGGACGGCCACGGGCATCGTGAAGCTGGGTCAGGCCTTGGCGGAGTGGGCGGACACGGCCAAGGCGTTGAAACTGGGGCGGATTTCGACGGCGCACGCGAAGGTGCTCGTGGGTTTCTTTGCGCACCTGCCCGACGGCGTGCCGCCCGCGGCCCTGCCGGAGTGTGAGCGCTACCTGCTGGACGCCGCGGCCACGGAGAACCCGGTCGAGCTGGCGCGGCGGGCAGCGGCGTTGAGACACCTGCTCGAACCCGTCGAGGGCAGTATCCCGGACGCGGAGAACGTCGAGCTCAACGATCTGCATGCCGCTACCACCTTGGGTGGGCGCGGCATGGTGAAAGCGAACTTCGACGCGGAAACCATGGAGATGCTGCTTACCGCCCTGTCGGCCCTGTCCGCACCCCGACCTGGTACCGACGGGACGGCCGACCGGCGCAGCGCGGGCCGGCGGCAGGCGGATGGGTTCACCGAACTGTTGCGCCGGTACCTGAACAGAGGCGAATCACCGGTTGAGGGTTACGAACGGCCGCACCTGTCGTTGCTGATCCATGCCGCCGACCTCGCGAGTGAGGACGCCCCGCAGGACACCCAGGAAGACACCGCCACCACCGACGATGCGAGTGACCCTGCGGCTGGGTCCGAGCAGACCGCCGAGTCCGAGCAGACCGCTGGGTCCGAGCAGACCGCTGCAGCCGGGAACCCGTCTCGACCGGCAGCCGAGCGGGGTGCGTATGAGGCGATGTTCGGCACCCGTCCGGGCACACCGGGCTGGATGCCCTGGCTCGGCCCGATCTCCGCGGCCAGTGCCCGGAGGATCGCCTGTGACTGCGAGCTCACGGCGATTCTGCTCGATGAAGACGGGGTGCCGCTAAACCTCGGACGCAGCCAACGACTGGTGTCCCCGCAACAACGCCGCGCACTCATCGCTCGCGACCACGGCTGTGCGTTTCCCGGCTGCGGCCGACCACCCGCATGGACCCAAGCCCATCATCTGAAGCACTGGATCGACGGTGGCACAACCGATTTGGCGAACCTGGTCCTCTTGTGCACTCGGCATCATCGCGTGATCCACCACAACGGCTGGGACATCGTCATGGGCACCGACGGGCACCCTTGGTTCCTCCCACCCGAATGGATGGACCCGCTCCGACAACCCCGGCCGGCACATCACCGGCGAAACCACCTACACCCGAGCGCCGCATAGTTACCGGTGCGGAGCCCGGGCGCCGCAACCGCCGCCTGACCGGACTGCGCGTCACAATTGCCGGAACACTGCGGCTACCCGAACGGCTCAGGGTCGAGGAACACCGTCTCGTCAAGGGCCGCGCAGCACCGTTGATTGCGGCCCACTCCATCAACGGTGCAGCATCGGCGCGCACCTGGGCCTCCGTGGCGGGCGGCAGATGCAGCGCAGTGCTTTTTTGGGACCGGCACCATCCAGTTCACAGCCTCAGCAGCACTCGCAGACGGTCCGCGCTCATCCCACCGGGCTGCGAGGGCATGGCATCAAAGCTGGCCAGCAGCTGCTGCAGGTCCTCACGCCGGGTGGGGTCCGCTGCGGCCGGGCGCGGCGTGTCCCCGTCCAGGGCCGGCAGCTCCATGTGCAGCCAACGCTGCTCGTACTCCCGCATGTGCTGCGCCATGAACTCCACCATCTCCGGGTCCTGCTCCAGCTCCGGCTGCACACCGGCCGCCCGGGCTCGTAGAGCGTCGAGGTTTAACGGAGTGCGCGACTGCTCCAACACCTCGGCATCGGGCAGCACACCGGCAAGCACGCCCAACAGCTCCTCGATGCGCGAGCCGCTCATCGCCTCGACCACCAGCGCACCGTCGGCGAGCGCGATGGTGCCGTCCAGGGTGCTCGGCATTGTCGTCGTCCCCGCAGCCACGACCAGCTCGCGTCCTCCGCGGCACCGAACGCCGCGGCTCGACGGCGAGCGCCTCGTTCTGCAGCCGTTCGGCGTCGAGCGTGTCGCCGAGGCTCTCGTGCGCCTTCGCGGAAACCCACGCCAGCACGGGCTGCGCCGAACGTGGTGCGTCGGCGCCCACCCTGCGCACCACATCAAGCTGGATGCGTGCCTCCTCGGCACCACCCAAGGCCAGGGCACCGGCGATGGCTTCGCCCGCTTCGGGTGAGCGGATACGGACGAGCTGGGGCACCGACTCCTGCCGAGCGGCCTCGAGCGCCATCGCCCGGGCCTCCGCGGTGTCGTCTGTACCTTCCGCGGCTCTCAGTGCACGTCGCAGTCCCTCGAAGTCGTCGACCGCTGCCGCTTCCACCTCGGTCATCTCGTAACGGATCATCATCGCGGCCATCGCGAGCTTGCGACGGGCGGCTTCGAAGTCATACCCCTGCCGAGCAACCGCGTCCTGGTGGACCACGACGCCGAACTCGGCCAACAGCTCACCGAAGGGCCGCAGCGGGTCGATGAACAGTCCCGGGTCACCGGCACACAGCTGCATCACGATCTCCCAGATCCTGCCGGACCGGCCCTCGCGCTTCTCCACGAACTCGAGAACATCAGCCTGCAAACCGGCGGGTGCCTCACTGAGCTCCGCTTCCGCGATGGACTCCAGCTCGAAACCGTTCTCCGTGACTCGCACGGCGATGAGCTCTCCGGCCTGACTGCCCTCCAACGCGCCGAAATCGAGCAACACCAACGAACGGTTCGCCGGAGTCATCGCCATCTCCCGGTCAGCGAGGAGCTCACCGTCGAAGCGCGGCATGACGTGGCGAAACAAGGCATCGTCCACCAAATGTTGGTAGCGCACGTCCTCGTCGAGGTTCAGCGCGCCGTGCAGGTCGGCGTCCAACTCGAGGTAATCGCCTGCGATCTCCGCCTCGGTAAGCCGGTGGGTGAACGTCCGGCCAGACAGGATCATGTCCGCAGCGCAGTACCGTCCGTCGTCCAGCAACCGTACCAACGGCAACAGGCCCTCGTAGGAGTAGAGCCTTTCGCACAGGTCAGCGGGACAATCCATATCGTCGGCCGCCAACTCATCGAGCAGTTCTGCCTCGTCCAACGGACCGTGCTCGTGCAGCAGCTCGATAATGCGGTCCGCGATGACCTCGAGGATGCCGATGTTCATGCCAGCGAGGGTAACGATCGAGGGCGTTACCCGAGCTCAGTCATGTACCTCGCAGTACCCCTTGTACCGCCTGGAACGGGCCAGCCGCCGAACCGCGGTCGGGCCCGGCGCGTCGAACACCGCGGCGAGCGGGGCCTAACCGGGCGTGGGCCGGGTGAACATTGGCGTCGAGGGTACCTTCGAGGCGTTCAGGTCACAACGATGGGCCGCGCTCGGGGTGATAGCCGAGTTCAGCAAGCGACCGGGCACGTTCGATCGCCACGTCGGTGCCCAGTTCGCCTCGTACTTGCGGATTGTCCACGTAAAACTTTAGAAACTGGTACAACACAACCGAATCGATAGCAAACTTGCGGCAATCGAACTGGATCATCGGAACCGGCGGCAATTGCTCGATTTTCCAATGAAAGACGGTGCATCTCCTATCCCAGTCCACTCCTTTGCGACCGTACACAAGAATCATCCGATAACCATCGAATGTAGCTTCTGCGCCAAGTATCGACTCCCACGGCAGAAACGAGCAAAAAGACCATCCCATCTGCCGAATGCCGCCTTCAGAGAGAATTATCTCCCCCCGCCTCAACCGGTGTAATACTACCGCCAACGGAAACGAGCCGAAATACAATGCAAGTACCGCATAGACAACGGACTCCGACGGAATCCCCGAGTAGCCAGACGATACGCGGGAATCGACTATAGCTCCCAGGAAGGCGACGGAGATAAGAGACATTATCGTTACCAAAAGGCCAAATTGGGCTAGTCCGTAACGAAGCACCGTTGCCGGTCGTCCACCGTCAGTTGACGAAAGGATATCCGCCACTCTATGTTGAAAGCGAATCTGCGTGATTGTTCCGTAAGCGGCAACGAGCAAAAACAAGACAGATATGACCAGACGATATTTCAAAGGAGCAACGTCTCCGTCTACTGCGGCCACAACGCCGACTGCCGCAGACATCGCCGCAAACGCCAGTACTCCTACGAGGCTACCGATGACGCGAAAGCCGACCTTGTGCTCGGGCCACTGCGCCGGAGGTGAGATGACCATCAGAAGAGCGAGTGCCACGCGTCGGAGATCAAATTCTTTCCGGCGCCCGCAACATCACCAACCGCACTCACACCATCCTTCACCGCATCACCCACGTCCCCTATTCCGTTCTTGTAGAGTGAGTCCACCGCCCCAGAGGCAAAAATGCCGACTACCGCTCCACCGAGAGCTCCGACTGCCGTACCCACGACGCACCGGAATGAACGAACCGATCACCGCCCCAGCCGCCACCGATGCACCAAATCCGACGCCACCAGAGACTATTGCCTGATCGACCGGCTTTCCGTTGTGAATGTCATAAGCAATCCCGGCAAGAGCGATCGCACCGCCGGCCTTGAGGCCGAAGCGGGCACCTTCGCTCTCCACCTGGGCAGCTTTGGCGGCCGCATCTGCTGACGCAGTTCTCATTGCCAGCGCCGTGTCGGCATCGGCATATATGAGGCGCGCGGATGCTCCGGCGGGAGCCGTCCTCGCGAGTTCCACATACTTGGCGGCATTGTCGGCGAGGAACTTGGCGTGCTTGGACATCATCGACGCGTTCACTTTGACCAAGTTCGCCACGACGGCGCCGTTGATGAGATCGGAAGCGACGAAAAGTGGCTTGTACCGTACGTCGGTCCAAGCGGCATTGACTTGTCTGGCTGCAGCATGATTGCTCGCCCGAACAGACTCGGCGTCTCGCAGGGCAACGTTGTAGGTACCGACCAGCGCCGCGTACCGGTTCACCGCAGTGGCGGCGTCGTTGTAAGCGCCGACCGACGCCGGGGTGACCGCGTCGCCGGTGGGAGGTGGGCCTGGCATCGCGGGGGCCGGGCCTGGCTCCTCGATGACGTCACCGTTCACAGTGAGTCCGCCCGTGGCGGCCGCCGCTCGCACCGCGTGCATGTCGTTGTGCGCACGTTGGAGTTCCGCGGCGTAATCGTCCAGCGCTTGTGCGGCGCTCGACGCGGCGGAGGCGAGCCCGCCGGCCTTGTCCGCACCACCGGTCATCTTGGCGCTAAACGCCTGTCCCGCGGTGCCGTCCCACCCAGCATTCGCGGTGTTACGTGAGGTGTTGATCTGGTCGGCCGCATGGCTGACCTGCATCCCGAGCGAGGTTCGCAGCCACTGCGCCGCCCCCTGCACGCTCCCCGGATTTCCCTCGATCTTTGTGTCGATCGGCATCGGCTAGTTGCCCCAGGTCGTGCTGTTCGATGCGTCCGCGGTCGCCACATCTTGCGTTGTGTATGCAGTGTTCGCCTGGGTGACAGCGGTACTTGCCGCAGACAGACCGGTCACCAGTTCGCCAGCATCTTCAGTCATCTTGGCCAGGATGCCGAGAATTGCCGCTGCACCCTCTCCGGCATCCACATCACCTGGCGCTGAAGTACTGGTCGCGTCGAGGTCGGCCCCCGCCTGGTCCAGCGCCTTGGCGATACCATCCAAGGCTTGGTGGTCGACGTAGAGCGTCATGCACCGCCTCCGCGCCGCTCGTCCTCGGGGATCATGACGTCGAGGAGCAGCAGCTCGAAGGGATTGTCCTGCTGCAGCTTGTCGAGTATTGCCGTCGGCAGGACGATCCACGGCTGCTGGGCACCGCAGCAGTTGTGCAGACGATCGAGCGCCGAGTACGCCAGCAAGGCCACCCGGCCGTCCCGAGTGCGGCGCATGTCCACGCGCGCCTGCGCTGGGTCGACCACGTCTTCGGCACAGGGCGGGTACACCATGGGCGGAAAATCGTTGGGTAGCGGTGTTCCCGACATCGTCACCTTCCCTTTCGATGGACTTGAAGAACGTTACCTGCGGCGCCTCCACACTCATCCGAGAACCCCACGGTCCCGCGGGTGAAGGGGTGCCCCGGGTTATGCGGCGTGCCAGGGACCGATGGTCACCTCGGCGCCCTCGATGAGGTCGAACCGATGGCGACTGGTGGACAAGTCGACCGGCACAGCGCCGACACCCCCATCGAGAAACACGGTCAAGCCCTGGGAGTCCGTGTCCTGCGCCTGTTGGCTGTGGCCCTTCCACAGCACAGCGAAGGCCGCCCGGCCCGAAGGCGCGATTCCGATCCGCCGGGCTACGACGGGTGCGCCGTTTGGGTTCGTGGTGGAGTGGGTGACCTGGAGCTGCAGGTCGATGTCTCGTTGGGCGAGGTGTAGACCTGCGAATCCTTCGACGTAACAGTCGGACGCACTCGTGTTGTGGGCTACCACGGTCACGGCCCTGGTTCCCATTGCCGCATCCCAGCCCTGGGCCGTCAGCCTCAAGTCGCCAGGCAGGCACCGCACGTCGGTGTCCACGGACTGTGGTGGCGACGGCGTAGCCGTGCCGCTCGAGGACGGGAATTCCGGGGCGGGTGTGAGGGCCGGGGCGGGTGTGAGGGCCGGACAGGTGCGAGGGCCGCGGCGACCGACGGCCCTGGCGCGACGAACCGATGAATGGCGGGCTCGCTCGTCGCGATCCCTGCCGCCACCGTCATGGCGAGCGCCGCGCTCAGCGCGGAAGCCCATAATCGCTGGTGGCGGGCGCGGATGTCGTCCTCACCTCCTGCACGTTGTTCCGGCTCGACTTTTCCGAGTACACCGCGGCCGAATGGTCGGCACTGATCCTGGACGAGGCGCAGTTCACGAAGAACCATCAGTCCAGGGTCTACCAATGCGCGCGCCGACTGGAGGTGCCGTTCAAGCTCGCCATCGCCGGCACGCCCATGGAAAACAACCTCATGGAGCTGTGGTCGCTGCTGTCCATCTCGGCGCCCGGGCTGTTCGCCAACCCGACCCAGTTCGGCGACTACTACCGCAAGCCCATCGAGAAACGGGGCGACGCTGCGCTGCTGGCCCAGCTGCGGCGGCGCATCAAACGACTCGTTCTGCGCCGAACCAAGGGACAAGTGGCCACTGAGCTTCCCGCCAAGCAGGAGCAGGTGCTGGAGGTGGGACTCGAACCACGGCACCGCAAGATTTACGACACCCACCTGCAGCGGGAACGGCAGAAGGTCCTCGGCCTGATCGACGACATGAACAAGAACCGCTTCACCAACTTCCGATCACTGACCCTGCTGCGCCAACTCAGCCTCGACGCCACACTGGTCGATGACACCTGCACCAACGTGCGCTCGGCCAAGATCGAGGCGTTGTTCGAGCAGCTGGGTGATGGTCATCGCGGGTGGGCACCGTGCGCTGGTGTTCAGTCAGTTCACCGGGTTTCTCGGTAAAGTCCGCGCCCGGCTCGACGCCGAAGCGTGAGCTACTGCTACCTCGACGGCAAGACCCGCAACCGATCGGCGGTGCTGGAGCAATTCAAGGCCGGCGGCGCACCGGTGTTCCTCATCAGCCTCAAGGCCGGCGGCTTCGGGCTGTACCTCACCGAGGCCGACTACTGCTTCCTGCTCGACCCGTGGTGGAACCCGGCGACCGAGGCCCAAGCCGTGGACCGTGCGCACCGCATCGGGCAGACCAAAAACGTCATGGTCTACCGCTTGATCACCAAGGACACAATCGAGGAGAAGGTGATGGCGCTCAAAGAACGGAAGTCGCAACTGTTCTCCAGTGTCATGGACGCCGACAGCATGCTCAACTCAAGTCTGAGCGCCGCGGACATCCGGGGGCTCTTCGAGTAGACGCCGTACGTCGAGGGCCCCGTTCCTGGCTCAGTCCTCGTCGTCCAGCTCAGCCATGACCTCCTCGGAGATCTCAACGTTGGAGTAGACGTTCTGCACGTCGTCGGAGTCTTCCAGCGCGTCGACCAGTCGGAAGATCTTGCGTGCACCCTCGGCGTCGACGGGCACGCTCACCGAGGCCTGGAAGCTGGCCTCCGCGGAGTCGTAGTCGATGCCTGCATTCTGCAGGGCGGTGCGTACCGCGACCAGATCGGTCGGCTCGCTGATCACCTCGAACGACTCACCCAGGTCGTTAACCTCCTCGGCGCCGGCGTCCAACACCGCCATCAGCACCTCGTCCTCGCCCAGCTTTCCCTTGTCCAGCAGCACAACGCCTTTGCGCGCGAACAGGTAGGCCACCGAGTTGGGGTCGGCCAGCGTCGCCCCGTTGCGGCTCATCGCGGTGCGCACCTCGGTGGCCGCACGGTTCTTGTTGTCGGTGAGGCACTCCACCAGCATGGCTACACCGTTAGGGCCGTAACCCTCGTACATGATGGTCTGGTAGTCCGCGCCGCCGGCCTCTTCGCCTGCGCCCCGTTTGCGGGCCCGCTCGATGTTGTCGTTCGGCACCGACGTCCGCTTCGCCTTCTGGATGGCGTCGAACAGTGTCGGGTTCCCCGCCGGGTCACCACCTCCGGTACGGGCTGCGACCTCGATGTTCTTGACCAGCTTGGCGAAGGCCTTACCGCGGCGGGCGTCGATCACCGCCTTCTTGTGCTTGGTGGTCGCCCATTTGGAGTGGCCGCTCATGAATGCGCGCACCTTCCGCTCATCGGAACAGCGTCAACCGCGCTGCAGGTTCAGTCGGTCGATCCTAGCCGTCGCGGCGGACCATGCCGACGAACAGCTGATGTACCCGGTGGTCGCCGGTGACCTCGGGGTGAAAGGACGTCGCCAGCACGTTGGCTTGACGCACGGCGACGATCCGACCGAGGGCCCCGGCGTCGGCTGCGGCGTCGGGGGGCACACTGGCCAACACGGTGACGTCCGGCCCGGTGCGCTCCACCCAGGGCGCACGGATGAAAACCGCCCGCAGCGGCTCGCCGTCGATTTCGTCCATCGTCAGGTCGGTCTCGAACGACGCCACCTGGCGGCCGAACGCGTTGCGGCGCACGGTGATGTCCAGTGCAGAGAGCTGTTCGGCGTCCGGGCGGGTGTCCAGCACGTCGCTGGCCAGCAGGATCATCCCTGCACACGATCCGTAGGCGGGCATCCCCTCCCGCAGACGTGCACGCAGTGGATCGAGCAACTGAAACGTGCTCAGCAGCCGACTCATGGTGGTGGACTCCCCGCCGGGGATCACCAGCGCATCGACCGCCGCCAACTCGTCCTCGCGACGCACGATCACCGGATCTGCGCCGGCTTCGCGCAGCGCCAGCAAGTGCTCGCGGACGTCGCCCTGCATGGCCAGCACGCCTATCGACGGACGAGTGCGCACGCTACCTATCGTAGTGACCATGGCGTCCACACCCGCACGCGCGTTCCGTCCCGTGCGCCCCGATGGGCTGGTGGATGAGCTCGCGGCGCGGTGTCGTCCCGGGCTCGCGCACCCCTTCCGCGCGCTCATCGATGGCGCGGACGCCACGCAGCCGAGGGTGCTCGCCGTGGCGTTGGCGGAGTGGCTGCGCACCAGCGGACGGCCGTGCGCCGTGGTAGACCTGCACGACTGGCTGCGCCCGGCCTCGCTGCGCCTGGAGCACGGCCACAACAACCAGGACAGCTATCAGGACCACTGGTTTGACTACGCCGCCCTGCGCCGAGAGGTACTCGAACCGCTCGGGCCCGGCGGCAGCCGGTTGTGGCTACCCACCCTTCGCGATCCACACACCGATCGGTCGACCCGGGTGCAGCGGGTTGCCGCGCCGGCGGCGACCGTCCTCCTCGTCTCCGGGCCGATGCTGCTGGGTCGAGATCTTCCTACCGACCTCACCGTGCACCTACACGTGAGTGAGGCGACCATGACCCGGCGCACGCCCACAGAGCAGCGGTGGACAGTGGCGCCGCTGCTCGCCCAGGAGCTAGTCGCTGACAGCGATGCGGTCGCCGACGTCGTGATCCGCGCCGATCACCCGAACCGGCCCGCCGTCCGCTTCCGCTGAGCGCATCAGCCGTCGGTCTGCTCCCGGAGCTCCCGCTTGAGGACCTTCCCCGTCGCGGTACGCGGAAGCTCGTCGAGGAACACCACCTCGCGCGGCACCTTGTACCGAGCGAGATTGGACCTGACGTGGCCGTGCAGCACGTCCTCGTCAGCCGTCTGACCCTGCCGAAGCACGACGAAGGCCAACAGTCGCTGACCGAACTTGTCGTCCTCGACGCCGATGCACGCCACCTCGGCGACCGCGGGGTGGTCGGACAGCACGTCCTCCACCTCTTTGGGAAAGACGTTCTCCCCGCCGGAGACGATCATCTCGTCGTCGCGGCCGCGCACGAACAACCGGCCCGCGGGGTCGAAGTAGCCCACGTCGCCGGTGGCCATCAGTCCGTCGAGCTCGTCCTTGCTGCCGCCGCCGGTGTAACCTCCGAAGAGCATGGCGTTGCCGACGAAGATCCGTCCCGTCTGCCCCTGCAAAACCTTTCGACCACGCTCGTCGTAGAGCCGCACGATCGTTCCGCGGGTCGGCTTGCCTGCGGTGCCCGGGGCGGCGCGCAGGTCGCCTGGGCGCGCGAGCGTGGCGGCCGAGACCTCGGTGGATCCGTACATGTTGTAGAGGTTGTCGCCGAAGGTATCCATCCAACGCGTGGCGAGCTCGCCCGGCAACGCCGACCCACTGGCGCACACCGCGCGCAGCGCCCTGGTGTCGTAGCGGGTTATAACCTTCTCCGGCAGCTCCAAGATGCGCTGCAGCATCACCGGCACGACGACCAGCGCGCTACAGCCGTGCGCGGCGATGTCGGCCAGGCACTGCTCGGGCTCAAAGCGGCGGCGCAGCACAAACGTCGATCCCAGCGCCATCCCCAGCACGAAGTTCGCGAACCCCCACGCGTGGAACAGCGGCGCGCCGATACGCACGGTCTGACCCTCCCGCAAGGGAATCCGCTCCAACAATGCGGCAGGCGGATCGAGGGTCAGCGCGAACTCCTCGCGCGAGGCGCCCTTCGGTGCGCCGGTGGTCCCTGAGGTGAGGATGGTGATCCGCCCGGCACGGGGCGGAGGCTTCGGCAGCGAGGTGTCGCCATCGGCCACCAGGTCGGCCAACAACGCGTCCTGCGGCGTGCCGTCGTGCCAGGCCACAAAGCGCGCGCGATCCTTGCCCGCCTCGCGTACCAGCTCGGTGAACTCCTCGTCGTACACCAGTGCCGCGACGTTCTCGCGGGCGCAGACCTCGGTGAGCTGAGGCGCCGCGAACGAGGTGTTCAGCAGCAGCACGTCCGCCCCGAGCTTGGCTGCGCCGATCGCTGCCTCCACGAAGCCGCGGTGGTCGCGGCACATCAGGCCGATGCGCTCCCCCGCCTGCACGCCGGCCGCCTGAAAGCCGTGCGCTACCGCGTTGGTGCGCTCGTCGACCTCGGCCCAGGTGAGCGAGCCCAGCTCGTCCACGATCATTGTCGCCCCGGGGTGCCGGATGGCTCCAGCGATCACCGCGGTCGCCGGCGAGGCACCCCATCGGACCGCAGCCACACCGAGCCGGGCGAGCTTGTCCGGCCGCATCGGCGCCACCAGGCCTGCGCGGGCGAGGATGCGCACGTTCTCGGCTTCGTGCAACAAACCACTCACCCGCCCGCGAGCGTTGCGCTGCACCGGGCGAGGGGAGCCCTCTGCCGCGCTTCGCACGTTCTGCAAGCCGCGGCGGATCCGACGTCCGACCTCACCGGAGGAGACCAGCTCGGCCACCGTTCCCAGCAGAGCGCCCGGCACGTCATACCCGAAACGGAACTGCACTCGCGTGCGACCGCCACGCACCTCGCGGAGACGGAAATGGCCGCGCTGGTCGATGCCGGTCACGCTGGTCCACGTGAGGTCGTTCGGGGCGTCGTACTCGACAAGTTCCACGGTGCCGCCCACCTCGGAGGATCCCACCGCGAACCGCATGGTGTAGCGGGCACGCGGGCCGGGCTGCTGCTCGGAGTCCTCGGGGTCGAACGCGGCAACACCGTCCAGCAAGGCCGGGTACCCGACCGGATCGGCGAGGAGCTGCCACACATCCTGTACAAGCGCGTTGACGACGATCTCTTCCTGGATCCTCACTGGTGCACTCCCACGTTGCTTCGCTCGCTCACTGCTCACTCCCCACGTCGCTTCGCTCGCTTATCCGATCACCGGCAGCTTCCGGTCCTGTTGCAGCGAGGTGAGCACGTCTTGCATCGTCGCGAGTACATCGCGGTTGATCACCTCGACGTCAGGATCGTCGCCGTATCGTTCGCGCAGATCGATCGGCGGCAGTACGCGCACCGACACCTTGGAAGGCAAGGGAATGTGCCCGAACAGCGCGGGCATCAAGCCGAAGGGCAGGCCGAACAGGATGGGCAGCGTCTTTAGCCGGAACATGCGGTCAACTCCCGTGAGACGCGCCAAGGCCTCGCCACGGGTGAGAAACAGTGCGGTCTCCTGGCCGCCGATGGAGACGACGGGCTGGATCGGCACACCGTGCTCCAGCGCGATCCGCACGTAGCCCGTGCGGCCGCCGAAGTTCACGGTGCCCTGCTCCCAGCTCGGACGGAACACTTCGTGATCACCGCCGGGGTACACCAGGACGGCAGCACCGGCCCGCAGAGCGAGCTCGGTGTTGCGTGAGTTGGCCGCGACCGTGCCGTAGCGGCGCAGGACCATGCCCAGTGGACTACTGACCACCAAGTTGTGCGCGAGCTGGAAGAAGAGCCGTTCGACTCCGAAGTACGTACTGAACGCCAGCGTGAACACAAAGGTGTCCGGCGTGGTGATCCCGCCAGAGTGGTTGCCCACCAACAACACCGGGCCCTCACGGGGAATGTGGTGCAGGCCCTGCACATCAGCACGGAAGTAACGGCTGGCCAGCAACCACAGCCCTGGCAGACCTTCGCGGATGTAGTCGGTGTCCCTGGCGTCGAGGTCGCCGGTCGGAACCAGGCTCTGTACCCGCTCGGTCACCGCATGCACAGCACGAGCGGCGATCGAGCCGAGCGCGCCGGCGCCTGCTGATACCGGATTGTTGTCGCGCACCATTTCTGGACCCTACGTCGCCACCCGGTCGTGTTCGAAACGAGATCGCGGCCGAACAGTCAAGACACGCCGATGGCGCGCAACAATCAGGTTGCCACCCAGCGCGCCGACGACGGCACCGACGTTCCAGCTCACGAACAGCAGGACACGGCCACCGCGAACGCGCGAGGAGCCACGGCGGCATTCGGTTGCGCGCGGGTGTTTGCGGTGGCCTCGTCGGTGCCGAAGGACGCGCCGACGAGGACGATGGCCGCCAACAACGGCGACAGCTCCCGGACGATCTGCAAGCGCGACGGCTGACGGGCGCCGCCAGCCGAGGAGGTGGACACCGCCGGGGCGGTTACCAGCCGCGGGTGGACAGCCGGTGGTCCACTGGTAACTGTTCCACGTTGATGCCGACCATGGCCTCACCCAGACCACGCGAGACCTTGGCCAAGGTATCCGGGTCGTCGAAGAAGGTGGTGGCCTTGACGATGGCCTCGGCCCGCTGCGCCGGGTTGCCGGACTTGAAGATCCCCGAGCCGACGAACACACCATCGGCGCCCAGCTGCATCATCATTGCGGCGTCGGCAGGCGTGGCGATCCCGCCCGCGGTAAACAGGGTCACCGGCAGCTTGCCTGCGGCGGCCACCTCAGCGACCAGCTCGTAGGGGGCCTGCAGTTCCTTGGCGGCGACGTAGAGCTCGTCCTTGCTCAGCGAGGTGAGTCGTCGAATCTCCGCGGAGATGGTGCGCATATGCATGGTGGCGTTGGAGACGTCACCGGTGCCCGCCTCGCCCTTGGAGCGGATCATCGCCGCGCCTTCGGTCAGCCGCCGCAGCGCCTCGCCCAAGTTGGTGGCCCCACACACAAACGGCACTGTGAACTGCCACTTGTCGATGTGGTGGGCGTAGTCGGCAGGGGTGAGCACCTCGGACTCGTCCACGTAGTCCACCCCGAGGCTCTGCAGGATCTGCGCCTCCACGAAGTGTCCGATGCGGGCCTTGGCCATCACCGGAATGCTGACCGCGGCAACGATGCCGTCGATCATGTCCGGGTCGCTCATCCGGGACACTCCGCCTTGGGCGCGAATGTCCGCGGGCACCCGCTCCAGTGCCATCACGGCGACGGCGCCGGCGTCCTCGGCGATCTTGGCCTGCTCGACGGTGACCACGTCCATGATCACGCCGCCCTTGAGCATCTCGGCCATCCCGCGCTTGACCCGGGCGGTCCCCGTGCCTGCGGCGGTGGTGGTGGCTGCGGTGCTGGGCTGGGCGGTGCTCACGGTGAACTCCCGTTTTCGTGCTGGGGCGTGGTGCTTGGACACGTCCATCGTAGGGCTTTCCTACGGCGGCTTCCGCCAGTCGTCGTCAGGGCAGGCGGCGGACAGCGGGGTGCGGCGCACCTGAGGCTGCTCGTGCAGCTGTAAGGGCTTCGGACAACAGGGCGCCGAGCCCCGGTGGATACACGCGCTCGCCCGCACCGTCGATGCGCTCGAGCTCGGCGGAGCTGCACCAACGAAAATCGGTGATGGTGCGCGCCTCGAGCTCGGTGAAGCCGTCCCGCGCCGGGGCGAAATCCTGGACCGTAGCGGTGAAGTAGGTCTCCTCGGCTTCGATCGTGCGTCCGTCGAATTCCAGCACAAAACGACGCCACCACAGCGGTCCGCGCAATGCGTCCACGTCCAGGTGCAGCCCGGTCTCCTCGGCGAGCTCGCGTACCGCGGCCTCGGGCAAGCTTTCCCCGGGCTCCACGCCGCCCCCGGTGGTGATCCAGTAGAAGCTCCCGGACGGCGCCGCTCCGCGCAGCATCAAGACCCGTTCGCGACTGTCGAATAGCACCACCCGGGCGGCGGGGCGTCGTGGTGGTCCGGCCGACACTTCACGCTCGACGATCTCGAAGTAGTGCGGATGCGGCGCGGTGCCTCCGAGGTGCAGCCACCGGACAAGCCGTCTGCTGCGTAGGGCGACAGTGTCCCGGACGGCGTCGTTGTGGAACCGTCGCGCCAGCAGGACTCTGGTCTGGGCGTCGGCGAGCTCCCCCGCGAGCTGCGGTGACAAGCGTTCCACGGCGACGTTCTCCAGCGCGGCGGACAGCGCGTTCTCCGCAGTCTCACGACGGGGCTTGTTGGTCCGTTCGGCCGCAGCAGCGAGGGTAGCCAACTGCCGGTCAGTGGAAGGCTCCGCGGCGGCGATGGTCCGAGCGACCACCGCGCGCCGGCACAGTGCGGCCTCCAGCGACAACCACGCCGAGTCCAACCGCACATGCAGACGATCGAGGCGGTGCGCCATTCCGTAGATCCACAGTGCCGCCAAAGCGAGCACGACGACGGCTAGCGCGATCAGAAGCACCATCAGCGCCGTACTCACCGCTGCATTCCCACGTCGCTGCGCTCGCTCACCGCTGTATTCCCACGTCGCTGCGCTCGCTCACCGCTGTATTCCCACGTCGCTGCGCTCGCTCATCTGTCGGCCTCGTGCACGTGCTCCCGGCCCGCGGTCACCGTCTCGTACACCTGCATCACCTGCTGGGCCACCACCAGCCAGTCGTATTCGGCCACCACCCGACGGCCGTGCCCAGCCAGTTCTGCCCGACCCCCAGCGTTGCTCAACAGCACGTCCAGCTGCTGCGTCCACGCCGTCACGTCACCCGTGGGCACGAGTCGACCTGCGGTGCCGCCGTCGAGCACACGCCGAAACGCATCGAGATCACTCGCCGCCACGGCGGTACCGGCGGACATCGCCTCGACCAGGACGATGCCGAAGCTCTCGCCGCCGGTATTGGGGGCGCAATACACGTCGGCGCTACGCAGGACGGACGCCTTCTTTGCGTCATCGACCCGGCCGAGCAGTCGCAGGTGCCTGGCCACACGCCGGCCAGCGGCCTTGCGCAGCGCATCCGCATCCCCTCCCCCGACGACTAGTACCTGTAGGTCAGGGTGGCGCTGCAGCAGTGCCGGCAACGCAGCGAGCAGCACCGGCATGCCCTTGCGGGGCTCGTCGTAACGGCCGACGAACGCCAGGGTCCCGCCCGCTCGGGGGTACCCCGGTAGCGGCTTCGCTTCGGCGAAGGCACGCACATGCACGCCGTTGGGAATCAGCACCGCATCGGAGCCGAGCGACTCGACCTGCCACCGACGAGCCAGGTCCGACACCGCAATCCGACCGTTGATCTTCTCCAGAAACGGCTGCAGCACACCTTGGAACGTGCTCAGCACCCGCGAGCGCGTCGTCGAGGTGTGAAACGTCGCGACCATGGGGCCGTCCGCCACCACCATGGCCCACATCGACAGGCTCGGCGCATTCGGCTCGTGGATGTGCAACACGTCGAAGTCATGCTCGGCAATCCAGCGGCGAACTCGCACGAAGTTGTTGGGCCCGAAGCTGAGCCGCGCCACCGAGCCGTTGTAGGGCACGCCGATGGCTTTGCCTCCGTTGACCACATAGGACGGCAACACCGTGTCTTCCTCGGCGGGCGCCAGCACACTCACCTCGTGACCCTGGGCGATGAACACCGCCGCCAGCTCGGCGATGTGCGCCTGCACTCCCCCGGGGACGTCGAAGGAGTAGGGGCACACCATCCCGATCTTCATTGCCGCGGCGCGAGATCGGACAACCACAACGGTTGCTGCATGTGCCAGTCGGCGGGTTGCTCGGCTATCCCCTGCGCAAACCGGTCCGCCACCGCCTGAGTCGCCGCCGCGGGGTCGAGCGCGGGGTCAACGGGCGGATGGATGCGCATCCGCCAGCCGCCCGGTGTGAACCAGCAGTGCACCGGAAGCAACGCCGCGCCGGTGCTGCGCGCCAAGCGTGCCGGACCGGCGGGCATCTTCGTCTGCTCGCCGAAAAACGTCACCGGGATGCCTGCCGTGCTCAGGTCCCGATCGCCCAGCAGGCACACGACTCCCCCGACCCGCAGTCGGCGCACAATGCCGCGGACGGGAGACTCCGCCGCACCGGTCAGGGGCAGGATCTCGAACCCGAGGCCCTCCCGGTAGGCGGTGAACCGGGCGAACAGCGACTCGGGCTGCAGCCGTTCAGCCACCGTGGTGAAGGTGCCGCTATGAGCCACCAGCCACACGCCCGCGACGTCCCAGTTCCCGCTGTGCGGCAGGGCGAGCACCACGCCCTTGCCGGCCGCGAGGGCAGCATCGAGATGGGGCTGCCCCTCGACGTCGGCGTCGATGTTGGCGGCAAGCGCGGCATGGTCCATCGACGGCAACCGGAAGGCCTCCCGCCAGTACCGGGCGTAGGACCGCAGCGAAGCCCGCAACAGTGTGTCGGGTACATCAGCCGGGTCGATCCCGAGCACGCGGGCGAGATTGCGGCGCAGCTGAGCGGTGGCGCCTGCCCGACGCACCACCAGGTCCGCGCCCCTATCGGAAGCCCTGGCGGCTAAGGGTTCTGGCAACGCTCGGACGAGGCGCCACCCGGCGCCGTAGCCCAGGTCGGCGGCCCGCTCGTTCCACTTCATCGGCTCAGACCGGGGTCTGTTCGCAGGCGCCGTCGGCCTTGCGCACCGCAAGCACCCGTTGGATGACGGTGACCACACTGGTCACCGCCAACACCCACATCGCGATATGGATGGACCAGGTCAGCCCAAGTCCGGTCAGACCGGCGCCAGCCAACACGATGATGAGGCGCTCGGGACGTTCGATGAGGCCGGCGTGGGCGGAGAACCCGCTGGCCTCGGCTCGTGCCTTGACGTAGGAGGTGACCTGCGAGGTGACCAGGCACAGCAGTGCTGCGGCAGCGAGCGGTTTGCTGTTTCCCAGTGTGAACGCCCACCACGCCAGGGAGCCGAAGATCGCTCCGTCGGCGATGCGGTCGCACGTGGCATCGAGTACGGCACCGAACGGCGTGCCTCCGCCGCGGACGCGCGCCATGGCTCCGTCGAGCATGTCGAACATCACGAAAAACCAGATCACCAGCGTTCCGATGAACAGATGGCCGGTGGGAAACAGTGTGACTGCAGCGACGACGCCGGCGATGGTGCCGATGACCGTCACCGCGTCGGGGCTCAGTCCGACTTTGATCATCGACTTCGCCAGCGAAGCGGTTCCCTTGGACAGCCCAGCCCTGGCGAACGCGCTGAACGCACTCAATCTCGTCTCCCGACCACTCGACACGCCGAACCCACCCTGGGCGCTGCCGCCACGATAGTCGGTGAGCTCAGGCCAGCTGACGCACAAGCGTTCGGCGCAGCACCTGATCGCCGATCGGATCGACGTGCGCGTGCTCCACCTCGACCCGCGCCGTCCGCTCGTGCAGCACCACCGTCATCACCCCGTTGTCGAACCACGGGCCGTTCTCCACCGTCCAGGAGATGTTCGGCTCACCTACCCCGGCCCGTGCGGACAACATGCGGAGCACCCGCACCACACCGGGGCGCTTGACCAGCCGGTTGACCACCTGAATCGGCTTGTTCAGCGGGTTTCGAAACGGCGACATGGTCAACTGGTGCACCGCAGTGCGCTGCGGGTCGACGTCGCCTACCTCGGCGCGCGCGAGGTAGGAACAGTGCACATCGCCGGACAACCACAGCACCGAGGCCGGGGGGTGCGCTGTGTTGGCAACGTCGACCACCAGCTGCACCATGTCATCGAAGGAACGCCGAAAGGCCGCCCAGTGCTCCAGGTCGACGGCGAGGCGGATCTTCTCCCCGAGTTTGGCTCCCCACCGCCCCCACGCGCCTTGCGCCGTGGCCTCGTTCCAACCCTCCAGGTGGTGCAGCCCAGGCAACATCAGAAACGGCAAGGACGATCCGATCAGCAGATGGTCGAACGGCCGCTCCGAGGGCGACGTGGCCAGCGCCTGCTCACGTGCCCAGCGCCATTCCGCCTCGTCGAGCATCGCCCGGTTGCCCGGGTCCAGCCTGCGTGAGCACCGCGAGTCGAGCATCAAAAGGCGGGTACGTCCGAAGTCACGGTGGAAGCTCCAGCGGGCGGAGTCCGGCTCGGTGTCCGCCCGCCAGGCAAATTCCGCAAACAGGCCAACGCGTTCCCCGTCACTGCTCGCCGCACGTACGGCGGCGTACAGGTCGTCGGCCGCGAGTGCGTCCGGCGACAGGTTGCCCAGGTGCTGGTAGACCCAGTACGAGGAGAACGCGCCGATCACCCGGGAGCGCCACCACGGCTCGGTGACGATCTGCCGACGCCAGGAGTACGAGCTGTTCCAGTCATCGCGCAGGTCGTGATCGTCCAGGATCATGCAGGTCGGCACCGTGGACAGCAACCAACGGACATGCTCGGACCCCCACGACTCGTGGTACAGCCAGGTGTACTCCTCGAAGTCGCAGATCTCGTCCACGACGGTCTCCGGCCCGGTGGCGACGCCGGGAGGCCCCAGGCCTCCCGCCCGCCGAGCGTGCAGACGCTCGGTGACCGCCGCGGAGGGATCGTCGGCGTACACCTGGTCGCCGATGAGCAGCAGCGCGTTCGGCCAGTGGTCGACCTCGATCGAATGCATGCGCTGGGCCATCGCGACCAGCGCGTCCGCGCCCAATGCCTCGAGATCGGCTGCGGTGTAACCCTCACCACGGCGACAGGATCCGAACGCCAACCGCACCTCCGCGTCGTCCGCCGTGGTGCGGATCAGGCTCGCCGCAGACCCACTCGTCGGCCACACCGGTGCACGGTCGAGCTGCACGCTGTAGGGCGTCTCCGACCCCGCGGGCAGTCCTTCGAGCACCACCAGCGCGTAGTGGTGACCGTGCAGGCACCACGTCCGCTCGACCCCGCGCACGTCACCGCACTGCACGGCAACCTCGCAGCTCGCATCGGTCTCCACCCAGACGGTCGCCCGGTGGGAGTCGACGAAGCGCAGGAGCGGACCGAGCACGATGCGCGCGGTACTCACTGAGCGCCTGGCCAGGCCGCTGCCAACAGGGCGCGGGTCTCCCCGAGGAGCTGGGGCAGCACCTTCGTCCCCCCGAGTACGGTAATGAAGTTCGCGTCACCGCCCCAGCGCGGCACCACGTGCTGATGCAGATGGGCCGCGAGCGAGCCGCCCGCCACCGCACCGAGGTTCAGTCCGACGTTGAAGCCGTGCGGACGCGAGACTGCCTTGATGACGATGATGGCGTCCCGGGTGACCGACATCAGCTCGCTGGACTCGGCAGCGGTCAGGTCCTCCAGCTCCGCCACGTGGCGGTAGGGCAGCACCATCAGGTGTCCGGGGTTGTACGGATACAGGTTCAGCACCGCGTAGACGTGCTCGCCGCGGGTCAGCACCAGCCCCTCGGCGTCATCCATGCTCGGGATTGCGCACAGCGGACAGTCGGGCTCACCGGGATGGCTCGTCGCCGGTCGGCCATCACCGGCCGGCTCGGCGATGTAGGACATCCGGTGCGGGGTCCACAGTCGCTCGAGACGATCACCGTCCCCAGCGCCTCGCTGGTGCAGCGCCCTCACCCGGCCTGCACCAATGCTGCCGTCGGCGAGGCGTTGCGCCGCCCGTCCACCCAGTCGCTGATCAGCTCGACGGCCATGGCCACGGACACACCGTTGCACTGCGTGCCGTCGCGGAAGCGAAAGCTCACCGCGCCGGCCTCGAGGTCACGTTCGCCTGCGAGCAGCATGAACGGAACCTTCTGGGTGGTGTGCGTGCGGATCTTCTTCTGCATCCGCTCGTCGCTCACGTCTACCTCCACGCGGATTCCGCGCCGGCGCAGCTGTCCGGCCACGTCCACCAGGTGCTCGGCGAACGCGTCCGCGACGGGAATTCCGACGACCTGCACCGGTGCCAGCCAGGCGGGGAACGCGCCGGCGTAGTGCTCGGTGAGCAAGCCGAGGAAGCGCTCGATCGAGCCGAACTTGGCGGAGTGGATCATCACCGGCTGCTGACGGGTGCCGTCAGCGGCGGAGTACTCCAGGCCGAAGCCGGCCGGTTGGTTGAAGTCGTACTGGATCGTGGACATCTGCCAGGTGCGGCCGATCGCGTCCCGCGCCTGCACCGACACCTTCGGGCCGTAGAACGCGGCACCGCCCGGGTCCGCGACCAGCTCGAGTCCGGTCTCGGTGGCGGCGTCGCTGAGCACCTGCGTGGCGGACTCCCAGTCGGTGTCCGAGCCGATGAACTTGTCGGAGTCGCCGCGGGTGGAGAGCTCCAGGTAGAACTCATCCAAGCCGAAGTCCTTCAGCAGGCCCAGCACGAAGGTGAGCAGGTGCCTGATCTCGCCGGGCGCCTGCTCCGGGGTGACGTAGCTGTGCGAATCGTCCTGGGTCAGTCCGCGAACCCGGGTGAGGCCGTGTACCACCCCGGAGCGCTCGTATCGGTAGACCGACCCGAACTCGAAGAACCGCAGGGGCAGCTCGCGGTAGGAGCGACCGCGCGAGCGGAAGATCAAGTTGTGCATGGGGCAGTTCATGGCCTTGAGGTAGTACTTGCTGTTCTCCAGATCCATCGGCGGGAACATGGTCTCGGCGTAGTAGGGCAGATGCCCTGAGGTCTCGAACAGTCCGCCCTTGGCAATGTGCGGGGTGCCGACGTAGTCGAAGCCCTCCTCGATGTGCCGGTTGCGGACGTAGTCCTCCATCTCCCGCTTGATCACGCCACCCTTGGGGTGGAAGACCGGAAGACCGGAGCCGATCTCGTCGGGGAAGCTGAACAGGTCCAGCTCGTTACCGAGCTTGCGGTGGTCGCGGCGCTCGGCCTCGGCAACAAGTTCCAGGTGCGCGTCGAGCGCTTCACTGGACTCCCAGGCCGTGCCGTAGACCCGCTGCAGGTCGGCGTTGGCCTGGTCGCCGCGCCAGTAGGCGGCCGAGCTGCGGGTGATCTTGAACGCAGGAATGTGCTTGGTGGTGGGGATGTGCGGCCCGCGGCACAGGTCGGCCCACACCTTCTCCCCGGTACGGGGGTCGAGGTTGTCGTAAATGGTCAGCTCGCCCTCGCCGACCTCCATCACCTCGGGATCGTCCACACCGGACTTGTCGCGAATCAGCTCCAGCTTGTACGGCTCATCAGCAAGCTCAACCTCAGCGGACTCCACCGAGCCCAGCACCCGCCGAGAGAAACGTTGCGCGCCCTTGATGATCTGGCGCATCTTCTTTTCGATGGCCGTGAGATCCTCGGGGGTGAACGGCTGCGCCACGTCGAAGTCGTAGTAGAAGCCGTCCGTGATGGGCGGCCCGATACCCAGCTTCGCGTCCGGGAACAGCGACTGCACCGCCTGGGCCAGCACATGCGCACAGGAGTGCCGGATGACCATCCGCCCGTCGGGAGAACTCGCCTCAACCGCTGTGACCTCAGTGTCGGCCACCGGTGTCCAGGACAGGTCGTGCAGTGCGCCGTCGGCGTCGCGCACCACCACCACGGCATCGGCTCCCCTGCCGGCAAGCCCCGCCTCGCGTGTTGCAGTGCCCGCCGTGGCGCCCGCCGCGACCATCAGTCGATGCGAAATCGGGGCGATCGGATGTGCCACGGCGCTGGCTCCTTGGGTGAGATCGACAATGATGCCCCGATGCTATCGGTGCTCAGCATGTCCACTGGACCCGCTCAGACGTGGTGGTCCCGGCTGGGTTCGAACCAGCGACCTTCCCGGTGTGAACGGGACGCTCTTCCACTGAGCCACGGGACCGTGCTCACTCGGGATCGCCCGGATGCCGCACGTGCGGTTGGGAACACTAACACGCACGCGGTGGGCCACGGACACTGCCGGCTCAGGCCTGCGCTTGGCCCGTCGCCACCACTGTCGTCGGCGTGGTCGGAGTGCTGCCCGCGGGCTCGATGGACACGGCAAAGCGCGTGAAACTCGCCGGCGCGGCGGGATTCATCACCGTCACACTGCGCGCGTCGTTCGTCCCCACGACTCTGCCGAGCGGTAACGGCTTCGCGCCGGGGCCGTCCGGCACGCCCCACAGCACGTACTGCGAGTCGCTTGCCGTCGCGGGCATGTTCACCGGCAAGACCGTCGACTGCGCGGGTCCGGCGAGCAAGAGTGCCACCGGCGTGGACGAGCCGCTGCCGGTCAGCGCCACCTTGCGTACCGAGGGATCGGTCAGGGCGGACATCACGTTCTGTTCGTTGAGTGCGCTCACCGAGGTGGAGCTCGGCTGGTTCAAGGCAGCAGTCCCGGCCCACCCGATGATGGCGCCGAAGGCGAGGACCACAGCGGCAGCGGCGGCAAGCAACGTCCTTCGCGAACTGCTGAACCGCCCGGTAGACACAGCACTGCGACGAGCCCGCCCTGAGCCCCGCGGGCGCACGGGTGCAAGCTCACGCGGCGCCATGCCCACGGGCTGGCTCTGCCGAGGAACCTGGGGAGTACGGGCTGCGTTGAGCACCGCGGCGCGAAGATGGGCCGGTGGCTCGTACTGCTCGACATCTGCAGCAAGGAACACTGCCACGTCCTCAGTGGCGCGCACCTCGGCCTGGCATTCCGCACAGGTCGGAAGGTGACCGCCGAACATCGACTCGTCGTCCGGTTCCAGCGCGTGCAACGCCCAGCCGGTCGCGAGTTCCAGGTTATTGCAGTGCCGGTCAGCTTCAGCACTCATCACAGGCCCTCTCCTTCCGCGCGTACGCCGGCAATTCCGAAGTCCAAGGCCAGCGATCCCAGTGCGGCGCGTAACCGCTGCGAGGCCGCGAACATTCTTGATTTCACCGTGCCCAGGGGGACGCCGATGATCGCGGCGACCTCTCGTTGGGTGTAACCCCCGTAGTAGGCCAACATCATCGTCTTTGCCTGCTCGGCGGGGAGGTCATTGATGGCCTTGCGGACGTCGTCGCCCACCACGTTCCCGATCGCGTTCTGGTCGGCTCCCGGGGTGTCCGGCGCCATCCGATCCGTCGTCTCGTCGTCCATCACCACCTGCCGACGCCGATGAACGCCCTCACGGCGTACCGCATCCACCGCCTTGTGGTGTACGACCGTCAACAACCAGGAGGAGAAAGCACCGCGGCCGGGTTGATAGCGCGACGGATCCCGCCAGACCAGCAAAAAGACCTCCTGCACCACATCTTCGGCCAGGAGCTCGTCAACGCAGATCCGTCGGGCCAGCGAGTACGCCGGTTTGGCGTAACGGTCATACAGGTCAGACAGGGCGGTTTCGTCGCCGTTGGCGATCCGCTCCACAATCCGTGCGTCCTCGCGCGCTCGCTCGGGATCCGCCGCCCGGGAGGACCTCTGGACTCGCGAGCGTCCGGCCACGACATCGCCCCGCTGAGCATCGTTGCGCTGCACGTTGTCCCTCTGCGGACCGCGGGAGTCGCTCTGCACCACTTGCAAGTTCCTCACGTCGGGTATCCGCGGCGGATGCCACGAACGGTTCACTGCAGCTACGCCGCGCGTCGAGCACTGCACATTCTGTGATCAACAGTACGGGCACACACCGAAGACCCGCACGCGAGAGAGGCTGAGTTTCGGCTGCGGATGCGGTCGAACCGGAGCAGCGGGCTCAGGCGAAGAGTAGGTGACGGCCCCGCTCGGGGTCGAGCAGTCACCGGTCAGAGAGGAATTGTACGTGAGGCGTGAGGAAAGCTCGGTCACCGCACACACCACGTTCACCCTCCGCGACGGGGTCCACCGGCTCACCCACCGACGTCGAGGCGGTATGGGCAGTCTGCTTCGCGTGCGGATGCAGTATTTGGCGTCGGACCCGTATGCCGTGCACGTGCGATTCTCCAGTGGCAACGCCGCGGACGTCGAGTGGGTGTTCGCGCGCCGCTTGTTGGCTGAGGGCCTGCACCAGCAGTCCGGGCAAGGCGACGTCCGGATCGCACCGCTTCCGGGCAGCAAGGGCGCCGTCATTGCGATCGAACTCTCCGCACCGGGCGGTCGAGCCTTCTGCGAGGCGTCCGCCGGCGAGCTCGCCGCCTTCATCGACGCGAGCGAGCGACTGGTCCCCATCGGCGGGGAGCCGCAGGTCATCGACCTGGATGCCGAGCTCGCGGCACTGCTCACCGCCGGGGGAGCCTGACCCGGTTTGGTGTCGGCGGCGACCCTCCGCTAGTGTTCGCTCCCGCACCGCCTGACGCGCTGTTGGGGATACGGTGACATGCAGTGCGGATGTAGCGCAGCTGGTAGCGCACAACCTTGCCAAGGTTGGGGTCGCGGGTTCGAATCCCGTCATCCGCTCGAGAGGCTCAATCTCGGGCTCTCCGGCGGAGTGGCCGAGTGGCTTAGGCAAGGGCCTGCAAAGCCCTGTACACGGGTTCGATTCCCGTCTCCGCCTCAATCACGACTTGCGCGATTAGCTCAGTGGGAGAGCGCTTCCCTGACACGGAAGAGGTCACTGGTTCAATCCCAGTATCGCGCACCAGCATTACCGCAGGTCAGA
>JAABUH010001260.1_pt1 | contig 29657 bp, 41 predicted proteins | sample 5559121 | NCBI WGS metagenome assembly JAABUH01 (sample SAMN10711871, study PRJNA513364) | rock metagenome | isolation source: Antarctica rocks | place: Antarctica: Victoria Land, Battleship Promontory nord | collected 2015-12-28
CGAGTTTGGGCGAGTTTGGCGAGTGGGGAGCGGGGTCGACGAAAGCATGGACGAGTTTGGGCGAGTTTGGCGAGTGGGGAGCGGGGTCGACGAAAGCATGGACGAGTTTGGGCGAGTTTGGCGAGTGGGGAGCGGGGTCGACGAAAGCATGGACGAGTTTGGGCGAGTTCGGCGAGTTTGGCGAGTGGGGAGCGGGGTCGACGAAAGCATGGACGAGTAGGGGGGGGCACGAGCGGATGGAAGCGTTAAAGGCATGGACGAATTGCGGTATGAGATCCACGACGTCAATCTCAAGGGAGCGAAAGGGCAAGAGGGTACGAAGTCGATCTGTACCTTGACCGCGATGGTTAACATGGGTCACTCCTGGTGATTTGAACTATCGTTCAACACAGCGGGTGAAGGTTGATGCGTTTGCCACCAGGTCTGGCATGTCCACGCGTAGTACCAAGCAGCAAGCCGAGACCGTTACGGCGTGGAAAGTTTTGGGATCAGTACAAGGTGGAGATGGACAACAACCGTGAGCGCTCGAGGATTGCTTAGAGGCGATGCAGGCGAGCGGCAGATGCAGGGGATCCTCTTCAGAATAGTCGGACCGTACTATCTTCTTCATTGCGTACTATCATACTGGTGGTCATGGCTTGCGATTCGTTAGACCTCGTGTGTATTTGCCAATCATGATGATTTGGTCAAGGGTTTCGATCAGCACTGCAAAGCAGAGTCCGAGCTCCAAGGTGTGTCCGTGCCTCAGGGTTTTGTCTCGGGCGAAACGTGCACGCTATGTTGACCTCGTCCCCTCTGCTCTTCCATCTTCCTCATTCGCTCTTTCCCTTATTCTCTCTGAGATTGCCTCTCACACTCACCGACAAACGTATCTATAGCCACTTAGCAATTCGTCTCATGATTGTCACGAGTGTTTCCGTTGGCGTACGAATCGAAGGATTCCTCGTGCTCGAACTTCCCGAGATCGACGATCCCGAGCTCAAACGTATCGTCTTCACCCACAAATCCGCCTTGAAGTCTCAGACCAGCATCTCCGATCCCCACGGAGACCGTGACGAGGAGTTATGTCAAGCTTGCACATGTCGGTGATGCCATCCTTCGTGAGTGGCGTACATGTTCACTCATCTAGGCGAACTTGTTGAACTCATTCGTTATGGAGAGTACGGTTAACTCGTCTGCTTCATGGTCTTTTCCCTGACCTCACTCCTGGGGCAGCCACCGTATGTGCTTTCACGATATATGGCCCTCCTACTGGTTCCGAGCTGATTATATCAATGCACGCAGAAGCTCCGCAGCACCTTGATCAACGGAGGGACTCTCTCCGGCATCTCCAGGACGTACAGTCTTCCGGCCAAGGTCATCGCCAGCAAAGAGGCTCTTGCAGCTGTCCAAGCGAGCGACACCATGCTTGCGAGAAGTTTGAAGCCTAAATCGTCGGCGTCTACTACTCGACTACAAAGCTATCCCCTTGTAGCCCCGCGTTCGACCCCCTCGAGAAAGCGCTGTCCAGCGCATTCTCTCCGCTCGCCAAATACCACCACGTGAAGACGAATGTGAACGAGCTCGAGGAGGAGGACACTCTGGCACAAGGTGCCAAGGAGATGCTTTACACGAAGTGGTCGCAAGCATATCTCCCTCCGCCGCGGTGGCATTATTTTGAAGTCTTTCCATAGGAAGGCAGGGGCAAGGAGGGGAGGTAGTGGATCTGCTCGGTCGCGGCCGGGGACAATCGTCGTCGCTTTTTATACGTCGAACCTCGGCATGAAAAAACGGGTCAAGCAGAAGGCGGCCAACGTGGCGGCTTGGAAGGTGCACGAGCAGTTCAAGTCGGATCTCGGAAATAGCCGCAATCGCGGGAGGCTTTCCTGAATGGTGCAGGACAAAAAGGCTGGGGAATTGGGGTTGGGGGGTCGCTTGAGATTCACGAGGTGATCGCGCTGCACAGATAAGATATGCTGGATGCTTGATTGACTTGCGACTCGATACTTATTATCGCTCGATGTCACCCACCGACTTCGGAACCACTGGTCGGGCAGGGTGTGACTCATTGTCACAGTCCGCTTTGAACGGTGTAGAGCGAGGACTGAATCGTGACTCATGGCGTGGCATATCGTGAAAGGCTCAGACCGCCATGCCCCGGATCGGATGGCCTGACTTCCCTCCCGGCGTCTGGCTAGCGACACCGGGAATAGGAATCCCGGTGGCATGTGGTAGGCCGGAGCTGCCGGAGCTGATCCCATTTGATGTCGATGCCAGGAAATGAGATGGCGGCGGTGCAAAGGCCAAGGATCGTTTGACGTAGAAAAGCATGTAAGCTTTTTGGGCGAGAACAGCGGACAGGGTCGTTGGTGTGACTAAAGGATGGAATTGTCAGCCCAATCTGCACGGTCTGCAGCTGATAGGCTGCTGCGAGCGAAACAGGACTGACCTTTGTCATCATCGCAATGCCACCACTCGTCCCCGCTCAGCACGTCGGCCCAATAATGCCCGTTATCCAGCTTGCCTTCATGCGTCACGACCGCGAATAGATCGTAGGTGAACAAGGATGTTGGAAGTGAAGACTCGTCGGCCCCCTCGACATAGGACCGCATGTCGAGCTTCGATGGGAAACGGATAGGCAATTCGACTTTGGTTGACGTAGCATTGTGTGCGAAGCGCTACCCGCGGATCAGCGGCATTCATCTTTAGGGGAAATAGGGGAAAGTCGAACCTTAAGCTGAAACGACAAGACAGGAGCAAGCTTCTTGATCTGAAGTTTCCGCGTAGCCACCTGGAATGGTCAGAGTTGGGTAACTTCGCTTGAAGCAACTTACGACTCCCGGTCCTCCGCCACAATTGGAGCACTCGTACCCCTTCCCGAGCTCACCAACCCTTTCTTCCGCGCAATATCGCCGCAACATGCCGGCGAGAGTCAGAGTGCCATTTCCAGGAGCGTGTTTGGGGAAGTCGAGCTGAACGTCGAGGATGGGGTCTATTGTGGTCGAGGTGGTATGACAAGAGGAACAGGTGACGGCGGAGAGGAGGGAGCCGGCGAAGGTTTGGTCTGGTCGACTTATAGTCAGCGGTGGTTCCAAGACATCCGTGGAGAAGCTGACGAGCAATACAGTTGCAGCTTGATAATTGCCCCTTCGCATGGGCGTGTATTTGATCCAGTGCAGCCAGGAAGAAGGAATGCGCGTCTACAACCATTGATCAGATCTGACAGCTGAGAGATGATCCGCCATCAGACCGGCGGGCGCAGAGGCAGATATCGTCGATCAGCTGGAGCCTCACCTTGCTGTCCATGCCCCTCAAGCTCGGCACTTGCATGCCACATCGAATATAGCATCGTCACCGGCCCAAATGGCGACTTGTCATCATTATGAAACTGGTGCAAGTTATCAACTCATGAGCTGAGGCACTTCGACGGAGGTCGAAGAGCCACTTCAAAGATCTTCGAGCTCACCTCCTCGAACGCCCGATCCATTTCACAGCACATACACCCCTTTTCTCGCTCCCCATTGACACCGCTCCCGTTTTCCAAGCCTAGGTACGGCTTGCCCACCGCCAAGCCGTGCGACCCATTGGCGCATACATGCCGATTGTGCTTGTCGCTCAAAAAGTAGGCTTTAAGGAGGGGATTTTGAATGAGCGATTGGAGGATGGCCGACAGGAAGCATGTTTGGGAGAGATTCAGGAGAGGTCGCAGACCTAAGGTATTGGCGTGGAGCAAGTTTCGAGACTCACCTCGACAAGGTCTGTTGGCACCGTCGGTTTCGGGAACTTCGCATCCTCGCCATGCACTCCGTCCTCTACCTTTCCCCCGCGAGCTCTGCTCCCGTGATGTATCGTGTTCCTCTTCCACTCGGATCCGAATCGTGCGGAACAATGTCTCGAAGGTGTCGGGATAGACGGCGTCGGAGCATGCATGGCAGAAAATCGTGCCGGAGACTGGGTCGACAGCTTGCGGTTGCGTTGTCAGTAAGGAGAGGCAGCAAGGGGAGTCAGAAGGTCCGACTCACCAAATCCGCAATTACCATCGCTACGCTTCCAGTGCTCCACCATACAATTATTGGTTCCCTTGCTGGAGCTCGAAGCGTGAAAAGGCAAGCAGCCGTAGTAGGAGCAGGTGAGACACGCCCAAGGGCGGGACAGAGCGGAGGAGCAGGTGTGGCAGTCCGGCGGAGAGGTCTGAAGCGAAGCAAATCAAGAGATTGGCGATGAACAGACACGCATCGCAGAGGTCAGCTCATAGCGCCTGTACAGACGGTTCGAACTTCTAAAGTGCGTCAGGTACTGCTCACCTTGCGTCGCTTTCCCCCTTCAGCCACTGCTCCCCACCGAACTATCTCGGCATATCGCTGCCGAATCGCTTCTCCTGCCGGTTCAGGCTTCGAATGAGGTTCTGACGCCACAGTGTACGAGTCTTCGAGCGATGAAATTCCGATTGGCTCGCCGCTCAGTTCCATGAGGGAGCAGAGGTATTGGCACATCGAGGTGTCCTGCCGTGCAGGTGTGGGTGGTTCGACCTTGACGGTATGGACCGTTTCCATGTTTGCCGACGAATACCGGGCTGTGACCTTTATAGGAAGCTGGAGCAGGCTTTCGGAGCGCACGACGATATCTGGTGCCGGATGAAGTGAAGGATGAGCTGAGGAAGGAGGCAACGGCCCCGGGAAAAAACTGAAACCACTCCGACAGGGATGCGGGGCCCAATTGAATTACCCCACAATACCCGGTGGAGGCAAGGCAAAGACAAAGCCCGACGCGTCGAGCGACGCGTCGGGGCTGACTCCAGCGGGAAGCGACATTACATTCCTCGTCATCGCTCCCTTCTTGGCTGATCTCGGTAGTCATAGCCTTCGTACCCCTCGAGCTCGGGGTCATCATGGCTCAATCATCTACTGCAGCCAACCCAGTTTTACAACCCCCCTTCTTCCTCATCCCCGGGATCAACCCTTCCTCAACCATCTCTGCGCAGACCGAGCAGATTGACCAGCTGAACACCCTCCTCTTGCAAGAGATCGATGCAAACTTCGCTCGATTCCATCAGATTGTCACGACGCGGATACTGCCCGAGATCAAGCGATTCGCCATCGCCGGTGAGCCTACTCGGGAAGCTGCAAAGGTGGGTCATCCTCCTAATCACCAAACCAGAATGATTGAGCTGATCTGAGTCGGGACAGTTTTGGCGATCCTTCTTCGAAGCAGCAGCAGTCATCCGTGTTACCGTCCCAGGGGACACCTCCCACCTTCCCACATCCCCATCCCAACCCGGGACGACAACCTACGATGACCAAACCCTCACGCTCCGACCCGACGAATCCTACCTCTCCCAAGCACACGAAGACGGATCCTTCATGTTCACCAACGGCCCGACGTCCTCCACTCCCCGACCCGGTGGGGTCGACGAGAGCTGGGAAGACTCGATGGAATCACCATTCGACCGGCTGGACCGGAGACTCCGGGATGAATTGCGGATAGGGGATGGAGGGTACGCGAGTAGTGATGCGCCGACACCGAGTTTGCCTTCGGGGTATGATTTGCCCGGGTTGAGGGGCGATTCAACTTATGGCGACGTCTCGACGGGGACCGTCGAACCGGCGGACCTTGGACGGGATCCATTATCGGCACAGGGCAGTCGGATCGAGTCAGGCGATACACCAAAGGCGAAGCAGCGGAATCCATTCACCAATGCTACGGGATCCAATGCGAAAGCAAACTCGTGGGACGGGATCACCGACCTCCGATCCACACCTCTGAACGCAAAGTTCGCCAAACCCAAAACCAAACCAAATGCAAACCCCGCTTCTAGACCACCGACTCTCACCGAGTTGAGCCTCGACGACTCGGACGACGATATCAAGCTCAACATGTCGCCACCTGTGACCATGACTTTCAACCTCCCACCTCGTGCTCAGGCAGTCCTCAAAGCCGGTCGGACACCGGTGAAGTCGTCGAGCAAGCCGTCAGCGAAGGACGGGGAAGCGAGGATGATCCTCGACGATCTCATGGAGGAGATGGAGAGGGGGTACGAGCCGAGTCCGAGGATGCCTACTCCAGAAGGACTAGGGCGGTATTCGGTTGTCCCTGGCGAGATCGGTGGGCAGAGGAGAATGCTCTTCAACGGGAATGGAGAAGGAGGAGGGGACGAGACGTACCATCCGCCACGAAAGTCAATGGCCAACACATCATTCGGGAGCGATGGGGTTCTCAACTCACAACCCCAAGCGGAGGTCTACAACGACGACGAAGATTCCTTCGACGTGGACGATTCCTACGACTCGCCAGCGCCTTCGGGCCCATCGCATTTTACCTCGGCTCAGGTGGACGACAGTTACATGTCGATGTCGCCGAATACTTCGGAAGCGGGCATGATCTTTGGTGGTCCGGCTCAAGTGCATGGGGTGGGGAGAACCGGGTTCAATCTGATGAAGCCGGATGAGATGATGACGTATCATGGGGGAAGGTTGGAGGATGCAGCGGGGAGGGATGTGGCGGATAGTCCGACGCATGCGGTCGTTCGGGGTTTGGGGAGATAAATGTATAGTGTTTTGACATTTTGCATCGGATTGATCTGCTTGATTCATCATGATTTGGCTAATGTAATTTCGACATGATAGTGTCCGGATGAGATATATACAGAATCGGATAGACAATGTACAGAATGGCAGTGACACGCAGTGACAGGTGGAACGCTAGCGAAAACATGTAATGGTATGGAGATATGGAAAAACAAAGTAAGGGACACCGTTCAACAAGCCTCAAGTTCAACCTCGAATGACGTCCAAAAGAAATCAGCACCAAATTGATTTTCCGGTCGAGAAATCCAACGATGCGGAACCTAAGAAGTCGAGCGGCGGCGGAACGTCGCTCTTGGATGGCTTCGACGCGACAGGTGCGACCATGTCCGTGTCGATCGGACTCCAGCAAACCGAGGTACCCTCGCTGGCGCCAGTAATCAGGCTGTAGCGAGATGAGGAGGACGTCGATAGACTGGATGACGAGCCGCGCGGAGTCACCTTGTTCTCAGTTGAAGTGAAGCCGGATTGGCGGGAGAGTGAAGGAGCCGTCTCGGCGCGACCGAAGCTGGATGAGAGACACTTTGCAAGGTCTTGGGACCTCGGCGGGGATGATCGTTCAGCGCCAATCGGCGGGACGGATATGGGAGATTGATGCCAATGAGCAAAGGGCAGTGGAATGTCATGGTCGTGTTCTGCAACGGTCGGCAGTCTGGACGAGGGAGCTGACAGACGGCGAGGCTCGAGACGTGGGGCAGTGGGGATCGGAACGGGCCTACTTTCGGCCTGAGACGTCGTCAATTGATTACCATACGCAGACTGCTTGTCTTGCGGAGTCCCGTGATCGGGGTCCATCGGACTTGAGCCGAAGGTGAAAGGCTGTTTCGAAAGATTACGCAGGTCGTGCAGACCATGCGCGTACTGCGGCCAAGTCAGCTGGATCAGAAGGTAAAGCACATGTTCCTTCACCTGGCATTGCATCCCGTACCTACACATGCCATGCGCTTCCCAGCTCACACAGATATCCGTTTTGAAGAACGGGGTTGAGTCGATGTGCTGTTGCCCCTGTTCACCACTGCTAGCGAAGTTTGACTCAGTAGGCGTTGTCTCATCGCTATACCAGCGAATCGTTGGGTGGAAAGCCGACGCACGGCCGTCCAGATCGTTGGCGGACAAGGCGTGACGCATGCGGTGCTGAGCGTAGGTCTCGAGATTTCGGGGCTGACCGAGCGTGTAAGGGGTGTCCGAAACTCTGCAGTCCGCTGCCGCGCCGGGATTCCTGTCGGGGCAATGCGAAAGCGCCTGCAAGAAGCGAGGAGCTGACTGAGCGAAGGGCGAGACGCCCGCAACGCCAACTGGAAGACGAGCCGCTCCCAGACTGTCGAACCTCTCCCAAAGCCTTTCGGGAATCCCATTACCGTCCCCGATTATAGTGTGAAGAGCGAGAGCTGGAACCACGATGTCCTTATGTTTCGATGAGGCAAGAATCGCGCCCAACACCTTCTCCGGGTCCGTGCGGATGAGCTGGGCAAGGGCTTTTCCGTAGCCTGAGACGCGCACGGTGGCAGGATTGACGCCAGGGGAGGCGTACGCAGTGAGAGGATGCGGATAAGCGGCATTGTATGGCTCGGGAAGAGGGATGTCGGTGTCGGCGTAGGCTGGTGATTGGAGCGAAAAGGGTTTAGTAATGAAAGCTTCAGCGGAAGCTATCGATTCGTCGAATTGGCCTGGAGGAGTTCGGGCCTTAATACTGGAGAGATCCGGAACATTCGACTTAGATTTCGATACATCGGGTGCAGAGTGACGGTTGATTGGAGGCACTGCCGTATCGCCATCATGATCGGGTCTTGCAGCGAAAGCAGTTTCGCCTTCCGATGGAGTGGTAGGATTCGAGGACTTGACGTTTTGCGTTGTACCGGTACGATCATGCGCTGCATTGACAGTCAACATCCATGACAAGCCTCGCAAGAACGGGGATCACCCCTTCTCAAACACCACTCACTCCTCTGATTATCGGTCGTTTCTCGCTCTTCCGCCCTTTCTACAGCATGTCCTATTCCTCGCCCCCCTAGAACCGCGGACATCGCCAGATGACGCGCAACAGCACCGACTCCCCCGACCGTGGGGCGGTGTGGTTGAAGCAGGTGATTCGCTTTGCCACCATTCCCAGCTGCAGCGGCGACGACCGATAAAGAAGGCTTTGTGAGCTTGTTGACCACGTTCGGGACGGGTGCTTGGGCGTGCCCACTGTTTGCGACGGTCTCCTGAGGCACGGTTGTGGATGTCTTGGGGAGGTCGACCTTTGGAGTAACTCGAAGGGGAGATCCTGCTCGCAGAAATAAGCGATTGCTCTCGCCATCGGCGCGGACCCGGCTCACCATTTGACCCCCTCTTATCTCTTGTATGCGACTTCCACCTCATCCCTTGTTCTCGCCTCTCCTTCTTCCCCGTCTCCTGGTCAGGCTTCTTCCAAATATGGTCGGGCGAAGGTGACTCCAATAGCGGAGTGTCCTGCCTAGAAGCGAGCGTGATGGTGATGTCTGCTTCATCCATCTCCCCGCCAGTCCCGGAGCCCTTGACCGGCTTGAGCTTGACTTGGATCTGTTTCGGCTGACCGGAAGCCTTCGAAGCGGTAGTCGCGGATTGAGTCGATGCGACTGTCGTCCCAGCTTGTCTGGAGGATCGAGCAAGTTGACCGCCGTGCTTGACTTGGGGAGTGGAGGACGGTACACGAGAAATCGGCTGGATTTTCGGGTTTGGAGCGGTATCATTTGGCATGGCGACGGATGTTATGAATTTAGATCTAGGGTGCCGTCAGTACGGCCATCGACGATCAAAGTGAAAGACGCACGAACGAAAACCGGTCGGATCAAACTTGACGGCAAGCAGGACAGGATCAATCTGTCGCACGAGTCAAATTTCGTCAACCCAAACCAAGCTTTCGAAAAGATATCAGAGGACGAGGGCTTGAGATCGGTGGTTCAAATGCCAAGTGAGATTAGATTAAGTCGATGCAGGAAGAAATGGGAAAGGTTCATCAGCTCTTCTCATATCCCCCCACTCATCAGTTCATCTTGATCCGCACAGCCGTGACGCTAGGACCGTTCGGTCGGTGCTGTTTCATGATAAACCCAAGACCTCTGGAGTCGGGGTACAAAGCACCCCCTCTTTCCGGTCCTCCGCCGATCGCGTGATGGAGGGGTCAGCTGTCAGGGCCAAAGGGGGTCTCCCTCACAGCGGAATCTTTCATTTGGGGTGGGAATCGGAAGGATCTCCTTTGGCGGTACGTGCAGCGTGAGAGAATGTCTCGGTGTTTGCTCCTCAGAGCGAGATGATCGGGCAAGTCTGTGCTTCTGGGGCTCGGCGAGGAACCCATCTGATCGGCTATGGCGAGCTACGGACTTGATGATTCCGATCAATCCGCATTTTGCATCTGTAGCGTCGGCCATACCGAGGCGGAACCAATTCGCGTTGGACTGTTTATTCTGAAAGTCTAGTGTGATTGTAAACCCAGCTCGGTGGGATAATCATGTCGTCGCTCGCGGTGTGCAATGTCATGATAAATATGCTGGGTATTTTCTCAGAGTACAACCCTCTTAGCCGAGCTCCTCCGTCTCCGCTTGACTCAAGATACCCTCAGACTCATCTCCTTCAACATCCAAATCCACTGCATCCTCCTCCCAATCCGCTCGATCACCTGTATCTGACCCATCGGGATCCATGACCTCGACCAAAGACTCAACCTGCTTCACGGTATCGCCAGAGACAGCCGTTCCTGTTAGTTTTGGCTCGTAATTCTCCACCCTCTCCTCGACTACGTATTCCGCATCTATCAGTCTTTGGCGGAAGAGGCCGATCCGGGTGGAGAGTGCGCGTCGAGAGGTGAGAGCGAGGAGGAAGATCAAAGCTGCTGGAAACGTAGAGCGGACTAGATCGCCATCAGCGGATGTTGAGGAATACAGGATGGACTTACAAAAGACGGCGTTGATATCGGTCGACCATTTATCAGCCATGAGGAGGAGCATGCCGGTGGAGATGCCACAGGGGGCGATGATCGGGATCAAGACGTAGCCGATGACTGGGAGGAGGATCGCATTGAGCGAGTGGAAGTTGTTATGGAGTGGTTTGCGCAAAAACTACGCCGAGAATTAGCTACACTTATGGGAGATGGATCTTGACGACCAACATCCCGGAGCTGCTCAAGTCTTGGTCGACGATCATTGCGGATATATCGAAGATGTCGGTGATGATGATGATGGTGATGAAGCGGGTGGCGACGCTGTCTTCGGACGAGAACGCTCATCATGCCGACGAAAAGCGAATCGATGATCGTGCCCATCGCCCTGTCCAGTATATTAAGTGATACTCAAAGGCAATGTTTTTGACCCACCAAGCATCCCAGAAATGCAGCACAGGCGTCACTTGAATCCTCGCTCCATACCGACCGGGCATCCCGACGTACAGCTCAAACACGATGCCGACTAGCCCAGGTAGAACGAGGTATAGAACGAGTACCGCATAAATGTTCGAAAGTGTGGCAAATATGACCCGTTTCGAGCGCGTTGAAAAGTTGGACCGGTGCAGTCTGCCAGCCTTATTGGATTGCGATATCCATTTCCCAGCTCTGCGGCCAAGATCGTAGGCAAACCAGCAGATGTACCCGCCAACGACCTTCTCGCATTAGCTACAGAACTTGGGAGAACAGCAGACGTACCAGATTGTAACCGTCATGCGTAGACTCGGTGAACAGCATGGCCATCGCGGCGCGCCCGACCACAAGCGGCACAAAGCATCCCAAGGCCAAGGTGATCGACACGGTGGTGAGGGTGACGACGATGAAGGCATGTATCTTCGTCCGCCAATAGCGCGGCAACCAGATGACCGTGTAGTCGGTTTTCGGGTCTCGTCCTGCTTCTCGCGCCGCACGGTCCTGCTTGAGGAGCCGCAGCTTGTCTTCCGGCGTCCGCGTTGCGCCTTGCGGGTCAACAGGTACGAAAACACCGCCCTTCCTCCTTTCCGCCGGTGATAGTAGGACTATCTGATCGGCGCCGGGGACACGAGCATCTGTTTGGGTATTCTTATATTGTCCGAAAAGGAGTTGAAATGGTTTGTCGAGTATTGGCCAGATCCCTTCCGTCCCGGAGGATCCTCCATCTTCCTTAGCGGGTTGACGTCGGCCGTACATGAGAGACGTGAGGTGAAACGCCGAGGCCGCTGTACGCCAATAGACGCTCCAAGCATTTTTCAGTCGGTGGCGTGGTTGAAGTGAATCGACAGAAGCCGGGAGGACCAGATGCAGAAAAAGGACATCGAAGGGGACCGATGACATTGGACCGCTGCGCATATCAGCATCGATCAAGGCATTTGCACTTACAAGCTGTGAAGGCGAAGCGGCAATATCTCGACAAAAGGCTGATAACGCAAGCCCCAGCATGTTCCGCCGATGAGCCAGAACACGAGGATCATGTACATGATCGCAGAGATACCGAGCTGCGTTGATTGTGTCAACTGAGCTCAGGCTAGGGGAGCGAAAGACTGACCTTTCGGAGTTGGGATCCTGCTGGTCGCTCGATGATGTCCTTGACCGGCGAGTAGTTCTGGTCCGACGGGTCGCGAATGAAGAACATAGCTCCAGGCCGGCAGATCTGCGGAGCATGAGAGGATTCGGCTCTGGCGCTATTGACATACCGTCCGGATGTGACCCAGAATATTCGCAAAGGTGAACATGAATCTAACGCAAACATCAGGATCTTTGCATGGCCATGCAAGCATGCTTACAGTGTCCCAATCAGCCAGCTGACGAAGACCACTCCGAACGGAGCTGTTCTCAGGTGTCGTAATCCCCCCGCGAGACTTGCACCTGCGAAGAGGGGTACCGTACAGGCATCGATCACCATGCCAATGCCCAGCGGGAAGAGGACCAATTCGAGGGCCATGAAGAACGATAGCTTGGCAAACGTGGTGTGTTGCTTGACTTGCGCAGCTACTCCAGCTGAGATGCGTCCAAGTCCCGCTTGACCGGCTAAGGCCACGATGAGAATGAAGAACGCGCAGACGAGGTAACCGGTAACCATGCACCATACGCGGTCCGACATCCGATCGGACTTGGCGACCTGGACGCAAAGGGCGCGGTAGGCCTGGTAGCTGTCGAAAGTGTGATTGCTGACAAGGGCTAGCAAGTCGCCTGGTCGTGTTCCCCCTTGCTCATTGCCTCGGAGAGCATCGGACAGATGACCGCCAATAGCGTATGATGAGCGGTCCAGACCAAACCTGCCCAGCCCGCTAGTGTCCGTCGCGTTAAGGACGGACATCATGGGGAGGAGGATGACGTCCTTGGTGATGTCTACGAGCACGTCTACCACCGGATCGGTGACAGAACGAGCTCCACGGAGCACGAGATGGGAGGTGTACAGGAATGATCGTACGAGATCGAGAGCAAGGAAGACCTTCCCAATGATGATTGGCATCCCAACGAGGACTGTGAGAGAAGCGCCCATGATGATGTTTGCGAATACAACCTATATGATGTTAGGGTGGACATCATAGAAAGTCTGACTAACATTCTGCAACATGCCCTGCAGGGGTCCGATGAGACCGATCACTAGGAAAGTGATCAGCATGTACTGGGTAAGATGCTGGGACTCACCTTCCAGCACCCCATCCCAGTCCTCCCGCTCCCAGTGCGCTTCCTCCTCATCGTCCGCGATGAATTGCACATCCACGTCTTCTCCATTCGCTTGCCTGTTCTCCGGGCCGAAAGGAGCTTCCAACACGCGTGGAGCGGCATGATCGACCTCACCAGGCTCCTCAGCCAGGGCAATCGCCTCGACGTGAGGCGATGTAACGGCGCTATCGTCACCGCTCGCAGGAATAGTACTTGCTGACACGGTCGAGGGGGATTGCTGTCCGCTCGAGAGATCCCGGTAAGCAAGGTCCTGCGGCTGATCATCGAGCTTGTTCGGATCTCGCAAAGTCGGTGAGTCATCTGAAGTTGCAGAAAAATCCGCGCCGATCGATATCTTCATGCGATCATCGGGAACAGCAGTGTCAGGCGGATCACCGATGATCGGGCGACCGTCGTTATATGCAGGCGGCGGTTCGGCGCCATCGCCGTCGCTGAATGGAACGATCCCTTTAAGGACGTCTCCATTGGGTCGGTCATCGTGAGCGGCCTTATCGGAATCTGGGCCGGTATTTGGACCAGAGACATCTTCCACGTATTCACCGAAAACTTCGATTGCCTGCACCTTCCCCTTTCCCTTCGGACTCAACATCTCCGGAGCCGTGTACGCCAAACCTGCCACCGCTTTGAGTGGTGCAGCAGGACGTGGCGGTCCACCGCCAGGTGATGTCAAGGCAGGTGTCAACCGAAGGTCGGACTCTGGATTTGGATCGCTCGCCGAAGTCGCGGTCGCCGAATGAGGAGGTAGTCGGAATTGATACGGTGAAACGGATATGGCAGATGGCCGCGAAGGGCCCGCTGAAGCTCTGTCGGTGGAGAAGCTATCGTCGCCTGCTGGAGGACTACTGATAGGTGATCGCGGCTGGAACGACGAAGATGAAGCAGACCTCACGACGTCGTTGCCATTGCTGATAGGATTCGTGGGATGGTCGAGACTCTCCAAGTTGAGGACCGGGTGCCAAACGCTCATTTTTTTTTGGGCATCTATGCGTCGATGCTTCTCATTCTCGGCATCGTGCCCGTCAATGTCCTCCTTCATCCGCTTCAGCGCATCGGCAAGGTGAGCCCTCCTGTCGTCGGACAAGATCGAGACCCTGCCCGAAGGGACCGCTGTCAGACGGTCGATGATGTCCTCGATTTTCTGACTTGAGGCACGCAGTGACTGATCTCCTTGCCCCGCAGCTGCCGAAGCCGTCAAAGGCCCCGTCTCGGCGGAGTGTCCAAAAGCCGCTAAGACATCCTCGTTGCGAAAAGCTACTCCGCCCCGCACCGTCCACTGGTCCGGCTCGAGATCTGCCTCTTTCCGAACAGGGCGAGGATCATGCTCAGCCCAGTTGTGCTGCGTGATCCATTCGCGGAGGAGGATGAAACCGATCAGAACAGCTGCTAGGGTTATAGAGAGGATCTGGCCGCGGAAGATGAAGCCGGGAACGCTGGTACCTATGTCAGCGTTTCCGAAAAGGGAGTTCGGGAGGTACGTGTTTTGATCGCCATTGTACCAGCTGTCCCAAGACGCATACAGGAGCTTGCCACCAGTGCTCGCTGGGCGTAATAGCAGGTCCCATAGCAGAACTCCATCCTCCGAAGCTGTCTCATTCGCTGCGAGCCCGGTCGCATTCGCCGCCAAAGCTAATGTGTCGTTCACAGCAGTTGATCCCTCCCCTAAAGGCGAACCTGCCCCTAGACTCGGTTGTACCCTGATGGAAATGAGCGTTGAATTTACTCGAAGACTTTCACTCACATCTGGTCCGCGAGCCATATCAGGGATCGCAGAGTGATCATATTCGCGCTCGGTAGCAGTACCAGCCACACCAGAACAGCCAGCCAGAAGCGGACGGTATGACATGCTATCCGGTATAGCCAAAGAGCAGTTTGGCGGACGTAGACGACGGCGGGGATGATGGCGGGAAGATGCTCGGGATAGACTGCGTAAAGTCATCACCTAGTCGGGAGAATATGAAGCGACTTACCCTTGGTGAAGGCGTATTTGTGCCCGCATATCTCGCAATACTTCTTCTGACTGTGGGCCAGCCAGTTCTTCAGGCTGCCGGCTTGATCAGCTATCTCGAAACGGGTGGCAACAGCGGTGGACGTACCAATCGTGGTGGACGAATCGTACGGAGCCTGAGCATTTGCAAGGATGTATGAATGGCGCTTCGTCGTCGGCTTCTACTCGGCAAACACGGCATACATCTGAACATGTATCAGCACAAGATGCCAGCGATTTGAGATCAGAGATGGCTCACCGCCCTCTTCGCCGAAGCCGTCTACGGACAGATCAGGAAGAAGCCCTACATCTGCCATCTTTTGGATATACTAGAACATGAGAGAAAGCTCTGAGAGCGGTGATGCGCTCGGGTATACAAAGTGTTGCGGGATGTGAAAGCAAGTGCAAGACGACCGAAAGGAAGGATAAGAGGGAGGGGTGAATAACTCCAGTCGTTGAATCTGGAATTTCGGCTAAATTCGGTCCAGGTTCTCAGCGGCGAAAGCGATTACACCAATTGCATCCAGTCGTCTTGATCTCATTGTCTCCTCTCATTTACACTTCGACTGTCATTTATGCGTTCATCACTCGTCCTACCACTTTTGTCAGCCGCCACCGGCTTTGCTGCTCCAGGTGCTCCGCATCTCCCGACCTCGCCCAATCAACTGGCGACGCAAGCGATCGATTCTGCATCTTCTTGGCTGCACAATGTTCTTCATGGGGTAAAGCACCAACTGGATGACTTCGAGCATGATTTCGAGTCGGCAGTGCAGGCTGAGAAAATCGACATGCATGGGATTGAGTGTGCGTTACACTCCTCGTTATGAAGCTTCAGTCAACCATATTACGGCAACTTAGCGAAGTTGACTGTAATGCCAGATCTGTCGCTCACCCACCCGCAATTCCCGCTCCACCGCTTGCGAGTCGTGGAACCAGAGCTGTGTGATCCCAATGTCCACCAGCTCTCGGGGTATCTGGATATCTCCGAAACCAGGCACTTGTTCTTCTGGTTCGAGGAGAGTCGAAGGAACCCACCGGAGGATCCTCTTGTGCTTTGGTACGTTACCGTTGTCAATCTGGGCTTAATTACTGATCTGACCGTGCTCGCAGGCTGAACGGTATGCCGGCGAAGTATGAAACAACGACTTGGTGCTGATTAACGTACAGGTGGTCCCGGCTGCTCGTCCACGACAGGCCTTCTCTTCGGTCGGCCACTCCATTTGCTCACTTTCGCAATCGCTGACCTGAGCCATAGAGCTCGGCGGATGCAGAATCGCCGACAAGGGCGCGAATGTCACGGACAACACCAATGCCTGGAATTCGGTCGCCAATATGCTTTTCCTTGACCGTCAGTGCTCGTTTCACCTGATCAGCAGCCTCTCCTTCAACGGGGGCTGCGCACTGCGCGATCATGCGTGACGCACTCCATAGAGCCCATCGGAGTAGGATACTCTTATGCCGATGAAGGCGAGGTGAACAATTCCCCTGCGGCCGCCGAGGATGTATACGCGTTCTTGGTGCTGTTCATCTCCCAGGTAAGCTTGTGCAACCGATCGTGCTTTTCTTCCACTTGCTGAGTTGTGCAGTTCTCGGAGTACTCGAAGCTCGACTTCCACGTCTCCGGCGAGTCGTACGCCGGTGAGTGCGGATTCAGGAACAAGCAGGTGCAGAACTTCATGACGGTTCTCCAGGAACGTACATCCCCAATATCGCGAGCGTTATTCACAAACATAACCTCGCTCTGCAAGCCGTTCCAAGTCCGGGAATGCCCTCTGTCAACTTCAAATCCGTCATGATTGGGTGCGTCGAGCTGCATTCTTGGTCTGATGTTCTCCCAACTAATGGTACCACAGCAACGGCCTGACCGACCCGTATATCCAGTTCGGCTCCCTACCTGAGTCCGTTGCCAGTTTCCCTCGCCGATGGGGGCTGACCTTTATTCAGCTGGGCATGCAAATCCCCATACGCAGTCTTTAGCGATCCCGATGGACCAGAGTGCACCTCGATGTATGCCAAAGCACCTCGATGTCAGAACCTTATCTCCAGTTGCTACAAGTGAGTTCACACTTTGACCTTCGCAGCCCCAGCTGATCAATTCAGGACGAATTCGCGCTTCTCGTGTGTTCCAGCCGCTCTGTACTGCTGGCAGACGTATAGCAGTATCCAGCAACTTGTGGGTCCATCCTTCTCTGTACGATACGAGGCTGATGATAGTCAACAGGGTCTGAATATGTACGATGTACGGAAGAAGTGCGATAAGAGCGCCGACAAGGATGGACCTGTAAGCACTGGGCAATTACTCATGACACTGCTGACTTAAAGTAGCTGTGCTACAAAGAGATGGGGTGGATGGAGACGTACCTCAACCAGCCCGATGTCAAGGCCCGTAAGCTCACGGGATTCCTTTCCAGTACCATACTGATCATCTCGCAGAGCTCGGTGCTCCTTCGGAAGTGACCTTCCAGTCTTGCAACATGGACATCAACCAGAGATTGTGCGCAATCCATCCCTACCTGTCCTTTTAGTACTGACTATATGTGATCCACAGCTTATTGCAAGGGGACGGGATGCACAATGCTGGCGCTCTCCTCCCCGAGCTCATCAACTCCGGCATCAGGGTCCTCATTTACGCTGGCCAGGCCGACAGCAGTACGTCTTCGTAACCTCATCCTCTGGTATCCGCTGACCTATTCTTCACAGTGGTCAACGAGGTCGGCTGCTCGCGCGTAGTAGACAATCTGCCGAGTACCTTCTCTACAACGTACTCGACAGCCGACAAGAAGAACTTCACCGACTCAGATGGGAACGTCGCTGGATGGACCAAGGCGGCTGGTAAGGGTGCTGGAAACGTCGCGTTCGTGTCCTTCGCCAATGCGGGACATATGGTGGGTCTGCCGGTTGGGAAAAGGTTTCCGCAGGCTGACGATGGGCTAGGTACCGCACGATGACCCGGTCGCGTCTTTGAGCATGTTCGCGAGGTGGTTGGCGAATAAGCCACTGGCCTGAGGAGCGCCTTCCTTCTGAGCTGTATTGGAGGCGATCGAGAGGTGTGTTCTGGATCAGGACGCGGTCTTGTAGGCGTGATTTAGACAGGTAACAATGCATGAAGTGGTTGTGAATTGTATGGTGGACATATGCTATATGGTGTGTTCGTAATGTCGTGATTCGCCTCCCTCCTCTCCTCCCTTCACCATGCCAATGCGCCGAGCAGCCCTAGCTTCATGCCATCGTCCTCATGGTCACATAGCCCTCAATTACACAGGGCCACGATTCCTCTTCTGCCCTCTCCTCTCCCCCTCGTCGCTCCCTTCGCTCTCACCGCTCCCATCACTCTCCCCATCGCCCGCCTCCTTCCCCACCTTCCCCTGTTCCAATCCCTCTTCCTCCGGATGAAACCTCCTCCTCCCCTCCGCATCCCATCCCCCAACCCTATCCCTCAACCAATCCCCCACCTTCCCCTGTTCCAATCCCTCTTCCTCCGGATGAAACCTCCTCCTCCCCTCCGCATCCCATCCCCCAACCCTATCCCTCAACCAATCCCCAAAATAGCTACATGAATCCGCATTCACCGGTCCTTCCTCCTCACAAAACACGAATTGCGGGCATTTCCCACATGGCGCCTGATTCTGGCCGAGTGGGATCGTCAATCGTTTAGTCGCGCGGTAAACTATCGCTGTGTCGGACAAGTCTTGGAGACCCGCACCGGCGAAGGAGAGGGATTGGGAGTGGGTGGCTGCGAATGCGGCGGATGATTGGGGTTTGATACGGAGGGTGTGGGCGTCGAGGTCGGATGAATCCACCGAGGAGACGGATTCGTCTGAATCGGAATCGGAGTGCTCGGATGAGTCGTCGGTAGATGGAGAGTCCGAGGATGCTGCTTCGGAGGATGAAGAGGAGGCCGAGGACGAGACGTGTTTCTGCTGCTTCTTCTTGTTAGTCGTCCCATCCTCGTCCGAGATTGAAATCAGGGGCGGATCGCTGTACTCGTCGACGTCCGAAAGTTGGCGTTTCTTTTGCTTCTGCTCCAGTCAGCTTGTATCGTATGATACATGATCACCCACCTTCGCTTTCTCCTTCTTCTTCCGCCGCTCCCTCTTTTCCTTTTCCTTCTTCTCCTTAGCTTTCGCCGATTTCTTCGCCTTCTCCCGCTCCATTTCCTTCTGCCTTTCCCTCCTCTTCTTTTCTTTTAACCTCTCCTTCTCCTTCAGCCTCTCCTTCTCTTTCCGCCTCGACCATTCCTCGACATCATGAGTCCCGCTCTCCACCCGCTGCTTCTTCGCAACAGGCCTATCGCTATCCTCCCCATCCTCATCGGGCAACTCTACTCCTCCGACGGGTTTCATGGCCTCTACCAACCCGTCAAGCTCGAGGGCCCGCATACACTCCATCACGTGCTTGACGTTGAGCTTCACACCAAACGCCTTGGAATTGTTCAGTAAGGCGACCAGAGCATGGGGTGTGGGAAGCTTTGGGGTCCGCGTCGCCGAGTAGATCGAGCTTGTCAATAAGGAAGTATCGTCTTTGGGTCGTTTGGGGTACGTCTGAGCGAGTCAGCGTATGTATGGGATCATGATATGACTTACCAAAGCTCTCACGTAGTGAAGCAGGACGTTGTGGATTCCGTCGACCAGCGCCGCATCGTACTCCTTCGTTGTATCGAACCATATCCCACCCGTAATCTCCTCTGGCGGTTTAAGATGCGGAAGGATGTACAGACTGATGGTGGGAGCCTGATGACATCAGTATGGTAGCGTTTGACAAGGCGGTGACCTTCATGAATGCCCTTGAACACCTTGACCTGGCCGTTCTTCTCCAGCCCATCTAAGATCCTCCGCAGGCCAGCTGGGGAGATGACGTCCTGGCCAATCTGCATTCGGAGACTCTTCTGGCTGATCCCTAGAGCTGTCAGGTCTTCAGAACTGCACAGACATGCCTTTGTTGCCCGCTTCAGTGATCGCCGCCAGCACGATAGACTGCTCCGCTGTCAAAGTGGCCTTCCTACTCTCCATCAATCAACCAGCCAATATCCTGCATACCGGCACTGACTTCTTGGCATCGCTAGGTGAGACGCCGTGGAAGATCACAGTATCATCCTTCCCTTTCTCCGTCACAAGCAGTTTCTAGAATTCCATCAGGTACGATGGTCGGTCGCTTGACTCACGTTCTTCAGCAGCGCAGAGATGGACGCCATGACCTCCTTCTTCGACATCCCTGGCAGGCTAATGTGGATATGAGCTTGTGTCATGGCCTACATGACGGTGAGCTTCATGATTTGGCGACACGAGGTTCAACTAGCCTTGTTCTTCGCCGCCAGAACCTTTTTCCAGACCTGCTGGTCCGAGGTGGACAGCGTGGTCATGGTGGAGAGATGTTATCGCATTCGAGGGAGATGGAAAGAGCGCCTTCTCCACACAGGGGAGGGGAAAGGTTTACGTCAGACTGTCAGAGATATGCGCTGGGAAATTTTAAGTCGATTAGCAGCAGCTGAAGTAAAGATTGGAATAGGGTCTTGAAATTGATGAGGGAGAGGCTGACGTGTAATATTGAGATGGCCACATATCGATATAAGTTAACTTTGTTTCTGTGCCTGACGTGAGGTGGAAGCAGTTACTTTCGACGCGCCCGAAATCTCCTTTTACGTGTCTTTCACCACAGTCCGGCTCAGTAAGGTACATTTCTCGTGGGCAAGATGGTGAATCAGATGCGAGCTGCCATTTTCAAAGTCTGTCCTGTCCTCTGCTGTAGTCAAGCCGAGTCTGACGACTCTCCAGGTCTTCTCAACAAAACATTCCCTCACCCTTCCCGTAGCTGCACTCGGCTACATTGAAGACGTGCTGAAAGAGGTCAGCTATGGCGTCGCCAGATAGCTTTCCAGCTAGACTCTCAGCACATTCGAGGCTGACAGGTGGTCTATGCCAGAATGATATACCCGAGGATGAGTGGGCTGTGGGACTGGAGTTTTGGGCGAGGGAGTACCTGAAAGGAGAAGGTGAGTTGCCATGCCTCGCCCAAGATCTGGCTCGTTCCGGCTTTCTTCTGGACGCGGAGTTATTCACGATACACGATCGCAGACTCTTCATCCCTGGTCTCCTTGCCCGCCCTAAAGAAGGCGTATGAGAACCTGCAACTAGGGGTGAGCAAGCCAATGCTCAGGTAGACTAAGAAGTTAAGGAGTTCGCCTTGGCCCGCCACCAGACAAACGACGATAGCCAAGTAGCCGACCCCTCTGAGATCAACGTGGAGACCCACTTTTCAGTGATCGACGCATTTGAGATGCCACCTGTACGATTTGACCCGGTACGAGGCGGCTTTACGACGTATGTCTCCCTCTTCCCAAGCCTGATCCGCTGTAAGATCATCCGGTGAAAGGAGAGGGATAGGCTGATGTTCTTACAGCACCAAGACGAAGCCATCAGTGGCGGGGCAAGCATCGAGTAAGGCGGCATTCTTGAGGGAGAGATGGGGGATCATCAAAGAGGTGAGTCGCGCTTCATCTGTAAGGCGCGTCGCCTGTTTGCGGGAGATCCGACTTGGCACAGCTATCCTTGGCTTCTTTCTGCGTGTCTTCTCAAGCTGACGAAGTACTCCATGCAGGTGATTTTGAGAAACGAAAACTTCACACCACCTGCAATAGGAGGTCACGACCGAGCGAACTACCTCAAGCTCACTTCTACGCGGAATCTCCTCGGTCGGTCCGGGCAGCTCTTCTTGCTGTTCGGGATGCTTTCGCGGGATCCTCAGGGGAAGCTGTGCTTGGAGGACGGGGATGGAAGGGTCGTGCTGGATATGGAGGATGTCGTGAGTGCACTGCAGCTCTAAGACGGCGAGGCGGGCTAGATGTGGGTAGGCGAAGCTGACGGATTCAGGTTCCCGGCGAAGGCTTGTTCACCGAGGGATGCATGGTCCTCGTTGAGGGTGAGTATACGATCGAGGAGACTGTGCGTGTATTGGCGATGGGGCACCCACCGAGCGAGAAGCGGGAAATAGCCAGGTTCGTCGTCTGCCCACCAAAGACACGGCGAAACAGCTCTCATCGGGCTGAACCTCTTGCTAGAGCGCTGCACGGTCATGTCGACTTTCTTGGAACCGGCGCTTTGTCACTGAAAGAAGAGGTACGCCAGTCTGAGGCATTCGTAAGAGCGTACTTAGGGCAGCTCGTAGCAAAAATACATCCCTACCATCCTCGCAAACACCCAGGTCTCCTTTGTCGTGGTGTCTGACGTCTGGCTCGATCATCCACGGACCATGCCTGCATTGCGGCGGCTATTTGAGGGTTACGCAGAGGCGGTCGAGTACCGGCCGATGGCCTTCGTGCTGTGTGGAAATTTCTGTCAACGGGGTTGGGAGGGTGAAGGAGGGTTGAAGCGGTATACCAGTCAGTCTCTTTCTGGGCAGCAAGACGATGGCTCTCCCCACGCCCAGGGAAATGCTGACGATGGACGACCAGATGGTTTCAACGCACTCACCGATCTGCTCGTCTCCTTCCCCCTTCTCCACTCTTCCCACTTTGTCTTCGTTCCCGGCCCTCTCGACCCTTGGTCGTCGACAACCCTTCCTCGGCCCGCTATACCCTCTGCATTCTCGTCTCGACTCACCCAACGGATACCGAAAGCAAGATTCGTTTCGAATCCATGTCGACTACGGTACTTTGGACAGGAGCTCGTCATCTGCCGTGAGGACCTCATGGGGCGGATGGTGCGGAATCTTGTTGGGGTGAAGGAGGAGGAAAGCGTAGATATGAAGCGATACGTATGTCGTCATTCTGCCTGCCTGGTCAGCTGCATGAAGCTAATCTGTTGGTCGTGAATGACAGCTTGTCCAAACGATCCTCGACCAAGCCTACCTCTCCCCATTAGCCACCTCCACCCGCCCCACAATATGGGAGTACGACCACGCCCTCCGACTATACCCTATGCCCACGGCTGTCGTGCTCGCAGACAAGTTCGACCGGTACGAGCTGACTTACGAGGGCTGCCATGTGTTCAATCCTGGGCGGTTCGTCTCAGGCGGAGGAGGTGGCGAGGGTGGGGGCGAATTTGAGTGGGCGATGTACTATCCTGCGACTGGTCGGAGCGAGAGGAGGTGAGTGATCTGTTGTCATTCCGCATGGCTCTTGACTAGGTGTAGCGCTTTATCATTGGAATGAGGATCATCAAGAAAGACGATCTGGGCATACGGGCATATCGCATAGAGGGTGTGCATAGTTGTTGTATCACATCATTGACATTTTTCTCACATGTCCGGGAGTCGAGAGCCGAAGGTCAGTCGTTGAAGTAGCGACCGAACAACGACTCGCGGGGAGAAAGCGAAGGGGAGTGATGCGCCTCCTCGAGGTCCTTGGGTAGATCCTGGTGTACCGCTCTCCGCCGCTCCGTACTCATCTCCCGCCGACCGCGGCTCGCAGCGAACTCCTCCTCCCTCCTTCTTCTCCTCCGTTCAACCTTCCCCACTCTCTCTGGCCTGTCCGCCATCTCCCCCTGTCCTTCCGCGCCTAAGTATCGATCCCTCGAATCCGGACTTCCTCCTGACCGCCTCCCCCCTTGTTCTCTGGTCGGTTCAAGCTTCTCCCGGGACTCCCACATATTCTGCTTCATTCTCTCGTAATCTGGCTTGGACCGGAATCTCCGTGAATGCGAGTGGCGATGAATTTGTCGAGGAGCCATTGCAGCGCTAGCGATCGGTCCTCCGTCCACTAGGGCACTCACAGCCGAACCGGACGTAGCAGGGCCACTAGGTCAGTAGAGTGAGTTCTAGCCATCAGTCACAATCAGCCGAGATGGATGCCCCGACAATTGGGAGCATGAGAAGCCGCAGATGTGAAGCTCCCAAATGCATGAGTCACCCAGGAAATTCTTTTCATTCAGGAGAACCGATGTCGAGAACCCCAACAAACCGTCGCAAGATGGAACAACAGCGCATCAGTAACGACCATAGTTCCGGACATTCTCTTGGCTCTCACCCCGCTCCGTTTCTCCTCATCCCCTTCGAAGCGGTGAGGAGAGCGCTGGCCACTAACTTTAGTGAAACGCATCAGGGATGTAAGCTCAACCACCGATTGACCAAAAACGAATAAAGGACCAGCGGGAAAAGGGCCTCGGGTGTAATGCCGAAGGCAGGCGAAATTCCGACGTGAGGCTAGCTTCCCTTTCTCACTTCGAGTTCTATTGGAAACGTCGCTTTTTGCACCCATCGACAACCTGTACGTCTGCAGTGCTAGTACCTGTTACCCAGTGCTAACTACAGGTCCCGACCTCCCCGCCATCAACAACCCTCATTAAATTAATTCGCAATCCTGATCAGCCACCTGCCTGCTGATCTCCACAAATCGCTTTCGGTTCCAGCTGAATAGTCATCATGGTGGGTCATTCCTTCTCAAGATCAGGAGCCGTGTGCGAGGTCTGGTGCGGGAAGTCTCTTTGATTGCATCGGATCGAGCAGCATTACTCCACCATTGCCATCCCTCGGCGGTTACTATTCTGCGTCCGGCGTTGCTGACTATCCTTTTAACAGGCCGACGTTACCACCGGCGAGGAAGCCGCTGCCAAGAAGGCATCCCGATCCTTCAGGAAGTACCATTACCGTGGTGTCGAGCTTGATCAGCTGCTGGACATGAACAATGAGGCTTTCATCGAGGTGAGTCACTCCATCAAGGTGTGCATTGCAGGGGATCGAGGAGGAGCGCTTGGGAAGCCTGATGATCGCAGTGCTGACATGTCTTCCTGGTCCTCCCTGTAATCCTTCACTCGTCAAACCGCTTCTCGGATACCCTCTCAATCCCTGATCTACACCGATTTTCATCCTTGGCACGTTTATCTACCCACGACCATCCTCGTCTTTGCCATAGCTCGTCCACGCCCGAGCCCGCCGCAGGTTCCAACGTGGACTCAAGCGCCGACCGATGGGTCTCATCAAGAAGCTCCGCAAGGCGAAGAAGGAGGCTGCAGCCAATGAGAAGCCGGCGATGGTCAAGACGCATCTGCGTGACATGATCATCGTCCCGGAGATGATTGGGAGTGTTGTTGGTGTCTACGTGAGTTTGGGCATGCGAAGCTCGCCAACGTTGGATCGTCTACCGCCGCGACGGCTTTTGCATGGTGCAGATTCGGCTGCGCGATGCTTCCGTACATCGGGCTGACGAGTCTATCTAGAACGGCAAGTCCTTCACCACCGTCGAAGTCAAGCCCGAAATGACCGGCCACTACCTTGGCGAGTTCTCGTGAGTCAATGTGTCCTCTACCAACCTGTACGCAGCTGAGTCGCTTGATAGGATCACCTACAAGCCTGTTGGTCACGGTCGCGGTGCCAACATGAAGGACTCCCGCTTGTCAGTGTCCAGATCATCCCGCTAACAAGAGCTAATTCTACCCACAGCATGCCCCTCAAGTGAAGGAGTCTCGACAGAGGCAATTGTATGAGGATGAGAAATGCATTTCATTCTCGTGACATGCCCCGTTGTGTGCGAGAGGCCGAGGCCAGACTGAATGAAGGCACTAAGACCGTCATGTGTGAGGTTGCGAACCGCGAAGGGCATAACGGACCGCGTCGAGAAATTACGACTGCCGATCAAGGGTGATGCGCAAGACCCTGCAACCGATGTTTTCAGATAGCGAACCTGTGGGGCGAAAGCCATGTCTGCTGACTTGCCGCCCCATCCTGCCGGCCTTTGTTCACCCAATTCTTCTCACAACACCAGTTCCAATCTCCATCGTGTTTCCGATTCGGTCTCGTCAACTAAAGTGAGTCTGTCCTCCGATACTGAACCTTGCTGGCTCTGGTCTAGTCCTCTACGAACAAAGGCACGCCGTTTCGTTTTTCCTTGCAACTTGAGCTGAGTTTATGCTAGACAATCTGCTTCCTCCCCAGGCGTCTTCTAAGCGGAAAGCGAAGCCCGATGCGAAAGATGGGGAAGCGAATGCTGCGAAGAGAGCAAGAGGAGACAAGAAGGCTGCCGAAGGCGGGAATGCGGAGGACGAAGATGCCGCAGCAGATGGCGACAAAGCCAGGGGAGTCGGTAAAGACCCCAGAGAGGGTAAGCCTAAAAGTTGCACATGTCCTCGCCGGTCCATCCTTCACCTTGCTCCATTTCAGTATCACTGCAGACTTGCCAGACAACGCAGACTTGCCAGACAAATTGCCGCTTTGCGGGACCAGTGGACCGCCCCTGCAATCCGAAGCGATTCGGCTCATCGCCGGCGATGTCAAAATCAACATGCCTCCCGAGCAGGCGGACATCCTGCTCATCGGTGCCACTGTGTACGAGCGCAAGGTCGACAACTGTCTGCGCGGCAGAGGCAATTTCCTCGATATCAGCCACGTATTGGTCGCCTGGGCTGCCCTACTCGATATCACAGAGATCGGCCCCGCTTTTCGGAAGGTGATTGACGACCAGATGGAAATGCAGTGAGTACGCAATTCATCGTGGTTCAGACAGGTCTTAAGGGCTTCTATAGGAAAATCGCACAGTCTGAAATTACGTCCCTGATCCTCGACATCGGAGCCGCAGAGTTTCGTCACATTCAGCAGCTCGGCAAAACGCTCGATCACTCGTCGAAGATCATCAAAGTCGGTACTCGCAGTAAAGCCAAAGTCGCGAAGGAGGAGACGCCGGCCAGCGGCCAGGGACAACGCCTCACTAGGTCCAGCAGCGCTCTGCAGTTGGCCAGTGGGATCATCTCGGTGTCCGACGGGAGCGATGCGGGGTGATGATCCAGTAGCTTGATGGCTTGGACCTTGATAGAAATGGGGTCAGGAATGGCGGCAAGGCGGTCTGGTGACGGCTTCTATACCTATATATGCATGTAGACTACATGGTTGAAACTAAGCATGGGGAGAATCTCTATCGCCATACCGTTCCACTTGCCACCGACAAGCCTTTCATATCGCCGCCGTCATGCCTCTCGTCTCGCCACTCGCATGCCCCTCATCTTGCCACTCGCATGCTCAACACGCCACCCCATGCCACTTTACTCGCCACTGCCAGTGCTAATCTCATCCAACTTCATTCCTTGAGGCTCTTCAACATCGTCTTTGTGATGGACGTAATAGTTGACAGCTGACTACTGGTCTTCAAGATCCTAGCTGTGGAGTCCTCACGCTAGGCGACCCTAAACGGATGTCATCAGAGGGAGTCGACTCGTCACATGGACTTAGAACGTACAATGCTTGAAGGTGGGCCTCCAGCGCCTCCTTGTGAGTTCCATTGATGTCCCACACGCGAAGCTTTTCATGGGTGTCGGTCAGCTGGCGGCTGATCTTCAATCTCGAACACTGTATTTCGCAGGAGTGGGCGACTATCTTCTCCTTCTAATCGATCGCACCGAGGTCACCCCACACCTGGTCGTCCGGAATGCCGGAATGAAGATGACCAGCTAAAAGCTTACAGACCGCTTGGGAAGGATGCTCTGTGGAGTGCTGAAAGTCAATCAATCAGTTCGTATCTCGAATGCAGATGAGACGGAATGCGGGGAAGATAAATCACTACTGGAGTGTTCTCTTTTGTTGCAGCTTTCTTACCAGTCACCCGAGTGCATCGCTTCTTCGCTGGCTGGGTCTCCTTCTTAGGTGGTGCCCCTCATCGCTCGATACATCATCCACGCCATCAACCGGGCCGCTCCTCGTCCCGGTGCTCATACCCTTCGCATCTGTCTCTATCGAAAGCCCTGCGTTATCAGCTCGATACGATGTGGTGGTGGAAAACTAACAGCCATTGACATTAGTCTTTCGAGGCAATCTCTATCACGTGAGGTATCACCCTGTTCGCCCTCATAGCCTTCTCAAGTCCCTGCACATGCTCCTCCATACCTTGGAGTTTCTCTGCTGTAGAAAGAAGCGACCGGTCGATTGCGGATCCTGAGTCATGGACCGTCGACGTTGAAGCGGAGGAGATGGATCTGCGGGGTGTTCTATGTCGGGTGGTCAGAAAAGCTTCTATATCCCTCAAAAGAGAGCGTTTTCGACTCAAAAACGCACGAGATAGGTACGTTATTCGATTGTGAGGTTTTCGATTGATGAAGTTCCTTCATGTTGATAGGAGTATGGGAATGCAAGAGGGTTAGGCCGTAAGATCTGCAGAACAGTGGGAGAAACTCCAAAATCAGAAAAAAGAAATCGCCTTTCGCCCCTGACCAGTGCTCGGGTTTCGATGCATTACTCGTACATCCTTTCCCCATCACAATCAGCCGTCACCGATTATATTGGCTTGTCATGTTCTTTCTCGAGTCTCTGAGCGAGGACGAGCACAGCCCCATCATATCTGATTCCGACATGTCACTGGAAGGGGTCGATGCCTTCAGTATTCAGAACGAAGCCGATATGTTCCTCAATCCGGGCTACAATAAGCGTCTCTCCGCGGAATAGAAAGCTTCGGCGTCCGCCTCACGCTTGACTCGTTCAAGGGCTATGCTGCTGGTGCAGTGAATTCTCGTCCTCTAAAGGAGATCTCGCTCCTCTTCTGCACAATGGCCAAAAAGGACATTCTGCGGCGCCAATAGTCGGGGATATGGCCTCGAACGGGGTCGTCCTCTCTATGAAGATGCAGCACGCATCCGCTTCCGATCAGTAGCTGGGACGTGCGGAATGGCTGGTGAGTTCCTCCATTGCGTCCTCCCAGTCTTCTTCTCTGCCCCCTTGCCCTTCTCCCCTACCATTCTTCAGTGGAAATTCTGACTCCTCTCTACCGGCAACTCATCTCGACGCTGACGTGTGGCAGAATTCGGCAGCATCGTTTCTTAGCAGTGTCAGACGCGGTACTGCGACCTACTTGGTCAGAAGCTTCGGATCCATGAGTGCTCGACTCATACTCGGCCGCCAGCAGCCCCTTCTCCAGGACACTCTGAAAAGTATTACGATCAGGGTCGCGATGTCCTCGATATATGCGCAGCTATCCTATCCGATGAGGAGGCCGTAAGGGTGACGCTTGCAAGATCGATCACCTCCTTCGTCAATTCGCGGTTGCCGCCGAATCCATACAGCAATCATTGATCCTTGCTGCGCCATTGGCGTCTCGAGCGGGATGAGGAGGACTTGGTTGCCCATGACCAAGGCGAGTGTAAACTTCTAAGCCGGAGGCATTGCTGATACTTCGCATGCTGATCTCTAGCTAGTTATGAAGACGCGCTTGCCAACGCGGCTGCCCTCAAGAAAAACTTGGCGGAGCTCCCACAGGAACTCGTCGATCGCGCGGAGGCAAGGGCTCGATTTGCCAACGAAGGTGCGTCGGAGCACGAGGCGGATGCAGTGATAGAGAAATCAGAGCAACGTGTGTCGAGCGGAGATGTCGAAGAGCAAGCTGGCAATATGACGGGATGGGAGAATATTAAAGTTGCTGGTAGTGAAGAAGTGTAGGATGCATCTGATCGCGTTGTTCCGGTCTGGATTATAACACTATATGCACTGCCTTGTACTCCAGGTACTTCGCCTCTCTCCTATCATAAATATCCTCTACTCTGATTCGTCACGGCTGCCCAGAAGTCGACACGCGTTACGGTGA